>Ga0315288_10007759_pt1 | contig 13591 bp, 11 predicted proteins | sample YL17G11_20_MG_FD_203454 | JGI IMG/M metagenome (GOLD analysis project Ga0315288, IMG submission 203454) | Sediment microbial communities from Yellowstone Lake, YNP, Wyoming, USA - YL17G11_20 | ecosystem: Environmental > Aquatic > Freshwater > Lake > Sediment | place: USA: Wyoming | collected...
CGCAAGGCTTCGTAGAGGGCGAAGACCATGTTCACCGGGGCGGTGTGGTGGTAGAAGCGCTCGGTGCCCCAGTAGGAGACGAGCATCGGCAGGTCCAGATACCAGCTCTGGACCTTGGTCTTGCGGGCCTTCAGGGCCTCCACCGCCCGCTCGCCGGCGGTGAGCGGGGCCAGCCCCGGCGGGCAGGAGAGGCACTTCTGGGTGCCGCTGTAGACGACGTCGAGGCCCCACTCGTCGACCTTCACGGGCACGCCGGCGAGCGAGGTCACGGTGTCGACGATGAAGAGGCAGCCGTGCTCGCGCGCCAGCCGGGCCAGGGGCTCCAGAGGCTGGAGGACGCCGGTCGAGGTCTCGGCGTGGACGACGGTGAGGGCCTTCGCCCCGGGGTGCGCGGCGAGAGCGGCCGCGACCTCGTCCGGGTCGAGGGGTTCGCCCCAGGGCGCGTCCACCCGGACCAGGCGCCCGCCCGAGCGGCCGACGATGTCGGCCATCCGCTCCCCGAAGAGGCCGTTGACCCCGACGATGACCGTGTCGCCGGGCTCGATGAAGTTGACCAGGGCGGCCTCCATGCCGGCGCTGCCGGTGCCGGAGACAGGCATGACCAGGCGGTTCTCTGTCTGGAGGACGTAGCGGAGCAGGTCGATCGTTCCGTTCATCACCTCGAGGAAGGCCGGGTCGAGGTGCCCGATGCAGGGCAGGGACATGGCCCGCAACACGCGGGGATGGACGTTGCTCGGTCCGGGTCCAAGGAGCGTGCGCTGGGGAAGGTTCAGGTCGGTTGGCGGGACGGTGGGCAGGGTCATGGGCCGGGTCCTTCCTCTCGCGGGAGCTAGGGCCTAACCTGTCCAGGATTAGACCGGGGAAGGCCAGGTCCTGCTGCCATGGACCTGAGTCCACCGGGGCCTGTCTACCGGTCCAGCGACTTCGCCTCACCGGCGGCCAGACAAAGTCTTCCCGCTGGTCCGCTTCTCCCGGCGGGGCCGTCTGGTAGCCTAGAGCCAGAGGTTCCGGGCAGCGTGACGGGACCGCAAGGAGGAACAGCGATGCAGGGCACCGACGGCAAGATCCGGATTGAGTACACGGGGGAAATCCCGCAGGGACTCAGGGAGCATCTCAGCGCGGTCTGCGGTGTGCGGGTTACCGAAGTCCGTCCGCTCACTCTTATCACCTCTCAACCCGAGAGGGTCATCAACCAGATCCTCCCGTACCTGGCCGAGAACCGCATGAAGGTCCGGCGGGTCGAGTACCGCGCCGCCCGCGCGTCGTAGAAACGTCGCGGCCGCCAAGGGAGATAGCCGATGACAGACAAGCGCCCGTCCGGCTACGGGGCCGTCCTACGTAACCGGGACTTCTTCATCCTCTGGTCGGGTAGTCTCGTCTCCAGTCTCGGAGACGCCTTGCGCAACATCGCCCTCCTCTGGCTCGTCAAGGAACTCACCGGGTCGAACCTGGCCATGGGTACGGTCATGCTCTTTTCCATGCTTCCGTACGTCCTGCTGGGGCTCTTTGCCGGGTCAGTCGTCGACTTGGCGGACCGCAAGAAGATCATGGTCTGGTCCGACATCATCCGGGGCGGCCTCTCCCTGAGCGTGCCCTTGCTCCTGGCGACCGGTCATCTCGCCTTCTGGCACCTCTGTGCCATGGCCTTCCTCATGTCCTCGGTCTCGGCCTTCTTCCAGCCGGCGATGCAGGCCAGCATCCCGAACGTCGTGGGCCGGGACCACCTGATGACGGCGAACGCCCTGGGCTCGCTGACCTTCCAGATCTCCGGCATCGTGGGACCGGCCCTCGGCGGGGCCATCGTCGGCCTGGCCGGGACGCAGCCGGCCTTCATCGCCGACGGCGTCTCCTTCCTGATTTCGGCGATGGCCATTCTCCTCGCCCGCATCCCCGGCGCCCAGCCCGCTGCCGGGCAACCCCGCCCGAACGTTGCCCGGGTGCTCTCGGGGGTGAAGGAAGGGTTTGTCTTCATCGCCGCGCGGCGGCTCCTACTCACCATCGTGGTCATGGCCCTGGTGGTCAACTTCTTCACCTCTCCGATCATGGTCCTCATGGCCAACCACGTGGACACGGCCTGGCACGCCGGGGCCCAGGGTTACGGTCTCCTTGGCTCGGCTCTCTCGCTGGGCGCCCTGGTCTCCACGCTGGTGCTCGGAGCGGTCGCGGCCCGCTTCAAGGCGCAGCGCCTGGCCGTCGCCGGGTTGGCGGCGATGGGCCTCGGCACCCTGGCCCTGGTCCCGGCCTCCCGCCTGGAGCACGGCATCGTCATCTTCCTCGCCCTCGGGTTGCCAACCCGGTGGTCAATATCCCACTCGCCACCTGGCTCCAGAAATGGACCCCGGACCGGGTGCGCGGGCGAGTCTTCTCCGCCGTGCAGGTCGGGGCGATGGCGGCCACTCCTTTGGCCCTGGGCCTGGCCGGATGGGCGAGCGACGTCTTCGGGGCCCGGAGCATCTTCGCCGTGGCCGGCCTGGTCATGGTGGCCGGGGCGCTGTTTCTGGTCTGGGCGTTCCGGGTCTACCGGCGCGACTTGGAAGAGTTGGAGGCCGTCGCCGGCGGCAAGACCCCGGCCGGGGCTCAGGGTCCGGCGGCGACGGTCGAGCAGACGAGTCCTTCGGCGTCGTAGAGGACGACCTCAAGGGCGGAAGCGGCGACCCCGCCCGAGGAGGCCGAGGAGGCCGGGCTCGTAGCCGTGGCGGCCGGAAGGTCGTCGGTGCTCCAGAGGAAGCGGTCGCCCCGGACCTCGCCGCGGAGGAGCCCGTCGGCCGCGGCGGCCCGGGCGGCCTGGCCGGCCAGGACCCTCAGCCTGGCGCCCGGGTCGAGCACGGTACCGGGCGCGAACTCGCACCACAGGTGCGAACCTTCCGGGTCGGAGGCTTCGGCCGCCCGGACCAGAAGAGACCAGCCGTCGAGGCTCACGGCGTAGCCGGACCGGTTCAGGAGGGTGATGCTCCCGGCCGCCAGATCGGCACTCTCCATGACGACGTCACCCGTGTCCAGCACCGGCGAGTCGGCGAGGCCGGTGTTGGACCCGGCCTCCGCCATTACTTTGGCCAGGCCGGAGGGCAGGGCGGGCTGCTCGGTGAACTCAAGTTCCTCCTGGGGTCGGGCCGGCGCTGCCGGCTCGGATGATGGAGACCCGGCCGCTCCAGGCGTCTCGGCCGGGGCCGACTGGCTCCGGAGTTGCGGCGGCGGCTCGGCGAGGCGTGGCGGGGCCAAGCGCGCCAGAACGTACCCCGTCCCGGCCAAGGCCAGGCCGAGGCACCAGAAGGTCAGGGCGCTCGCGGCGGCGCGTGCCGCCAGGCGCGGGAAGAGGCCGGCCCCGCGCCCGCCCCGGCGGGCGGCCGAGCGCCAGTAGCGGACAAGCCAGGCCAGCAAGGCCGTGACCGCGAGAGCCAGGAGGACCAAGACGAGTTCGGTCCGGTTCACTGTGAGGACAGCGCCTCCGTTCCGGCCCTAGTATCTCCGGCCTGGTCCGGGGTCACCAGAACGCGCTGTCGCCATCAGAGATGGGAGACGGAAAAGACGTGGCCAAACGCTCTCTGCTTGGTACAGGCGGCGGCCCGCTGGGACGGGACATGAAGCTCATCTTGCTGACCATCGTCCTGGCGAACATCGGCACGAGCATAGACCAGCGCTTCTTCCCGCTGTACGCCACGGACCTCGGGGCTTCGCCCACCGAGATCGGACTCATCGCCACCATTGTCGGCGTCTTCGTCACGGTCCTGTCGCCGGTCGGGGGCTGGGCCGTCGACCGCTACCGCCGGGTGACCCTCTACGCCCTGGGGCCCATCATCGGGGCCGTCGGCGTCCTCTTGGTCCTGCTAGCGCCGACCTGGGGCTGGGTCATCCCGGGGTACGTCATCTCGTGCCTGCCCGGGGTCCTGGTGGGACCGGCCCTCTTCGGCCTGGTGAGCGACCTCGGGCCGGAGGAGACCCGGGGCTCCCGCTTCGCTCTTCAGGCCGTGGCCGCAGGCATCTGTGGGGCCATCGGCCCGATGCTCGGCGGCTACATCTATCAGTATCTGGGCTATCGTGCGTTCCTGGTCGGCCAGGCCGGCATGCTCGTCTTGGCTGGGCTCATCCGGACCAAGGTCCGCGACCCCCGTGAGGCCCATCGGCGGGAGACAGGCTACCATCCCCCGTCCCTGATCCTTGGGCTGCGGCAGGCCGTCCGGCAGATGGGGGCATCTTCGCAGTTCCGGGCGTTCCTTGTCATGGTTGTCCTGTTCCAGTTCGCCGCGTCGGCTGTCGGCAGCCTGACCTCTGTCTTCATGCGGGAAGTCGTCGGCGTCAGCGAGGCGCGGATGGGGATTCTCTTCACCCTGGCGGGAGCGGCCGGCATCCTGGGGAGCCTGGCTGGGGGGGTCGCTTCCGACAAGATGGGCAAAAGACCGATCTTCGCCATCGCCATCTTCGGGTTCAGCCTGGGTATGGCCTGCCTGGTGGCCGCTCGCTCCATGGCCGCCCTGACGTTGGTCTTCATCTTCCAGGGCCTGGCCACGAACCTGGCTTCGCCTGTCTTCCAATCCTACTTTGCCGAGGTCACCGAAAGGGAGAGCCGCGGCACGTCCTTCTCGGTCCTCAATGGCCTCCTGACCCTGATGTTCCTACCGGCCCCCCTGGTGGGCGGGCTGATTTGGGACAACGCGGGGCCAATCGCCCTCGTCTGGTTCTCGGTGATTCTGTCCGCGGCCGGCGGCGTGGTCGCGCTGGCGTGGTTGAAGGAGACGCCCCAGCCGCCCGGCGCGAGTCGGAGCGCGGTCGGGGAAGCGAAGACCCTGGCGCCGTAGCCCGGGTCCGTGGAGGTCTGTCCATGCAGGTGACGAGGTACGAACTGGCGGTCCGCATCGACCCCTGGGCCAAGGCCAACCTGGAGGCCCGCGGCCGCGTTCGCTTCGTGAACGGTTCCCAGGGTTGCGCGGAGTTCGCGCTGTACCTCCACCCGGACCTGACGGTCACCGGGTTTGACTGCCCCGGCGCGACGCTCAGCGAACCGGGCGGCAGCCATCCGCTCGGGTACGACGGTCGTCGCCTTTTCCTCAGATTCGAGCCGGAACTCGCCCCGGGGGCGACCGTGATGGCCGACATCGCCTGGTCGGGGAGGCTCAGGGGCATCATCCGCGGGTATTGCATGATTGCCGACCACCTGGTGGAACTGAGGGACTTCGCCTGCTGGTACCCGCTGCCGGGTGGGGATGTCCAGGGCTTCACCTGGGAACTGGAACTCGACCTCCCGGAGGGCGGATACCCCTTGCCGACGACCGATGTCTGCAACGGACGGTTCCTGGAACGGCGGTACGAGGGAGGCCGGCTCCGGAGCCGGTGGGAGAGCGGGCGGCCGACGACGGACATCAATATCCTGGCCTCGAGTTACTTCCGGCGCCTCCACGGCAGCCGGCCCACCGGCGCGGGCGGCCGGTCCTCCGGCGCGGCCGGTCAGCCTGCTGGCGCGGCCAGCCGGCACGTCGCCTCCGTCTATCACGCCTTCATGTCCGGCGACCACGCCCAACGGGCCCTTGAGGAGATGTTCGACGGTCTCGCTTTCCTGTCCGAGGCCATCGGCCCGAACGACAAGGTGGAGGGTGAAGAGGGGGCGCTCCATCTGGTGTTCACTCCTCGCTACGCTGAGGGCGGGTACGTCTACGGGTCGCTGATGACCATGAGCGAACCCCAGTACACCTACCTCTTCAACTACCCGGAGTCCAGGCGGGGGTGGCCCAACTATGGCGTCGCTCACGAACTGGCCCACTGGTGGTGGCGAGAGCAGGTGTCCGTGGACCGCACGACCTGGCACGACTGGCTCATGGAGGCCCTCGCCGAGTATTGGGCGGTTCGCACGGACGAACGGTTCGTGGGGTCCGAGGCGGGGGAGGCCATCTACGCCGGATACCGCGGGCGGGTGGCGGCCATCCGCGACCCCGAACCCATCAGCGGCGCCCTCTTCACCTCGCCCAACCGCTACGACCTCTGGTACGTCAAGGGGGCCTGGATTCTGCGGACCCTCGAGTTTGTTCTCGGCAGCGAAACCTTTGACCGGGCCGTCCGGGACTTCTACGGCGCCTTCAAGGGTCGGCGGGCCGAGACGGCGGACTTCGTGGCCGCGTGCGAGCGGGCGGCCGGGGAGGACCTTGGCTGGTTCTTCGAGCAGTGGCTCGAACGGGGGAGTTGCCTCAACTCGCGCTCTCGTGGACGCAGGCGGGGGAGAGGTTGGAGGTGGCGGTCCGCCAGGACGTCGCGGCGGGGCCCTGTTTCCGCCTGGCGCCCGAGGTGCGCGTCCGCTTCCGCCGGGCCGGCGCCACGGGGTCCGGGAACCTCTCCGAGGAGGAGAGCCGTTGGGAGCGGTTGCTCGTGGACTCCAGGGAGAATCGGCTTAAGCTACGGCTGGAACCCGGCGCTGTGGTCAACGGAGTCGAGCTCGACCCCAGGGAGACCTGTCTCTTCGCCCGGGCGGACGAGGGCGCCTAGACGCTGGGCCTACTCGGCCGCCGGCAAACCCAGGAGTCGGGCCGCGTTCCCGCCCAGGATCTTGGCCTTTGTCTCCTCCGGGAGGGGGAGGTCGCGGATGCCCTGGAGGCTGCCGTAGACGTTGGGCACGCCCGGCCAGTCCGAGCCCCAGATGACCTTGTCGGCCAGACGGTCGAGTTCCGGGAAGTACTCGAGGAGCCGGCGAGGCGGCAGCCCGGAGATCTCCATGTAGACATTGGCGTGCAGGCGGGCGAGGAAGAAGGCCCGGTCGTACCAGAACCCCCGGCCGCTATGGGCCATGACCAGGCGCAGGTCCGGGAAGTCCACGGCGAGGTCGTCGAGAAAGAGCGGGTCCCCGTACTTCAGGCGCGAGCCGGGGAAGACCGACGACCCGGTGTGGAACATCACGGGCAGACTGAGTTCCTCGGCCACGGCGTAGATGGGGTAGAGCTCCTGGTCGTTGGGGTAGAAGAACTGGTAGGTGGGGTAGAGCTTGAGCCCGCGGAAGGCGTACTCGCGCACCAGGCGCCTGAGCTCGCGGGCCGGGTGGCTCACCAGGTGCGGGTTCAGGCTGGCGAAGGGGATGAAGGTCGGGCGTCCGGAGCAGATTTCGGCCACTTTCTCGCTGGGGATGCTCCCGGTCGTGGCCGGGCTGTCCTCGCCCAGGATGACGGCGTAGTCCACGCCCGCGCCGCGGAGGAAGGCCGCGAGGTTGTCGGGATTGGCGAAGGTGGCCAGCCCCTCGGTCGCCTCCGGGCCGAAGTTCCGGATCATCCAGTCCACGATCCACGGCTTGGCCGACCCCGGGACGACGGGGTGGACGTGGAAATCCACGACCAGTGACACGGACGGCCGTCCCCCAATCTTGGCGCCTCTTGTCGCGCCCGTTTCCCATATTCCTTCATGCCCCAGCCCCGTTTACCTCCCCGTTCCCGCCGATGATGGCCCGCTGCCGGCGTCACGCTCCGCCCCGAGAGGCGCGGCCCAGCCCGGCGGGGGCCCCCGCCGGAGGCAAACATGGGGGGGCGGCCCGGGGCATAGGGTTTGTGGCGGTGGTGATGTCTTGTGGCCGGCGCACGGGTGGATCCGTCCGGAACGCGGCGAGGGACGCACGAGCCGCTCTGGCGCTTCTACAACCTGAGGTGGCTCGTCCCGCTCCTGGTCGCCGCGGCCGTCACCGTCGCCTATCCGCTCCTCGCCGGTTGGGGCGGGAGCCCGGCCCGCTTCGTCGTGGCCGCATCAGGCTCGCCGCGTCTCCTGCCTATCTACGGGGTCGACACCACCGAGAAGAAGGTGGCCATCTCCTTCGACGCCGCCTGGGGCGCCGAACGCACACCACTCCTCCTGGACACCCTGGACCGCTACAGGGTCAAGACGACGTTCTTTCTCGTCGGCTTCTGGATCGACGACCACGCCGACGTTCTAAAGGACATCGTCGCCCGCGGGCACGAGATAGGGAACCACACCGCGACCCATCCCCACCTGAACTCGCTCGACAAGCCGGCCATCCGCGAGGAGTTGGCCCCGGTCCATGAGCAGATCAAGGCGGCGACCGGGCAGACGGTCATCCTCTTCCGGCCGCCGTTCGGGGAGTACAGCAACAAGGTCATCGAGGCCGCGCAGGAGCTGGGGTACTACACCATCCAATGGAGCGTGGACTCGCTGGACTGGAAGGACCTATCGGCTGACGCCATCTACGAGAGGGTCATCGGGGCCATCCACCCGGGGGCCATCGTCCTCTTCCACAACAACGCCACGAACACGCCGGAGGCTTTGCCCCGCATCCTGGAGACCCTGAAGGCTCAGGGCTACACGGTGGTCCCGATCTCGCGGCTCATCTACCGGGATAACTACCTCATCGACCACCGCGGCTTCCAGAAGCGGCGGCCGGGCGTCCCCTAGCCTGGCTCAGGCCGACCAGCCTCAGCAGATTGCCTCCGAAGACCGCGCGACGCGGCTCCCGGCCGAGTCCGAGGGAGTCGACCCAACCCATCACTTCCGAGTAGTCGAGCTCGCCGTCGGCGCGCCGTAGGTAGGAGGGCCCACCTGAGGCGAAGAGGAGGCGCCCGGGCGGGACGTGCCTGGCCGTCAATCGTACCAGTTCGGCGGACATGAAGGGGCCGGAGAGGTCGAAGTAGAGGTTGGGGTGGGTCCGGGTCGCCTGCCAGAGGGCGGAGTAGTACGGGAGGCCGGCGTGCGTCACGATGAAGGCGGTGGTCGGGAGCCGGTCGGCGAGGTCGAGGATGGAGAGCCCGGTCCGGTAGGTGCCTCCCAGATGGACCATCACCGGAAATCCCGCGTCGCCGCAACGTTCCGCCGCCTTGTGGAGGTCGCGCCGCAAGTCCACGTCGTGCAGCCAGGCATGGATCTTGATGCCGCGGAAGCCCTGCGTGAAACAGCGGTCCAGCACATCAAGGTGGCCCGGGTCGCGAGGGTTTACGAAGGCCAGGCCGATGAAGCGGTCAGGGTCGCCGGCCACGACCTCGGCGACCGGGCCGTTGTCTGGGCGGCTCTGGATGCGCCGCCACCCGTCAGCGCAGCGGACCATTCCGCCTTGGACCGCGCTGGCGTACTGGAAGCGGGCAAGCGGGCCGAGGGTCGAAAGCAGGAGCTTGACCGACACGCGGGGGAGGGCGCCCTCGGGGCGCCCGGCGCCGCCCCTGGGGGGCTGCCCGAGGCGGCTGACCGGTGGTTCGGCGGCTTCGGGCAGGATGACGGCCCGGTCGACGCCCGATCGGTCCAAGACACGGAGGAGACCGGCCGGACCGAGGCCGGCGCCAAGGTGACAATGGGCATCGACAATCACAGGATTGTCCTCCCGGAGAGCTGCGCCCAGGCTACCGTGTCGGCGGGCGTCCTCTTCCAGCGATTTCTACACCTGGGAGGGAAGTTCCTGCCAGGTTCTGGGTCGGGGGACGGTTTCGCCACTCATCAGGGGCGCGGGCGTTGACTTCCACCGGCGGAGACCGTCGCTTCGGGCGACCGGACCGAGATGAGGTAGTAGGCCAGGATGAAGATGTGGAGCCCCAGGGAGAGCAGGAAGGCCGCCATCAGGTTCCAGTGAGAGGAGAAGATTCTCAGTCCGGCCCGGAGGTAGAGGAACTCCACGGCGGTGTAGATGGCCGGGAAGACGAGAAGCCACCCCAGACGGGCGAGCGAGTCTCCCGGCAGGAAGTGGACGAAAATGATGACCGAGGGGACCCAGGCCAGGAAAATCCAGAAGGGCACCCCGAGGATGGGCCAACTGAGGCTGGTGAACCGCCAGAGTCCGAGGACCGATGAACACAGGATGTTGACGAGCAGGGCCAGGCCGAAGCCGGCGATGATACCGAACGGCATGAGGCGTCTGAAGCTTTCCTGTGGGACGGCGAGAAGGCCGACGACCCACAGGACTACGGCCAGGAGTATCCACGGCATGAGCTCATATCACCCCGAGGCTAGTTTCGCCATCTTCGGCGGCGCATAATCATTGGACAGCCAGAATCGGTGACCCGGGGGCGCGCGGACCGGGCGATTCGCGTGGGGCGGGAGAGGTCGGAGCGACAGCGGTGGGCAGGCCGGGGGCTGTGACGAGGAGAGGGCTCGGCGCCAGGCCGGCGCTCGGCGGGGTGGCCATCGCGGCCACCTACGTGAGCACGGTCGTGGGCGCCGGTTTCGCCTCGGGCCAGGAGGTCTTGCGGTTCTTCACCCCTTTCGGCCCGTGGGGCCTGGCCGGTCTCGGGGTGGCCACGGGCCTCCTGTGCCTTGGCGGCACGGCCATCATGCTCGAGAGCCGATGGGCCAAGGCGAGGACGCACGGCGATCTCCTGGCCTGGCTGGGAGGGGGCTGGTTCGCGAAGGTCTACGACGTCCTCATCACCGCCTTCCTCTTCGGCACCACGGCGGTCATGGTAGCCGGCTCGGGGGCGTTCTTTCAGGAGCAGCTCGGGCTGCCCCGTCTCACGGGTGACGTGGTGATGGCCGTGGCGGCGGTGGCCACGGTGCTCGTGGGTCTCCGGGGGGTCGTCGTGGCCAGCGAGGTCGTGGTCCCGTTTCTCCTCCTGGGGGTGGCCGCGGTCACCGTCGCCACCCTCGCGGAGGGGGGACAACTGGTACCCGGCGCCGGCCTGGGCGGGTGGCGTCCCGCGGCGGCGGCGGCCCCCAACTGGGGGCTGGCCGCCGGCCTCTATGCGTCCTACAATCTCGTTCTCGCTCCGGCCGTCCTCACGCCTCTCGCGGTCAGGGCCGGTTCGCCCCGGGCGGTCGTGCTGGGTGGCGTCCTGGGCGGGGTCCTCCTGGGCCTGACGGCCATGGGCGTCAACCTCTCCCTGCTGGGGGCCTTGCCGGGGGCCGGGCAGTTCGAAGTCCCCATGCTCTATGTCGCGGGACTGGCGGCCGGGAGGTACGCCGCAGCGGCCAGGCTCGCCTACGGCCTCGTGCTCTGGGGCGAGATCTACACTTCGGCCGTGGGGCTACTCTACGGCTTCGCTTGCCGGCTGGCGGGCGGAGGCGGCTCGTCGCGACGGGGGGGTGAGGGGCCCCTCTTCCGGCGCTGGGTCCTCGCCGGCGGGCTGGGCGCCCTTGTCGCGGCGCGGGCCGGCTTCTCCAACATGGTCGCCACGCTCTACCCGCTGGTCGGGTACGCGGGGCTGCTTTTCCTGCTGGTGGCCGTCGTTCGCCTGCGGCGGGGAGGACGGGCCGGTTGAGGAGGCGGCTGGGCCGGGACTGGCGGAAGCGGCGCGGCGGCGCCCCGGAAGCGCGCCGTCGCGTCGAAGTTGGGCCGCCGGTTGTCGCGACCCGCGCTAAGGGCCGGGGGCGGCGGGCGCTCCCAGAGCCTCCATGAGTTTGGCTGGATTCACCTTGAACGCCCTCCACGAGCCGCCACCCTGGAAGGCAGGCCAGAACGGGATGATGTCGGCGGTCCGGGCCGCCGTCTTGGCGAAGCGGGCGGGCGTGATTCCAGGGTCCACCTGGCAGGCCAGGGCGTACAGGCCGGCGAGATAGGCCAGGCAGGAGTCCCAGTCGGCGTCGCGGAGGAAGGTGTAGCTCTCCGGACCGGTCGCGGAGGCGACGGTCCGAGAGTTCATGGGGACGAGAAGAGGCGACGCCCCGGCGCCGGCCTTGCGACCCGGCTTCAAGCGGAAGTCGGTACGCCTCCGTTCCCCGGCATAGACCGCCGGGTCGTCCGGGTCGCTCAGGGGGTCTCGCTCCATCCCGTCAAGGCCGAGGCCGTAAAGGTCCTCGAGCCCGCTGAAGGCCATCAGGATACCCTCCCGGGTGGCCGCGAAGGCGGATTGCCGGAGATCGAGGTATCCGGGAGCGTAGAACCATCTTCCGGACCCGATTTCCGACTGCTGCCCCTCCCAGTAGGTGTCCGTGCGGAGGTTCCAGCCGGGCCCGACATAGACGGTCCGGATGCGGTTCGCCTCAGGCAGGCTGCGGTTTATCTCCATCACGCGGTCCAGAGCGCGGGCCAGCGGGGAGAGGTCGAGCTGGAAGCCGTCGGCGGCTTCCTCGCCAGGCGTGACGGCGATGTAGTAGATGTCGGCGCCGGGAGCGACTCCGGTCGTCTGGCCGGCGATGATGGACGCGGCCATCGTGCCGTGGGCGTCCGCGGTCACGTCGGCGCAGTGAAGCTCCTCGTAGTGTCTGATGCGGCCCGCGAACTCGCTGTGGTCGAGAAGCAGCGGACGGTCGATGACGGCCACCCCGATGCCGCCACCCGTGAAGCCTCGCGCGTGAAGCGCTCGCAACCCGAGGCCGGGGTTGCGCCCGATGTCCATGAGGACGGCCGGGTCGAAGTAGGGAGGCAGCTTGTCCGGCCAGCGGGTGTCGGTGTCGAAGTCCGCGCGCAGCAGGTCCTGCTCGCGGTCCCGGAGGTCGAGGGCGGAGAGGTCGTATCCCCGCAGGTCGATGGAGTCGGGGCCGGTATAGCCGTTGATGAGGTAGTACTGTTTGTCCAGCCTCGCCGGCCCGTTCGGTCGGTAGCCCGGGACGGACGCCAGCGGCCCCGCGCCGGAGACGGCGCCGGGAGGACGCCTGGAGATGCCCAGGGTGACGCCGTTCGGGGCGTTCCCGGACATGTCCCGGCATCCGCCGAGCCAGGTCGCGGTCAGGGCGAGGAGGAGGGAAAGAACCACCAGGACGACGGTCCGGTGTGTTTTGCGGGTCCCAAGCATAAAGCCTTCACTCCCTCGTCTTTAAGAGTTGGCCGGCTCTGTGAAGCGGTTGACCGGTCATCCCTAACAACGAGGGGCCCGCCAAGAAGGTTTCGGGCGGGCCCCTGCGACCAACGGGCGCGGCGGACGCCACCGCGCTTGCGCGCCTGCCGGACGAGCAGCATAATGGGCTCATGGCTCTTTACGCCGGAGTGGACATCGGTTCGGCCACCGCCAAGGCCGTCGTTATCGGCGTGGCGGGCGCGTCTGGCGTGGCGGGAGCGGCCGGCCCTGTCATCGTCGGGCAGGCCCTGCGGCCGGTCGGGTACGACATCGAGGCCGCCGGCTGGGCGGTTCTCTTGGAGGCCCGGGGGGCCGCCGCCCCGGCGGGCTCGATCGAACTCCCTCCCCTGGCCGGGGTCATCGCCACGGGTTACGGGCGTCACGCTTTCCCGGGCGCCGGCGCGGCCGTGACCGAGATAACCTGCCATGCCCGCGGTTCCGTCGAACTGGTCCCGGGGGTCCGGACCGTCATCGACGTCGGTGGACAGGACTTCAAGGTCATCGCCGTCGGCCCGCGGGGCAGGGTCCTGGACTTTGTGATGAACGACAAGTGCGCCGCCGGCACGGGCCGCTTTCTGGAGGTCATGGCCAGGGCGCTGGAGGTACCCTTGGACGAGTTCGGGCCGCTGTCGCTCCAGGCCCGGGCGCCGGCGGAGGTCAGCAACACCTGCACGGTGTTCGCCGAATCCGAGGTCATCTCGCAGCGGGCCTCGCGGCGGCCCAAGGAAGACATCATCGCCGGCATCCACAAGGCCATGGCGCGCCGCATCGCCGGCCTGGCCCGGCGAGTGGAACTCCGCCCGCCCATCGTGATGACCGGCGGCGCGGCCAGGAACATCGGGTTGGTGCGGGCGATAGAGACCGAACTGGCCGTCGAACTCGTCGTCCCCGAACTCGCGCCCTACGCCGGCGCGCTGGGCGCG
>Ga0315288_10007760_pt1 | contig 13591 bp, 8 predicted proteins | sample YL17G11_20_MG_FD_203454 | JGI IMG/M metagenome (GOLD analysis project Ga0315288, IMG submission 203454) | Sediment microbial communities from Yellowstone Lake, YNP, Wyoming, USA - YL17G11_20 | ecosystem: Environmental > Aquatic > Freshwater > Lake > Sediment | place: USA: Wyoming | collected...
GCCGCGGGCGATGGCAGCCTCAATATCGTCGACCTCGCCGTCGCGCGCGGAGGCCCAGCCCGGGAACCGTGCCTTCAGCGCCGCGAAGCTCCGCTCGGTGTTGACGTCGGCGGTGTTCTGCGAGAGCACGGTGAACACGAGCTCGTCGACCGCTGGGTAGCGCGGCGAGAGCACGGGGCGGCCGTAGAAGTCGTCGAGGACGGCGACGGCGCGTTCGAGCTGGTCCTGCGGAGACACGCTGCTCACGAACGTCACCCTATCATCACGGTTCCGCGCGCCGCGGAAGGGGAATCAGCCGGGTAGGGCCATTCCTGGGAGGGGGTGATCGACATGAAAGGCGTTCTCGTCTTCGGGGGCTCGGGGCCTCTGCTCATCGTGAGCTCGTACCCGACCATCGACGATCCGCACCTCATCGCCAAGCTCCACACCAAAGGGCTGGACAAGTTCATCGCCTACGAGATCCCCATCGCGCGCTGCCGCGACCTCTACGGCTACACGTATCGCGACATCGTGGAGGATCTGCAGAAACACGACGACATGCGCGTGCTCGACTTCGACGGGCACCGCATCTTCCTCAACTTCTCGCTGCGAGAGCTCGACCACGGCTACGTCTACGAAGGCAATGTAGTGTCGCGCGCCGCGTGAGGGCGAGGTGGTAGCCTGACGCCCATGGCACGCCACCCATCCCAGAGAGCGCGCCGGTGACCGGCTGGCGCTTCTGGATCGATCGGGGCGGCACGTTCACCGACGTGGTGGCGCGGCGCCCCGACGGTACTCTGGCCTCGCGCAAGCTGTTGTCCAAAGACCCGGGGCGCTACGAGGACGCCGCCGTGCAGGGCGTCCGCGACCTCCTTGGCCTGGGCGTACGAGAGGCGATCCCCGGTGAGCTCGTCGCCGAGGTGCGCATGGGCACCACGGTGGCCACCAACGCCCTGCTCGAACGGCGCGGCGAGCCCACGCTCCTGGTGACCACGCGCGGCTTCGGCGACGCGCTGCGCATCGGCTATCAGGACCGCCCCGACATCTTCGCCCTGGACATCCGCCTGCCGGCGCCGGTGTACGGCTGCGTGCTCGAGGTGGACGAACGGGTGGGCGCCGATGGCGGCGTGGTGATCCCGCTGGACGAGGATGCGGCGCGGCGCGGGCTGCGCGACGCCCGCCGTGCCGGGTATCTGGCGGTGGCCGTCGCCTTGATGCACGGCTACCGCTACCCGGAGCACGAGCGGCGCGTGGCGCAGCTGGCGCGCGCCGCCGGCTTTTCGCAGGTCTCCGTGTCGCACGAGATCAGCCCGCTGATGAAGCTCGTGAGCCGCGGCGAGACCACGGTGGTCGACGCCTTCCTCTCGCCCATCCTCCGGCGCTACGTGGACGGCGTCGCGCGGCAGCTCGGCGGGGTGCGGCTACGCTTCATGCAGTCGCACGGCGGGCTCACCGACGCCCACCTCTTCCGCGGCAAAGACAGCATCCTCTCGGGGCCGGCGGGCGGCATCGTCGGGGCCATCGAGACGTGTCGCCGGGCGGGGTTCGAGCGGCTCGTCACCTTCGACATGGGCGGCACGTCGACCGACGTCGCGCACTACGCCGGCGAGTACGAGCGCAGCTACGAGAGCGTGGTCGGCGGCGTCCGCCTGCGGGCGCCGATGCTGCGCATCCACACCGTCGCCGCCGGCGGCGGCTCGGTGTGCGCTGTCGAGAACGGGCGCTACCGGGTCGGCCCGCGCAGCGCCGGCGCCGATCCGGGACCGGCCTGCTACGGCAAGGGCGGACCTCTGGCGGTGACCGACTGCAACGTGGTCGTGGGCAAGCTCCAGCCCTTGTTCTTCCCCCGCGTGTTCGGGGCGGACGGCGCCGGGAGCATCGATGCGGAGGCGGCGCGCCAAGCGCTCGCGGCCGTGGCCGCGAGCATGCGCGCCGCCGGCCTCGACCCGCCGGCGCCCGAGCAGCTCGCCGACGACTTCATCCGTGTGGCCTGCGACACCATGGCCCGCGCCATCAAGCGCATCTCGACGCAGCGCGGCCACGACATCACTCGCGCCACGCTGTGCTGCTTCGGCGGCGCCGCGGGGCAACACGCCTGCCTGGTCGCCGACTCGCTGGGCATCGACAGCGTCCTGCTGCATCCGCTGGCCGGCGTCCTCAGCGCCTACGGCATGGGTCTCGCCGACGTGCGCGCCCTGCGCGAACACACCGTGGAGGCGCCGCTCGAGGCGGCCACCGGGGAGGCGGCGGGCGCGGCGGGCGGCGCACCCGGCGGCGCGAGCGAGCTGACGGCCGCCCTGGCGGGGCTCGAGGCGGCCGCCGTCGCGGAGCTCGAGAGCCAAGGGTTCACGGCGGCCCGGATCGACGTCGAGCGCCGCGCGCACCTCAAGTACCGGGGCACCGACGTCGCGCTGGCGGTGCCGTGGGGCGCAGCCGGCGCTATGGCCGCCGCGTTCACGGCGCTGCACCGCAGCCGCTACGGCTTCCTGATGCCCGGCCGGCCCCTCGTGATCGACGCGCTCGCCGTCGAAGCAGTGGGGCCGGGCGCAGAAGCCGGCCCGGCGGCGGATGGCGACCACGCGGGCCCGGCGGCGGATGGCGACCACGCGGGCCCGGCGGCGGATGGCGCCCAGCCCGCCCCCCGCGAGCGCGTGCCGGTGTACACGTCCGGCGCCTGGCACGAGACCCCCGTGTACGAGCGCGCCGCGCTGCCGCGCGGCGCGCTCCTCGCCGGGCCGGCGATCGTCTGCGAGCCCACGAGCACGACTGTGCTCGAGCCGGGCTGGCAGGCCGAGGTGCTGGCCGCCGGCGAGCTGCTGCTGCGGCGCATCTCGCCGGCGGCGTCTCCTTCGGCCGACCCGGCGCAGCGCTCGCCGCTGCTGCTCGAGGTGTTCAACAACCTCTTCATGTCGATCGCCGAGCAGATGGGCGCGACGCTCGTCAACACCGCCTGCTCGGTGAACATCAAGGAGCGCCTGGACTTCAGCTGCGCCGTGTTCGACGGACGCGGGGACCTGGTCGCCAACGCCCCACACCTGCCGGTGCACCTGGGCTCCATGGGCGCCTCGGTGAAGGCCGTTCTCGCGCGTCATCGCGGCGCGCTCCGCCCGGGGAACGCGTACCTGCTCAACTCGCCGTACGCCGGCGGCACGCACCTGCCGGACCTCACGGTGGTCACGCCGGTGTTCGCCGGCGGATGCTCCGCCGCCGGCTCCGAGACCATCGCGCCCGGCAGCGCCGGCGCGGCGCCCCTGTTCTTCGTCGCCTCCCGCGCGCATCACGCCGACGTAGGCGGCGTCACGCCCGGCTCGATGCCGCCCGGCAGCCGGCGCATCGAGGACGAGGGCGTGCTGATCGAGGACTTCCTGCTCGTGGCGGGCGGCGAGCTCCGCGAGGCGGAGGCGGCCGCCCTGCTTTCGTCGGGAGCCCACCCCGTCCGCGACCTCGCCCAGAACCTCGCCGACCTGCGCGCCCAGGTGGCGGCCAACGCGCGTGGCGCGGCCGAAGTGGGGCGGATGGTCGCCGAGTTCGGCCTCCCGGTCGTCCGCGCGTACATGCAGCACGTGCAGAACAACGCCGAGGAGGCCGTGCGCCGCGTCATCGACCGCCTGGGCGACGGCGCGTTCCGCCAGGAGATGGACGACGGCAGCGTCGTCGCCGCCTCCGTGACCGTCGACCGGTCGACGCGCAGCGCCACGGTCGACTTCACGGGCACCTCGCCGCAGCGGCCCGACAACTTCAACGCGCCGACCGCCGTGTGCGTGGCGGCGGTGCTCTACGTGTTCCGCACGCTGGTAGACGCCGACATCCCCCTCAACGCCGGCTGCCTCAAGCCCCTGAGCATCGTCGTGCCGCCGGGCTCCATGCTCGACCCGGTCTTCCCCGCCGCCGTCGCGGCCGGCAATGTGGAGACGTCACAAGCCATCACCGCCGCCCTCTTCGGCGCGCTCGGCGTGGTCGCAGCGTCGCAGGGCACGATGAACAACCTGACGTTTGGCGACGAGCGCTACCAGTACTACGAGACGATCTGCGGGGGCGCCGGGGCCGGCCCCACCTGGGACGGCTGCAGCGCCGTGCACACGCACATGACCAACTCGCGGCTCACCGACCCGGAGGTGCTGGAGTGGCGGTACCCCGTGCGCGTCGACGAGTTCGCCGTGCGCCGCGGCAGCGGTGGCGGCGGCGCGCACCGCGGCGGGGACGGCGTGGTGCGGCGCCTGCGCTTTCTGGAGCCGCTCACCGCGGCGCTCGTCTCGAGCAGCCGCCGGGTGGCGCCCTACGGGCTCGCCGGCGGCCTCCCCGGCGCGCTTGGCCGCAACGCGATCGAGCGCGCCGACGGCACCGTGGAGGAGCTGCCCGGAGTGGCCCAGGCGGCGATGCAGCGCGGCGACGTCCTCATCGTCGAGACGCCGGGCGGCGGCGGGTACGGCGCGCCGCCGGCGGGGCCGGGCGGCGCGGAGCCGCCCGCCGCCCTCTGGCTCAGCTCACACGCTCTGCGCGCGGCGGCGCAGCTCCCTCTTCTTGCGACGCCGAAGCAGCGCGCTCAGCACCAGCCCGATCAGGAAGCCCACCACGAGCACCAGGATCAGCATGAGCCAAGCCGGCAGTGAGAACCACCAGAAAAAGAAGTGAAAGCGCCAGGATTCCTGGCTGTTCTGCACGATCAGGGTGAGCAGCACCACCGCGACCACGCCGGCGACGATGAGTCTGCCCATTCCCTGGCCTTGGGGCTTGCCATGCCCCCTGACAGCCTGCGGCTGCGGCTGCTGCGTGCTGCTCATACGTAACCCCCTGTCGGCCGACGGGTGAAGCTTCGCCACGTGACCAGTCTACCCCTGCGGGCGGCGGCGCGTGCCGCGGGCGGGTGAGGCGCGCGCCGCCCGCCCGCGCCGTTTCCGCCCCGCCCATGCCCCTCGCGGCTTCACCCTTCAGCGAGCCTCACGGCCCGCGGCGGCTCAGCTCACGGAGGCGTACGCCGCGATGCCGTCGGCGACGGTGGCGAACACCGTGTCGAGCTGCGCGTCGTCGATGACGAGCGGCGGCTGGATGCGCAGCACGCTGCCGAAGTTGCCGCCCACGCCGATGAGCAGGTTGTGCTCGAGGCAGTACTGGCGCACGAAGGCGCCGGCGGCCGTGCCGTAGGCCTTGGTCTGCGGGTCGGCGATGAGCTCGACGCCGATCATCAGGCCCTTGCCGCGCACGTCGCCGATCAGCGGCTGCGTCTTCTGCAGCTCCTCGAAGCGGGCCTTAAGCGCGGCGCCCCTTCTCGCCGACGCCTCGACGACGCCGTCCTGCAGGAACTCGATGTTGGCGAGCGCCGCCGCGCAGCTCACGGGGTTGCCGCCGAACGTCGAGAGGTGGTCGCCGATCTGGAAGGCGTCGGCGATCTCGGGGCGCGCGGTGAACGCCGAGAGCGGCCACCCGCCGGCGATGCCCTTGGCCATGCACATGATGTCGGGCTCGACGCCGTAGTGCTCGACGGCGAACATCTTGCCGGTGCGCCCGAAGCCGCTCTGCACCTCGTCGGCGATGAACAGGATGCCCTCCTCGTCGAGGATCTCCTTGACGCGCTTGAAGTAGTCGTCCGGCGGCACGATGATGCCGCCCTCGCCCATCACCGGCTCGGCGATGAACGCGCAGACGCTACCCGAGAGGTGCAGGCGGGCGATCTCTCCGACGCGGCGCGCGCAGAGCATGTCGCACTTGTCCGGCGTGGTCTCGGCGAAGCAGCGGTAGCAGTAGGGGGTGGGCACGAAGGCGACGCCCGGCATGTAGGGGCCGCCGCCCTTCTTGCGGCCTGAGTTGCCGGTCACCGACAGGGTCGCGTACGAGCGCCCGTGAAAGCTCGACTCGACGGCGAGGAACTCGTTCTTGCCGCTGAAGCGCTTGGCGAGGCGGAAGGCGCCCTCGATGGCCTCGGCGCCGCCGTTGCCGAAGAAGCTCTTCTGCAGGGCGCCGGGGGTGACCAGCGCGAGCTTCTCGGCGAGCGCCCCGACGGACTCCACGTGGTAGACGTAGGAGCAGACGTGCACGAGCTTGTCGGCCTGCGCCTTGGCGGCCGCGAGGATCTTGGCGTTGTGGTGGCCGGCGTTGGTCACGCTGATGCCGGCGAAGCAGTCGATGTACTCGGTGCCGTCGGCGTCGTAGAGCAGAGCCCCGTCGCCCCGGTCGGCGACCACCGGCTCGACGCGCTTCACGAACCCGGTCATAACGTAGTCGCGATACTGTTCCTTCACACCCATGCTATCGACCACCCTTCGGCGCACGTTGACGCCACTGTAGACAATGGGAAAAGGGGTGCGGCGCCAAGATTACCAGATGGGTACATGTGGGCGGGGCGCGCGGCGGTGACGCGCGGGCCAAATCGGCCGACTCCGGCGGCCGACCTGGACGGTAGGGCGCGGGCCCGTTCGGACACTCCGGCGCGTGCGCGGCACGCGTGTGGACGCACGCACAATCGAACAGCTATAATCGTCGCGGCCCCGCGTGCGACGCTGAGTCTGCTTTCACCCCCTGATCCTAGGCCTGCCGCGATTCTGGCGAAGGAGTACGTATGTCGGTCACACCCTCCAAGTCCACCGGCGCCGCCCTCGTGCTGGGCGGAGGCGTCGCCGGCATCCAGTGTTCCCTCGATCTGGCCGAAGGGGGGTACAAGGTCTATCTGGTCGAGAAGGCGCCGGCCCTGGGCGGCCACATGGCGCAGCTCGACAAGACCTTCCCCACCAACGACTGTTCGATGTGCATACTGGCGCCGAAGCTGGTCGAAGCCGGCCGACATCTGAACATCGAGATCGTCACCAACTCGGAGCTCATCGGCCTGGAGGGCGAGCCCGGCGACTTCAGCGCCAAGGTCTACCGCCACGCGCGCTTCGTGGACCCCGACCTGTGCACGAGCTGCGGCGAGTGCGTCCCGGTGTGCCCCATCACGGTCGGCGACCAGTACAACCAGGAGCTCGCCGAGCGCAAGGCCATCTACAAGCTGTATCCGCAGGCCATCCCCAGCACCTACGTGGTCGACAAGAAGGGCTACGCCCCCTGCAAGAGCAACTGCCCGGTCGAGACCTCGGCGCAAGGCTACATATCCCTCATCGCCGAGGGCCGCTTCGAAGACGCGTATCGCGTGGCCGCCGAACCCAACCCCTTCCCGTCGGTCTGCGGCCGCATCTGCGCCCACCCCTGCGAGACGGCCTGCACGCGCGGCGCGGTCGACGAGGCCATCTCCATCGCCAGCCTCAAGCGCTTCGCCTGCGATCACGGCGCCCCGGCCGACCTGCCCGAGAAGCTCCCGGCCACGTTCGACGAGAAGGTGGCCATCATCGGCGGCGGCCCGGCCGGCCTGAGCTGCGCCCGCGACCTGGCCCAGTACGGCTATGCCGCCACGGTCTTCGAGGCGCTGCCGGTAGCCGGCGGCATGCTGCGCGTCGGCATCCCCGACCATCGCATGCCGCCAGACGTCTTGCAGCGCGAGATCGACCAGATCTGCGCCCTGGGCGTCGACCTGCGCCTCAACCAGCGCTGCGGCGTCGACTTCACCGTCGACGGCCTGCTGGCCGACGGCTACCAGGCCGTCTTTCTTGCCCCCGGCCTGCACGCCAGCGCCCCGGCGCCGGCCAAGGGCGACGATCTGGACGGCTGCCTGACGGCCGTCGAATTCCTGCGCGAGCTCAACCTCGGCCGGCCCATGCCGGTCGGCGACCGCGTCGTGGTCATCGGCGGCGGCGACGTAGCCTTCGACACGGCGCGCGGCGCTGCGCGCCTCACTTCGACCAGCGGCGGGATCCCCGAGGTCACCATCGCCTATCGGCGCTCCAGCGACGAGATGCCGGCTTCGCGCGAGGAGATCGAAGAGGGCCTCAACGAGCAGATCAAGATCGAGTACCTCGTCGCGCCGGTCGAGATCATCGGCGCCGGCGGCAAAGTGAGCGCCATCAAGCTGCAGCGCTGCAAGCTCGGCGAGCCCGACGAACAGGGTCGTCGGCGTCCCGTGCCCATCGACGGCGACTTCGTCGAGATCCCGTGCGAGACGGTCATCTTCGCCATCGGCCAGGCGCTCGTCGACGACTTCGCCAAGGGTCTCGACGACGTCGAGATCAAGTGGAACGCGGTCAAGATCGAGCCCGATACGCTGGCCACCGCCCATCCGGCCGTGTTCGCCGGCGGCGACGTGGCCCCCACCGGCCCGCTGACCGCCATCGAGGCGATCGCCGCGGGTCGCAAGGGCGCCGCGAGCATCCACAACCACCTGCGCGGCGAGCAGCTCGTGAGCCTCTGGGCCGATCCGCTCCCCGAGGCGAAGCCAGACGACGAGGCCCTGGCCAAGATCGCCCCCGAGCCGCGCGTCGAGATGCCCGAGCAGCCGGGTGCCGAGCGCCGACGTAGCCGGGTCGAGGTGCGCGACGGCTACACCGAAGAACAGGCCATCGCCGAGGCGAAGCCAGACGACGAGGCCCTGGCCAAGATCGCCCCCGAGCCGCGCGTCGAGATGCCCGAGCAGCCGGGTGCCGAGCGCCGACGTAGCCGGGTCGAGGTGCGCGACGGCTACACCGAAGCACAGGCCATCGCCGAAGCGAAACGCTGCCTGCAGTGCGCCGTCTGCTCCGAGTGCATGGAGTGCGTGCGCGCCTGCGGGCCCGGCGCCCTGCTGCACGGTGAGCGCGACAAGGAGATGGACCTCGACGTGGGCGCCGTCGTGCTGGCGACGGGCTTCGACCTGTACGACCCCGGCGCCAAGAGCGAGTACGGCTACAAGCGGTACCCCAACGTGCTCTCGGCGCTCGAGTACGAGCGTATGCTGAGCGCCTCCGGCCCGACGATCGGCGACGTCAAGCGCCCGTCCGACGGGGCGCACCCCAACAAGGTCGCCTTCATCCAGTGCGTGGGCTCGCGCGACCAGGAGCACGAGTACTGCTCCAGCGTCTGCTGCATGTTCGCCAACAAGCAGGCGATGCTCACCATCGACCACGTGCCCGAGTGCGAGCCCGAGGTCTTCCTCATGGACATGCGCGCCCAGGGCAAGGGCTTCGACGCCTTCTACGAGCGCGCCCTGGACAAGGGCGTGAAGTTCATCCGCTCGCGGCCCAGCTACGTCAAAGAGGACCCACTCTCGGACGACCTGCTCATCAGCTGGGAGGACGAGGGCGGCAAGCTGCACGAGAGCCGCTACGACATGGTGGTGCTCTCGGCCGGCCTGGAGCCTGCGCGCAAGGCGCAGGAGGCGGCCGGCCACCTCGGCATCGCCCTCAACCGCCACGGCTTCTGCGAGCTGCACGAGTTCGAGCCGCTCGCCACCAGCCGCAAGGGCGTCTTCGTGGTCGGCCCGTTCAGCGAGCCCAAGGACATCCCCGACTCGGTCGCGCAGGCCTCGGCCGCCGCGGCCCAGGTCATGACCGGCCTGGCCGATTCGCGCGGCACTCTCACGGTCGACCAGGAGTTCCCGACCGAGCGCGACGTCAGCGGCGAAGAACCACGCGTGGGCGTCTTCGTCTGCCACTGCGGCAGCAACATCGCCGGGGTCATCGACGTCGAGAACGTCGCCGAGTACGCGCAGACGCTGCCCGGCGTGGCATACGCCACCGACACCCTGTACTCGTGCTCCAGCGACAGCCTCTCGCTGCTCCGCGAGAAGATCGAGGAGCACCACCTCAACCGCGTGGTGGTGGCGAGTTGCACGCCGCGCACCCACGAGCCCATCTTCCAGGACACCTTGCGCGAGGCCGGGCTCAACCCGTTCCTCTTCGAGATGGCCAACATCCGCGACCAGGCGAGCTGGGTGCACAACCTCGAGCACGCCAAAGCCACGGGCAAGGCGCGGGACCTCGTGAGGATGTCGGTCGCCCGCGCCCGCCTGCTCGAGCCGCTCTTCAAGATCGACGTGCCGCTCACGCACGCGGGCGTGGTCATCGGCGGCGGCATCGCCGGCATGACCACCGCCAACGCGCTCGGCGACATGGGCCACGAGGTGCACCTCGTCGAGCGCAGCGACAGGCTCGGCGGTCTCGTGCTCGAGCTCGGCGACACCATCAAGGGCAACGACCCCGCCGAGCTCGTCAAGCAGCTCGAGCAGAAGCTCGTCGACAACCCCAACGTCAAGATCCACCTCGAGGCCGAGCTCGCCGACTTCCACGGCTTCATCGGTAACTTCTCGAGCGTCATCAAGGCGAAGGACGGCAAGCGCACGCCGATCGATCACGGCGTCGTCGTGGTGGCCACGGGCTCGCGCGAAGACCGCCCCGAGCTCTACGGCCTCGGCGCAAGCCAGAAGGTGATCACCGGGCTCGACCTGGAACGCCTGCTCAAGGACGACGACCCGGCCCTCAAGGACGTCAAGTCGGTGGGCTTCGTGCTCTGCGCCGGCTCGCTCGACGAGAGCCACCCGTACTGCTCGCGCACCTGCTGCCAGCAGAGCATCAAGAACGCCATCAGGCTCAAGGAGCAGGACCCGCGCCGGCCGGTGTACGTGTGGTTCAAGGAGATCCGTACCTTCGGCCTGCTCGAGGAGTACTACACCAAGGCGCGTGAGCTCGGCGTCATCTTCACGCGCTACGACAACGACACCCTGCCACAGGTGAGCGCCAACGGCGCCGTGACGGTCGCCTACCGCGACCCGTACCTGCGGCGCGACGTCGCCACGCCGCTCGACCTGCTCGTCCTGGCCACGCCGGCGGTGCCGGCCGAGGGCGGCAGCGAGCTCAGCAAGCTGCTCAAGGTGCCGCTCACCGGCGAGGGTTTCTACCTCGAGGCGCACGTCAAGCTGCGCCCCGTCGACTTCGGCAGCGAGGGCATCTTCCTCTGCGGCTCCGCCCACTATCCCAAGGGCATCGAAGAGGCCATCAGCCAGGGGTACGCCGCCGCGGGGCGGGCGGCTGGGATCCTGGCCAAGCCCGTCATCAAGGCCGGCGGCGTGGTCGCCGAGGTCGACGAGGACAAATGCGCAGCCTGCCTCACGTGCGTGCGCATCTGCCCCTACGAGGTGCCGATCATCGACCTGGAGACCAAGAAGGCCAAGATCGAAGCGGCCGCCTGCCAGGGCTGCGGGGTGTGCGTCAGCGAGTGCCCCGTGAAGGCCATCACCCTGCACCACTACACCGACGCGCAGATCTTCGCCAAGGAAGAGGCGCTCTTCATGGAGGTGAGCTGAGATGGCCGAGCCTGAGGCCGCCGCCGCCGAGACGGCCGAGGCCCCGAAGAAGCCGGTCGACCCCGACTTCGAGCCCGAGATCATCGTGTTCGCCTGTCACTACTGCGCCTACGCGGCCGCCGACCTGGCCGGCAGCATGCGCCTGCAGTACCCGAGCAACATCCGCATGATCAAACTGCCCTGCACCGGCAAGCTCGAGGTCATCCACCTGTTGAGAGCCATCGAGGCCGGCGCCGACGGCGTGTACGCCGCCGGCTGCATGGAGGGCGAGTGCCACTATCTCACGGGCAACCTCTGGGCGCGCAAGCGCGTCGATCACGTCAAGGGTCTCCTCGCCGAGCTGGGCATCGAGCCCGAGCGCGTCGAGATGTACAACATGTCGTCGGCCATGGGCGCCAAGTTCGCCGAGGTCGCCACCGAGTTCACCCAGCGCATCAAGGAGCTCGGACCCAGCCCCGCCAAACGTGAAGGCGTGAGCCCGCACGCCGCCGCCCGCGAAGCACTCGGCGGCGTGGCCCTGCCCGATGAAGCAGAGTCGCCCGCCGCAGCCACCGTTGAGGAAGGACACGCAGAATGATCACCGCCGAACGCAAACCCTTCGACGAGATCATCGAACTCGTCGGTGACAAGAAGAAGATCCTGGTCGCAGGCTGCGATACCTGCGTCGCCATCTGCCTCACCGGCGGCGAGAAAGAGGCCGAGATCCTGGCCAGCGAGCTGCGCATCAAGGCCGGGCAAGAAGGCCGTGAGGTCGAGGTCGAACACACGGCCGCCATCCGCCAGTGCGAGTGGGAGTACCTCGACATGATCGCCGAGAAGGTCGAGGCCGCCGACGTCGTGCTCAGCATGGCCTGCGGCATCGGCATCCAGAGCATGGCTGAGAAGTTCGCCCCCCAGCTCGTGATGCCGGCCGTGAACACCAACATGCTGGGCATGCCGCAGGAGCACGCCGTGTGGCTCGAGCGCTGCGTAGCCTGCGGCGAGTGTCGCATCGGCCTCACCGGCGGCATCTGCCCCGTCGTGCGCTGCAGCAAAAGCCTCATGAACGGCCCCTGCGGCGGTTCGCACGACGGCCTGTGCGAAGTCACGGGGCCAAACAAGGAAGAGATCGAGTGCGCCTGGGCCCTCATCTGGGAGCGCCTCAAGGCCCAGGGCCGTGAAGAGCTGATGTTCGCCGACCGGCCGCCGAAGGACTGGAGCAAGAGCAGCTCCGGCGGCCCCCGCAAAATGGTGCGTGAGGAGGCGAAGCCGGTATGACCGCGACTGAGTACAAAGCCGGCAGCAACCTCGAGAAGATCCTCTCTTCGGGCACGTTCGCGGTCACCGGCGAGTGCGGCCCGCCGAAGGGCGCCGACGTCACCGTCATAGAAGAGAAGGCGAAGCTTCTCAAGGGTTACGTCGACGCCGTCAACATCACCGACAACCAGACGGCCGTGGTGCGCGTCTGTTCCATGGCCTCGGGCTACACCGCTCAGCAGAACGGCCTCGAAGCGATCATGCAGATGACCTGCCGCGACCGCAACCGCCTGGCGATGCAGGCCGACATCCTCGGCGCCGCCACGCTGGGCATCAAGAACATCCTCTGCCTCACCGGCGACCACATGAGCTTCGGCAATCACCCCGAGGCCAGGGGCGTGCACGACCTCGACGCCATCAACCTGATCAAGATGTACAAGGACATGCGCGACGAGAAGAAGTTCCAGTGCGGCGAGGAGCTGACGGTCGCGCCGCCGCTCTACATCGGCTGCGCCGAGAACCCCTTTGCCGACCCGTTCGAGCTCCGCGCCCTGCGCCTCAAGAAGAAGATCGAGGCGGGCGCCGACTTCATCCAGACCCAGTGCATCTTCAACGTCCCCAAGTTCAAGAAGTGGATGGAGGAGGTGCGTGCCCTGGGCCTGCATAAAGAGATTAAGATCCTCGCCGGCATCACGCCGCTCAAGGGCGTGGGCGGCGCGCGCTACATGCAGAAGTTCGTGCCCGGCATCGACGTGCCTCAGGACATCGTCGACCGTATGGCCGCCTGCGAGAAGGGCGCCCCGTCGCAGGCCGAGGGCAAGAAGATCGCCGTCGAGATGATCAAGGAGTTCACCGAGATCGAGGGTGTCGCCGGCGTGCACATCATGGCTATCGAGTGGGAGATCGCCGTGCCCGAGATCGTCGAGGCGGCCGGCCTGATGCCGCGGCCGGCCGTGGCCTAGGAGGCGCGCATGACGACCTGCACCGTGAGCCCGCTCCTCGCCGAAAACATCGGCACAGGCTGCGGCGAGAACGCGTACAAGTGCTACCAGTGCAAGCGCTGCACCAGCGGCTGCCCGGTGGCCCAGTACGCCGGCATGCACCCGGCGATGATCATGCGCGCCGTGCAACTCGGGCAGCTCGACATGGTCTTCGACGACAAGTTCATCTGGCTGTGCACCGGCTGCGAGACGTGCACCACCCGGTGCCCCCAGGGCATCGACATCGCCGCCATCATGG
>Ga0315288_10007763_pt1 | contig 13590 bp, 16 predicted proteins | sample YL17G11_20_MG_FD_203454 | JGI IMG/M metagenome (GOLD analysis project Ga0315288, IMG submission 203454) | Sediment microbial communities from Yellowstone Lake, YNP, Wyoming, USA - YL17G11_20 | ecosystem: Environmental > Aquatic > Freshwater > Lake > Sediment | place: USA: Wyoming | collected...
AGACCGTAGCAAGGTCTCTCCAAACTTTAATCCAAAAGATCCCTCATTGACTAATTGCTGGAGGGATACTGGCCAGGGTATTGCCATTAATTACCCCTCCTTGTTATTCCATAGGCTTGTTGAAACGTCCTATCGAATTTTCCGCTAGCAATTCCTTCTTTAATTTTTCCGTGAATAAGTATTTCTATTTGTCTTTCTCCCTCGGGACCTGTGGATTCTGTTTGTTCTACCTGTCCCCCAGAATTATTTATTATGTTAACAGATACTTTGGGAGTAGCAGATTTTATTCCCAGTTCTCCGCTCCCATTTCTAGTAAGTGGGATCACGGCCTCTGGCCCAGATTCTCCCAGCATTCCAAGTTTTCCATTTCCAAATCCATGCAGTGTCGGACCATCAAATATATTCCCCTTTGCACTCAGCATCATTCCCCCACTGGGAGACTGAAATCCTGAAGACCCGGTGCTGGCCTCGGCCCCGGCAAAGGAGAAATCCAAGAGGCCTCTAGCAAGGGGGGCTATAATAGTTGACCTAATTATTATTTTGTTTAGATCGTCCAGCACGGCCTGTGCAAAATCTCTAAAATTAATCTTTCCTGTTTTGGTCATTTCGACAAAGGAATCTTCCAAATGGGAAAATGCCCCAGTTATCATGGCGGCTACCTGGGAGGAAGTAGTCCCTATAGATTTAAGATAGTCATTTGTCCCGGTACGAAATGCGGAATTTGCCTCAAAATTTTCGGAGACCTTTATCAGGGCCGCATCATACTCTAGGAGGGATATCTTCCCAGCTTCTAGGTCGTCATTGAGTCCCTTTATTTTGTTGCCGGATACTGCCGAATTAAATTCCTTCAGAGATGTAGTGGCCTGAGTGAATGTACGATTGATCTCGGCTTTTGCCAATTTGTCTTCTAGATTCAATCTTTGTTCCAAGTCTATTTTCCCCGTTTTAAATTTATTCGCATCTAGTTTGCTGTCCAGGGCCTCTAGTTGTCTATAGTAAGACCCTACGCTAACCGTCCCAGCATCATAGGCCTTATTCAAATCAGAAATTAGTCTGGCCCTTATTGTTTCGGGCTGGTCGGCCTGGTCTTTCATTTGTAGGGCCTTGTCCTTACTTATGGACTCATATTTTTTTCTGAGCCTCTCTACGAATCCGGAAGCCCTGGCATCGTCCTCTTCTTTAGACATTTCTCTGATTATGTTTATCCTGTCCTGGTATGATTTAATCAGTTCCCTATTTACTTCGTTGCCCCTTTTATTTACATCAAAATATTCCGTAGTCTTTATAATCAATTCGGCAAATTCTTTTTTTGTCCTTAGAATACCTACTGCCACGTCATCAAAGAAGGTGTCCAATCCAGATTTTTCCTGGATGTTTCCCATATTTAATTTAAGTGCTATCAATGCCGTACTTATTGCCAGCAATGCCAGCAGGAGGGGGTTCTTTGTTGCAAAAGAAACCATTGCCGCTGATAGGGTTCCAAGTTGATTAAGAAATGCCGGGATTCTCGTAAGAACTATTACAGAAAGGACTAGGGCGAATGACTTCCAATTGTCTATTGCTAGTTGTACCCCGCTAGCAAATTTTCCGGATAGATCTAGTTCCTTGTTTATCTCCAATACTTTTAATTTAAAATTGTTCATTGATATAGTTAACGTCTGGCCAAATGTAGAGGACAGTTTTGATGCTTGGGAATTCACATCCCCCATTGCTTTCCACAAAGCTGGAAGGACTACCTTGTTGGTAAGTTTTCCTTCCTCGGCCATTTTTGCCAATTCTCCTCTAGTCTTTCCTAGAGTCTTAGTAAGAATATCCCCGAATACTACGTTCTGAGAAAGAACCGATTTAAAGTCTTGCCCACGCAAAACTCCCAATGCCAATGCTTGAGTAAACTGGACTGTTCCATTTGCCGCTTCCTCTGCGGTAGATCCGCTTAGTCTAAAAGTATTCTGGAGAAGTTCTGTCAACTGGATAGCATTGCCTGTGGATAGCCCCAATTCTTTAGTGGATGCGGCCACCCTCGCATAGACAATTGCCGTTTGGTCTATAGAAGTCTTGGTCCTATTGGCAACGTCCCCTAATTTTTCAAATACCTCCTTGGCTTTTTCTGTTCCCCCGGACAGGACAGAAATCCTGTCGAATAGCTGTTGCATGGAGTCTGATAGGGTAACCAAATCCCTAACCCGCAAGGCTGCAAATGCCCCAATAGCGGCATTTTTAAAAAAACTCATAGAACTGGTAACATCCTTGGCCGCCCTATTTATTCCCCCCAGGCCATCAGCAATTCTTTTAAATTCAGGGGCCCCCGAAGATTTTACCACAATTCTAATTTCTCTTACCTCGTCCATGGGCATTATTTTTTATCTCCGGAAGAGGATTTGGATTTCTGCTTATCATTATCCAGGCCCAGCAAAACATTATCCATGGCCCGAATGTAATAAAGAAATTCTGAAAAATCCCCCACATCGAAAAGCTTAGAATATTCTACTATGGCAGTAAAGGGAATTGGTCCAAGGGACATTGAGTTTACCCTACAACTGGACAATTCTCTGAAAGCGTCAATAAAGAAATCAAATGGCCCTATGTCCGGTTCCATATCTTCGGGCTTTAACATCCCCTTGGCTACCAGGTTATGGTAAAACCCGGACCTTACCTGGTCCTCCCAGCGATAGGCCCAAGTAATGTACCGGACTATTAGTTTCCCACATCTTCCCGGTAATTTTTGGCATCGGTAGCGTAGTTTACAAGGGTATCGGCCAACTCGGGAAGACCCGTTAAGAATTTTACTCCGACTTCCGGGGTATATTCTGTAGCCACTCCATCTATCTCCACGCCCTTCCATCCTTTTAGACAGGCTTTAACGAAGACCGTAATCATAATTTCTTTTTCTTTAGATTGTTCTAGAGTTCCGTTTTCAACTTGGCGGGCATACGGCTTATAGTGTCTGGCCAATGCAGCCTTTACCGAATGCTCATTGAACCCGCCAAACCTCTTAACGAGAAATCCTACGTCATCTGAAATATTCATCCAGATTCCTTCAGTCTCTAATTTGGTATCATTTTTAAAAAGTTTATCGAGATTCGTTTTCATGCCCTATCTCCTTGTTAGTTTGGGATAGGGCAATATTCACTTGAAATAAACGCCCGTGTCAACACGGGCGTTAGTTCTTTATGCCGCCGGGCCTCGGAAAATTGTCATAGCACTCTCCCCATTGGCCCCGACCTTGGCCATGCCAGTCATCGCCAGGATAATATCTTGATTCTGTCCCCCGGAAGAAGGATCTGGAAAAGATACCTGTACCGCTGGAAGATAAACTGCATACCATCCCCCGGAATTTTTAACCTGGAAGGCAATGATAAATGGCTCCTGAGTTAATTTCTTATCCAGCAATGACCAAGCGGCGTCCGTTAAATACGCACTAAGATCAACTGTAATCTGGGCTGTCCCCTCTGAATAATCAATAGGTGCGATGTCCCCGATTACTTCAATAGCCTTTAAATTGTTGTTCAATTTAATAGCCACTGACTGGAGATCGAAACTTCCGGTCTCCAGGGCCCCTACTGCATCGGATGCCAAGAAGGGCATATCCACAGAGCCATTCAATGTCTGGGTAGTGGCTGCATCCAGAACTGTTCTTCCATCGGTAATGAATTCAGAAGCTACGTCTGTAGTCTGATAATCATTTCCTGATAAAACAAAAGATCCTGTAGCCAATTCCCCGTAGGCAAATTTCAAATCAAGATTCGCCGCCAACATACCCCGATAATTAATGGCCTTATCAGTTAGGTCAGTGAAAGACTTTTCAAAGGAGAAAGATTTTTTATCCACTCCGATGCTTAATTTGTCAGCCCTTGCATAGGACGTTTGTCTAGTGAATGTGTGAATTCCTGTACCGGCATCTGTGATGTCAATAACGGGAGTCCCTGCCAAAGCGTCAACTAGGGATGCTGCCAACTTGAAAGTGCTAGAAGAAAGGACAATAGCATAATAGTCAGTAGCCGCGACGATTCCCGCTGGTAAAGTTCCGGCAGAACTTACTCGGATTTTTTGTCCTGTATACATTCCGTGGCCCGCTGCTGTAACGATATCGGTAGCCGCTGCCGTGAATGTTTGGTCGGCAAGCTGTGTTGCCAATACTGGTCCCGCCCAAGTAAGGACAGTTCCGGAGTCTACTGATACGACCATAACCTGGGCATTACTTTGCGACTCTCCGAAATTACTTAGGGTTAAAAAATCTCCCGCTACCAGTCCTTCAGAAATAAAACTTCCTGCTGACCGGGTTAAAGTTTTGAGAGTTCCGTCAATGTCCATTTTAGTTGGTACAGCGGCCACTACATCCCAGTCTGAATACATGGCCGAAGCCAGTAACAAATCAAGGGCATCTTCCTTGGCTAACTCGAATTGGAATTGTCCCGTTACCCCGAGGCCGACAACAACTTGTCCCGAGGACATTCTGTCTACTCGAATTTGCTTTGACTCGACTGTGGTAGGAGTTCCGGATAGTGCTTCAGAAACGAAACGAGCCGTATTAAAATCTCCGGCTACGGGAGTTTCTCCGTAAACTGTTTCCTCGATAAATGCCAACCGTACTCTGTTTGACGACCCTACGCTCATTTTAATTCTCCTTTAAATTATAAATCTAAATCCCTTTGGTAACTCATCAAGAAACTGCAACTCATAAACCCGTCTTCAAAATGTAGGGCGGCTCCTGCTTCAAAATTCGGGGTTCCCACTGAGTCAATAAGTATATCCCCAATTCTCTGTCCCCTAAAACTATCCCTCAAAACTTCGGCCCTAGCCAAAATAGTATCTGAAACTCCCAGCTTTGCAATGTCAACTACATGAATATAGACTGCCCCGGTTTCTCTATATTTCCCGGCCACATTGTTGGACCCGATTGTTATTGGTATTTCGTCATCCCCTATAAACTGGACCCCGAGCCAGGGGTCATTGGGGGGAATGCTGTTATCCGTCAAAAGATCTTCTAGCTCCGCATATTGCCCAGTTAGATCTACTAGACTTTCAGTAGGGGCATTGGCCACTATGAAATTTTTAATCTGAGTTCGGACGTATGAGCTGCTCATATAGTTCCCGTTTCTCCAATGGTAACTTTAATCACCGGGTAGAGGTATGGTCCAGAATTACTTGGATTTTTTTTAGTAGGCTTATAATTTCTCCTAAGTTTTCCCTTTGGTCCCGTAATTTCTAATCCCTGTATTCCCAACATTGATCCGGTCTCGAACTTAAATTGTATTTTTATATTGTGTTTAAATCCTTTTAGAGCTGCTCTGGATGCTAAAAAATATGCCCCATTGGCCCCCAGGATTTGCATTATGCTTCTTCCCTTTTTATCTGTAGCCGGTCTTCCTGACCTTTTTTTCTTGTCTGAACTTTTCACCCACTTGGGACGTTTTCTTCGATTATTTCCGCTCTGAGATATTCCATGCCTCTCTAATTTTCTGGCATACGGAACTACATTTACAAATCTTATGATATCCCCCGAAGTTATTTTAGGAGATGATTTTATCCATTGTCGTAATTCTGTATAATTGGTAGCCACTACCCGGTCATTGAAATAAACAAAATTTCCCTTTATATAGGTACCGCTTACCATTCTTGACCTAATTAAAATTTCTACATAAATAGATTCTAGAACTTCTAGACTATTTAATTTTGAATTAATAAACTGGATTTTGCCAAATGGCTTTACGTCATCGATATTTTTTCTAGTTGATCCGTCGATAACCATTATTGGGGTCTTATCGAATCCCTTTCCTTGCTCCTCCCTAAGAGCATCAAGGGCTATAAACTTTAAGGAGTATTTTAAAAATTGTAAAAATTCTTCCAGAGATTGCTTACCCTGTAAATCCAGTCCCAAGGCATCGTATTTATTTCCGATAGCCGAATCAGTTATTTTTAAAGAAACCGCCATCTCGAAGGCCATTATCCGGTCCTTATACGGTAGCCCATTGTGGCTCCGCCGATGTCTGCCATTTCTCTTACTTCAGTTATTGTATGTGTCCCATTTTCCCCGTCCGTGATTCTGTCTCCTCGTTTGGGGCGAGGAAATGAGACTGTGTCTAGGGCATCTTTTGATACTACAAATTCCCTGCCCTTGGACACGGTATTGGCCATTGTCTCCAAATTTCTAAAATAGTCGGAGGGGGCCATTTTCACAGTTACCACTAAATCTGTCGGGGTAAGAGGCCTCGTGAGAGTAACTTCTCTAGATTGGAAATTAAGTATGTAATTAAAGGAAGATTTAATCGACATAGTTTAAAGTTCCCGATCCGATCAATGCTCTTTCTGATCTGTAGTTATCCAGGACGTTTACATAGTTCCCCAATATTGTCCCAAAGGCAGTTTTCCTGTCATTGGACTGGAGAGAATAATCGAAGGACACTGAAATTGTTCCGGGTATAGAAATACTTTGGACATCATTTCCAAAATTCAAAGAGATTCCATTCAAATTTTTATTATATCTTTCTTCAACTAGGGAAAGGATAACCGATTTAACAGGGGCCGGAAGCTCGTCAAGACCGGCACAATAGGTTACTACCAATTCGTCGTCGGAAAGTGATTCTTGGAAAAATCCCTCTTTGTAGATTAGCATCCCGCTATTTTTATGTACCCTAACGTCGCCAGTTATATCCGCGCCCCCGAGTACGATTGACTCAATTAAAACAAGGGGATAATTGAAAGTAGAAATAGATGTTGTGCCAGGAGTATAGTCATCTGGATAATACGTTTGCACATAATTAGATTGTAGAAAATTTCTTCCGCAATAGGATTCTACCGACTGGGAGATTACTTCTTCTTGATCCGTTAAAAACGAATCATAGGTAGTATCCACAAGGGGGATTTCCAAATAATTTTTAATATCGTCTAATTCTACAAGCATTGGCTACCTCGTGTTATATTCCCCATTTAGGGCCATCCAAGATAAGATTTTAGTTTCCCGACAATCCAATTAATTCTATCCTGAGACAGCCAATGGAAAGGCATATTCATCGCATCGGGGGTTGTGTTCATCAGGGCGAGACAAGCTAGCTCTATGTCCCCGGAGACTACTAAGTTCATAAGATCTATTGTAAAGGTCATTCCATAAAAAGTAACCGGCATAGCTCGCACCTTTTGATGCATCCAAAATCCCTGAACCGCATTGATTCCTTCATTAAGGTTTTTAAATTTTAATTGGCCCATAAGATCTTGGGCAAATTTAATTTTATCTTCAATGGAAGTATTCAGAAAAGCATATCGGTCTGAAATTTGATTGATAAAATATGTGTCTAGAGGAACTGTCTTTTCTTTAATATATGCTTCAAAATCCGTATCTGAATAAACGGTCCATCCATTTGACCGATAGTGGGACGATTGATCTTCAGTAATTTCAATTCTTTTCCACGGCCAATATCCGGGGATATTTCCAACATTATTATAGTTCTGAGATTGAAACATTACTGCAATCATCTAGATTCTATCTCCAAGTTATTGTCCAGTTAGAGGTGCCTGTTGTTACAATAGTCAGGCCGGTAGAAAAATTAACTCCGCCCATCCATCCTAGGGTTGTTTTATCTGTCCGAGCACTTGCTATTATGGTTCCGCTTCCTGCCGTATTATCATATAAGATCATCGTATCGGTATTAGTGGCGTTATTTGTTACATAGACTCCAAATAAAACCCCTGATCCGGATTTTAAAACAGTAGTTACTGCTCCCGTAATGTGCGTAAATCCGGCATCGGCAGTTACAAGCTGTGCCCCCTGTTTCGATACTTGGGCATTAGCCCTATTTCCCGAAGTAAACGATTGAACTGAGGAATTATAAACACCCCCAATTTTTACCGGATTTCCGGAATCGGCAGATCCACTTGCTACTGATCCGACAACCACAGATGCCCCACTCGTATCCGTTAAGATATTCCTCTTCAGACCCCCTCCATCTATTCCAGCCGTCGATACCGGATTATTTACGGGGGCTATTCCCACAGCAGTTAACCCACTTACAACTACAGATCCGTTCGAGGTCGGAATATTGCTTACCGAAATTATTGTGGGCTGATTGCTGACAGAAATCGTTGTCGGAAAGTTGGATACCGAAATTATTGTGGGCTGATTGCTGACAGAAATCGTTGTCGGAAAGTTGGATACCGAGACTGTGGCGGGATTTATAGAAATTGCCCCGGAGATAACCACTGGCCCGGAAACAGTAACCGGCAAAGGAACATTTGTGATTTCCACTTTTGGAAGATATGCGGCCATAGAAATCAGAGGGAATAAAATATTTAAAAGAATAATTTTTACCATATATACCATGCTCCATTTTTGGGGATAAGTTCAAAGGAACTCGGGCTGTCTAATGTAATTTCTGTTTCTCCGTCTATAAGCTGTGCCCCAAATGGGGTAACAGTTAAAAGTCCGGAATTAAAATTCTTGATATTTATTTTCTTTGTGTAGGTAGTGGCATCCGGCAATTGGAATTCTATAGGAGAGGCGGAATCGGCAATTGCATAATCCACTCCGGACAATGTGGCATCGGCAGTATAAATAATAGTAGTAATCGGGACAGTTCCACTAAATGGGTTTCCCCCATAGGTTAGGCCGTCCCCGACAAACATCATTGAGAGATCAGTATCAAAAACCAATTCCCCAATTAGGGGGAGAAAGGAAATTCTTTCCGCCGATGTTCCTCGTAGCACTTGAAGTCTAGTTACACAGGGCATTTAATTCCCCCAGATTAAGAGAAGTTCCGTCTACCCCTATTGGCAAATGGCAACAGTTAATGAGGTTGAATCCATCGAAATCTATTTCCGATACTTTTCCACATGAAAAATTATTAAAGGCCCCAAATCCTCCGCCGCTCCCCATTCCCCCGCTAATGGCGAATAGGTTTTGCACAATTGGGCCAGACTTTGGAAGGGATATCTTATTTGTTTCAATGGAAGTCCCGTTATTAAATACTACTCTCAACGATATATCATTATCTCTATATTCCAAGATACGAATATCCTCAATTAACGGGGCATCTTCCCCGTCCTCACCATCTTCCCCGTCTATCCCCGGCCTTCCTTGATTACCAGTAATTCCTATAGGGCCCACCGGCCCTCTTAGTGTCTTTCCGTCCTTACCGTTCTCCCCAGATATTCCGTCTCTTCCCGGTTTTCCCCTTTGTCCTCTAGGACCCCCAAGAGATTCTCTATCTTCCTCAGTAAGACTTTCAAATTTTAATTTCAGGGAGTCTAATTCTTTTTCTGTCAAATGAGAAAATTTTAATTTTAGTGAATCCAATTCCGTTTCGGTAAGATCGGAGAAAGTCATTTTTAATGACTTGAAAAATTCTGCATGTTCTTCAAAAATAAAATCTTTTCCCGGTTTCCCCCGCTGTCCCCTAGGTCCCCTTAATGATTCTACATCATCTAAGGATAGGTCGGAGAATTTTAACTTTAAAGAAGGCAGTAATCCCAGTATCTCTGAATTAATTATAGATTGAATTTTATCGGAGTGTTCTTGAAAAGAAAAATCGTTTCCGTCTCTTCCCTTTACTCCGTCTTTTCCGTCCCTTCCTGGCCTGCCCCGCAAATCTTCCATTTGCTGTATAGTGAGGTCGGAAAATTTAAGGGCGCTATCTTTTATCATGTCCCTAATTACTGCTTCATGGTCTTCCCAAATGAACCCCCGTCCGTCGAGTCCATCGCGACCTCTAGGACCCCTAAGAATAACTTTTTGATCCTCGGACAGGTCTTCAAATTTCAAGGAGGAACCGTGAATCTTTTCTAATATTTTATCTTTATGCTCGTCCCAAATAAAGGATTTGCCGGGCTCCCCGGCTTCTCCCATTGGTCCATTAAATCCCCTCGGGCCCCTTGTCGGGATAGGGGTATTTGATGAGATATACTCGGCCACTTTTTCTTGGACCATCTTAGACATCAGAGCTAGAAGTATTTCTTCTTCCATTATTTATTTTTCTCTAAATAGTGAATTGCTGCTTGAGTTAGTTTTGGATCTGAAGAAGTTGTTTTACTTTCTGCTTGGGCATTATTTTTAGAAATTTGGGAGTCCAGCAATTCATCTACTCTATCCACTGGAGAATAGTTGTTTACAGCTAGGTAATATCTGTCCCCTCCAGAATATCCGGCGAGGCCCTCTCTCTCCCTAATCTGATTGGGAGTAATGGCTGCTGCCTGCATCATCTTGGAAAAATACTCCGCTCTGGTAGTCATGTCCCCCCGGAAAATAGCATAGAGGTCCATCTCAGTCCTTCGGCCCCCGTATTGTCTATTGAGTATTTTTATGTCGGCTTCGCTTTCATAATTCCTTGCCCAGGCATCTAAAGTGTCGGTAGCCACTTCTAAATTGGCATTTTCTATATTGTTAAAAGTAGCCGCATCCGTATCGAAAAGTTTAGTAGGGGGCAGACCAAGAAATCTGGCAATTTCTAAGACCCCGAATTTCCTTGATTCTAGGAACTGTAAAAGATCTGGGGTAATGGAAACTGGATTGTATTTGGTCCCCTCTTCAAGGACGGCCAATCCTCCTGATTTCTTTCCGGAGTGGGCCTCTTCCCACGATTTCTTAATTCTGGCGTAGGCCTCATCCGTTAACATTCCGGGGTGTTCCAATGTTCCTGACGGCATTCCCCCATTAGCAAAAAGATTTCCGGCCATTCTGTCCGCACCTAAAACAATCCCCAAGACATCAGAAGCATAGGCAACAATTCCCTGTCCGGTAATTCCGTCTTTAGTGTGAAAATTCTTAATATGAAAAGTGTCCTGGGCCGGAAGATAGACATCGCTTCCCTGGGACACAAAAGATCCGCCCAAGATTCTATATACTAAAGTTCCTTCCGGAGTCCTATACGGCTCCACAAAGCCATTCGGAATGGGCCAGATGGCCACTGCCCGTCCCGTAATATCTCTCTCGATTTCCGCATAGGCATTGCCGTGAATTATTGCATTCTGGGTCATGCAAAGTCGGAAGGACATTGCACTCATTTCTGAATTTGGCGCTAGGTTTAATAGTCTTGAAATACTGTCATCCAGTATTTTATTGCTTTTATCTTTAACTTCCCATGGAAGCTTGGCAATTTGAGTAGAGATGTATGTCACCCCCCTATGAAATGCCGAAATCTGCATCGAGGTATCTTCTGATACCGGCATTCCCCCGGAGAATCTAATTCCCCTACGAATAGGGCTAACTTCCCTTCTGAGGAATTTAACTAAATTATACCAAGTATTTTTCCACATTTTATTTTCTCCAGGAGATTACAGGATTTCGTGCCCGGTATCTTTTTCGGTCTCCGGAATGTCTTCAACCGCATCTTCAACAATATCTTGCTTTTGTACTTTGTCTTTTTCAACAGTTTGTTTTCCTAGAACATTTTTTGGCTTCTTTTCTTCCTTTTTCTCTTCCGAAACTGGTAGAGCTAGACCTCTTCTAACCCACCTACTTGCCATACCTAGACTGTCATCCACTTCTTTGGTCTCACCCTTTTTATGGAGCAATTCCCCATTATAGACGCAATCAGAGACAATAAAAATCTTCATAAATACTCCTGTTGAAAAATTAATGGGGGCATATTTGCCCCCATTAGACTTCATAGAATTAGGACTTTCAATCTAGAAGTTATTAGACAACTAGACTATATGCTGGGGCAAAGCGTACATCGCAAAGAACATACAAGCTTCCCAGAAGTTTAGCCGCAGTAGAGTCCGCGACATCAACTGAAAACCATGCATATCCGGCATCTACATCCAGATCCGCTCCACCAATTTCCAATACTGCGATACCTTCGGCATCGGCAAAGATTGGAGATAGGTCGTAGACAGATGCGGCGGAAGTGGGAGCTACTTTTGTGAAGGAAGTAGCCGCTCCGGCTTTGTGGTAATAGGGATTCGCTACCGACAAAACTTTTGTCGTGCCGGCAGATGCCGCAGTATGTTGCTGCAATGTGAGGCTGACAACGGCTGCTGTCGAATCTCCCATTGTCAAAACTACTGCACATTTGTCAGCTAGTGCCAGACCAATTCTAGCGCCGGTAATTGCCGCCGTATTCATATCCACTGGTACGGATACCACTTTCAGTGTTTGTTTTTCTAAAAACAGATTCATTTGTAAACTCCTTTAAAGTTGTTAAAAATTTTCTACTTAGGCCCCCTTAGCAGGGGCCTACTTTCCTAGGAAACCAGACTATCTGGCTTCCAAGGTAATGAATGCTGACATATCATAGCTTCCGTTTTCAACAGAAACAGGGGCCTTGAATGGGCAGGCTCCAGCCACTCGCATAACAAATCGGAAAGCCGATTCATGGGATGCGAAATACACATGAGTAGAAATGTCGGCTTGGATTCCGGCAGTTTTAATCGCTGTGTGGTAATAGCTGAGATCTACCAATGAAATGTCGCCCTCGTCGCCTACTGCCTTAACTCCGCCCATCATTGGAAGAACTGGTCTTCCATAGAGAGTTCCGTAAGGAGATCCAGAGATGCCTGATGGAGGCATATAAACTGGAATAGGAGTAGAAGAAGTCAGGTCAAATTTCATAGCCCGGATCTGCTCCAACAAAGCTGGATTCAAAAGCCAAACTGAATTGGGGAATGAATTTGGGAGAATTCGGCCCAACATCTTATTGACGTTGGAAAAGTTCACAGTGTCGGCAGTTTGTGCCGACTCTTTTGCGACCTTGTACTTAAAGCCAGAGTTCATATAGCCCAAAGGCTGGCCTGCGCCTGAGCCCGCGATAATTGCGCTATTAATCTTGTGCATCATAGCGGCAGGAGCTTCGCCCTTGATCCAAGACTCTAGTGCGGGAGCATCCTCCAAAAGTTCCTCAGTAACACGAACCATTGCAGTCAGTTTGTGCAATCGCAAAGTCGTGTCTCCGAATTTGGCTTTGGTGGCTGTGAATTCGGTAGCCTCATTTTCCCAATATGCCTGGATACCAGTACCATCCCAAGGAGCTGTCTCATTGGTAGGCAGGGTCAGGGTGTTTGAAGAAGTTTGAAACTGACGAGTTTTTGGCAAAAGAGATTCGTCTCCCATAACTTTCTTTTGGATTTCTTGTCGGAAATCAACCGGGATAAGGAAACCGCCATCTTCGCCAATTTTCTCCTGTGCGCCAGCTTGGATTCGCAGACGGTTGTCCACTTCACCTTTAGCTGCCATCGCAACAGCGCGGAAAAATTCGCCCTGCGCCTTAAATCCGCCTTTAGGATCTAAAGTTTTTCGATCCACGCCCACAACTACTTTTGATTCCAAGGGAGCTACCTTGCGAACAGAAACAGTGGCTTCAACAGACATAGCTGCAATTTTCTCTGCGGCTTCGATCTGTTTTTTTGTGGCCTCAAATTCTTCAGATAGGGCATTGATTGCCTCTACTTGCTCATCGGAATATTTCTCCAATGATTTGTATTCTTCCAGTTTTGCAACGATTCCTGTAAGTCGTGCTCTTAGTGCTTCCAGATTCATTTTATTCTCCTAATGTTTGGTTAAACTTTTCATTACACAAATTAACCGAGAGAACAGCTACGCTATTTGCGAGCTAAAAATTCTTCGATATTATTTTTTAAATTTAAAACTTCTTCTTTTACTAGATG
>Ga0315288_10007764_pt1 | contig 13589 bp, 10 predicted proteins | sample YL17G11_20_MG_FD_203454 | JGI IMG/M metagenome (GOLD analysis project Ga0315288, IMG submission 203454) | Sediment microbial communities from Yellowstone Lake, YNP, Wyoming, USA - YL17G11_20 | ecosystem: Environmental > Aquatic > Freshwater > Lake > Sediment | place: USA: Wyoming | collected...
CGCTTCGTCCATTCCGGCCTTCCCCCTTGAAGCCTTCATTCGTTCCATCTCTCCAACTTAAATAGCTATATTGTCAAGCGTTCGGCCGCCTATGGAAAAAACGAAGGACAAGGTTGACTAATTTTTTTGATGGCTATAATCTAAAGCCGATATTGGGTGAGGGGTTACGCCGGTGAAATGCCCGAGCCCTTTCGAGAAAGATAGTTTGTTGTCATGAAAAAAAAGCGCGGAGAAGGTCAAACAACTCCGGAGCCCGCGGTCAACGGATTCTCTCTCGCCGGAATCAGAAAAAGGCACGTTTCTCCCCTCAATGACAAGGTCTGGAGGTTTCTTCTCTATGCCATGGCGGGAAGCGCCGCCGCTTGGTTCATCCGCGCAGTATTCAGATCGCAGAGCACCCTCGCCGTCTGGACGATGGGGATCCTGGCGCTCGCGTCCTGGGCCGCCGCCGTCCGGACGCTTTTTTTCGAGACGAAAGCCAGAAAATTCTGGATCGTCTGGCTGGCGGTCAGCCTGCTGATCCTTCTCATCGCCAGCGCCAGGCAAGAAGCGGGAACCGGGGCCGCGGCGTTTTCCTTCATCTTCCTTCTTTTCCGCCGCTACAAACCTTACTGGCACCTCACGCCCAAGCGCAGGTCCGCCCTGTTCTTTCTCGGATTTTTCGTGTTTCTTTTGCTCACAGCTGGATTCCTTATAACATCGTCGGGAAGTCAGCCGAATCGCGGAACGCCCGTTTCCGTCTCACAGGCAGTTTCTCAAGTCATCGCTCAGGCTCTCTCGGAGAAGCCCGGGGCGCAGGCGGCCGCACCTCAAACCGCGCCTCAGGCTCGGCCCGCGGTCCAGCCTTCTGTTTCCGGGGCCAGGCCTCCGAAAGCCGGGACTCAGGCAGCCTCTCCGCCGCCGGACCCACCCACCGCTCCGGGCATCGCCGTGATCGGCCGGAACTTCGCCGCTTACTCCCTCTACTCACTCCGCTGGTTCTGGTTTTTCAGCCTGTTCCATCTCTTTTTCTCTATCCGGCTCCATTTCATGAAGCTGAGGCTGAAGCTGGCCGTCAGCGCCATCCTGATTGCGGTCGTTCCCGTCGCGCTCCTCCTCGTCATCGCCATCTTGACCGTTTACAGCACCCTGGGTGAAAGCCGCGCCGCCCGGGCCGCGGCCGTCCTGAACGACTGGGTGGAACTGGCCGGCCGGGATGAGGCCTTCCTCCGGACCATCGGAGGGCGCACCGAAACCTGGGATGCAGGGAACACTGCCGGGGCTCCTCCGCCCCAGTGGGTCAAAAACATGGCCGCTGTTATGAAAGCGGGTATCCAGCAGAAGGGAATTCCGGCCGCAGCCCGGGATTCCTTTTTTGTTTGGACGGGGCAAAGCATCTGGCTCATCCGCGTGACCGGGAGGGGAACCCCGGACGTCAGGATCGCTGGGACGCCTCTGGATGAGACCATGCTCAACCGGTTGGCCGGCATCCTCAGCTGTAACGTCCGCCTCTCCTTCTCGAATCCCGTCTTCGCCGAGCTATCGAAGGAGCTGCCTATCAAGGTCATAAAAACGGATGACCAGGCCCCTCCTTCTGGCCTGAGCGGCGTCTATATCCCCAAAGAGACCGGCACGGCGACCTCAAATACGGCGTCCTCGTCGAATTCTTTCTGGCGGCGGCCGCTCTACTTCGGTATGTCGCAACTCGAAGTCTTGACGTTCGAGTCGGGCGCGATCATGAGCAACAAAATCCTCCTCCTGGTCGAGGCGAGCCTCAATACCATCGTCCGCGAGTTCTTTTCCGAGAGCAATCCCCTGGGCACCCTTGTCATGGGCGTGCTCATGTGCATCGCCTTCATGATGCTCATTTTCGAGGGCCTCGCCCTATTCTTCGGCGTCCGGATTTCGGGGGGGATCACCTCGGCCGTGAGGGCGCTGCACAAGGGGACAAAGCGCCTGGCCGAGGGCGACCTCGAGACGCGGATCGAGATCCCCAACGAAGATGAGCTCGGCGATTTGGCCGGCTCATTCAACGCCATGGCCGCCGCAGTCAAGAGGGGGAGAGAAGAGGCGATCGCCCGTGAGCGGCTGGAACAAGAGCTGGAAACCGCGCGGCAAATCCAGGAAAATCTTCTTCCGCACAAGATGCCCGAGGTGCAGGGCTTCGAGATCGCGGGGACGAGCATCCCCAGCCAGCAAGTCGGCGGCGATTACTTCGATTTCCTGGAGACGGAGTCGGGCCACCTGGGGATCGCCATCGCCGATGTTTCGGGAAAGGGGATCTCCGCCGCCCTGCTCATGTCCAATATCCAGGCCGGCCTGCGTGCCCAGATCATCACGGGCGGCGAGGTTTCGGAAATCGCCCTGCGCATGAACAACCTTCTGGTGCGATCGACCGACTCCCACATGTTCGCCACCTTCTTCTTCGGTATCCTCGACCGGAGCCGGGCCGTCTTCACCTCGACCAACGCCGGCCACAATCCGCCTTTCCTGTTGCGCGCCGACGGCCGGATCGAACGGCTCGAGGCGGGGGGGCTGATCCTCGGATTTTTATCCGACCAGCAATATGGACAGCAGAGCGTTACCATCGATCCAGGCGACCTCCTGGTCCTTTTCACGGATGGAATCACCGAGGCGGCCGGACCGAGCCCGGAAGGACGCTCGGGCAACCTTTTTGGAGAGGAAAGGCTGATCGACGTCCTCCGGGCCCACCGGTCTGAGCCGGCAGGGGAGATCCAGGCGGCGATTCTGAGGGCGATCTCTGAACACACCTTCGGCTTGCCCCAGAACGATGACATCACTCTCGTCGTCATCAAGCGCCGCGAGGGCGGCGAAGCTGTTTTAATGAAGAATCAGGAAACCGGATACACCGTCTCTTCGCCGAGCTAGCCTGCTTTATTCAAAGGAACCAAAGATTCCTTTTATAATAAGAAAAAGGAGGAACTATGAAAAAGGCGATCTTAGCGGGCTTTATATTGGCATTTGCGGGGCTGCTGTTTTTCCAGGCCTGCGCGCCCGGGCCGAATGACCTGGAAAAGACTCCGAACAAGGACGGGCATGTCGCCGGATTCTTTCTGGGACTGTGGCAAGGCTTCATCTCGCCGGTGACTTTCATCATCTCCATCTTCACGAAAAACATCCGCTTTTACGAGGTCCACAACAACGGCCTCTGGTATAATTTCGGGTTCGTGCTCGGCGCCGGGCTCTTTTTGAGCGGCGGCATCCTGGGCAAGAAAAAGCGGAAAAAATAGCGGCCTCGGCCTCCTGTCCTTCCTGTTCACATTCCAGACGATGGCGTCGTCTTTTTGAAAATGGACATCAGTCTTCTTTAACCTGCGGGCTCGTTGACAATTCCCACCCGCCGGACTTATATTGAGGATGATGGGATTCAGGAGCGTGCCGGGCCGCCGGTTTCCAACTTCAACCGCTTGCCGCGACAAATATCTTGTCTCCTGAGAATACCATTCTGCCTGAATGAGGAACCAGCATGCCGGGTGACGAGAAGGGACTTGCCGGGTATAAGGGCCGGTGGGCATGTGTTGACCTCAGCACTCGTGCCGTAAGCATCACCCGGGCCGATCCCGCCATCTACAGCGATTACATCGGCGGCCGAGGTGTCCAGGCCCGTCTCCTTTACGACCATATTAAAAAGGCCGGCCCCCTCAAGAATCCCCTCGGCCCCGATAACCGGATCATCATCGGCAACGCCGCGCCGAACGACACTTTCATCCCGACGGCCGGACGCGGCTCCTGCTCGTTCATCAGCCCCATGACCCGGTCCTCCGGGCCGGCCCCCTGGATTCCCGGCCACAAGCCGGTTTTCGGTCTGATGACGCATTCGAGCTGCGGCGGCCTCTTTCCCAATATGCTCAAGAGGGCCGGTTTCGACCACCTCATCATTGATGGCCGGGCGGATACCCCGGTCCGTATCCTGGTCGCTGACGGGGACGTCCAAGTCATCGACGCGGAAGACTATCTCTTCGAGTCCGTGGAAGGGCGGAAGACCCTCAGGACGACTTCCGCCGTCACCGATGCCCTCACCCGGAAGTATCCCGGATCCTCCACCGTCTGCACGGGCCCGGCGGGCTGGTATCTTGTCGATTACGCCTGTTTGACCGCGGACCACCACCGCAATTTCGGCCGGGGCGGCGCCGGCGCCGTTTTCGGTTCGAAAAACCTCGTCGCCGTCACTGCTTTCGGCCGGGAGCCCGTCGCCTCTCATGACCCGGACCGCTACCGGAGCCTTGTCCAAGAAATCGACGCCCAGGTCAAGGGAGATGTCGATAACTCCGCCAAGACCGTTTCTTTCCGTCCGATGACCGGCACGACATGGTGGCTGGACCGGGCCTTTCACGGCGGCTACCTTGGCACTCAGGGGGGCTATCTTCCCTGGCATAACTTCGACGAGGGGACGTTCTCCCCGGCCGATTACCTCCGGGTCTCGACCGCCGCGTTTCTCGAGATCTCAGGCCTTCACCGCGTCTGCAACCGCTGCCGCCATATTATGTGCACGCGGGCGGCCCATGTCGACGAGCCGCCTTATGCCGGCTCGGGCGTGCGGCCCGAGTTCGAGACCATCGCCCTGTGGATCAACTGCTGCCTCGTCGAGCGCAACGCCTTCTTCCACCTCAACTATCTATGTAACGAGCTGGGCGTCGACACCATGACCTTCGGCAGCGTCATGGCCGCCGCCATGGAGTTGTCCGAGTACGGGTATCTCGACCAGTATGAGTTCGCTCCGGTTTTCGGCAACGCCCAGGACATGGTCAGGACCCTGAGCTCCGTGGCGTACCAGTCGAGCGAGCTGGGGAAATTGCTGAGCCGGCATGCGGACCGCATCATTTCTCAGATCAGCGCCTCGTTCCCCTCCTCGGACCTCGAGGCCATCGCCCGCCCCTTCACCGCGGCGTTCGGCGGGCTCGGCTATGCCGGGGTCCAGCCCAAGGCCTTTCCGGGGATGTTCGCGGCCTACGCGACTTCGAACCGGGGCCGCGGGGACCACACTTATGCCTGGACCATCCAGGCCGAAGAAGCGGGGCTGACGGGCGCGGAGAACCTGGCCGCCTACATTATTCAATCTCAGACGGGCAAGGCACTCGTGGATTCCCTGGGATTATGCGACTTTTTCACGGTCGACATCACGTCGGATTTATTCCTCGGGTTCTACCACGCATTGACGGGGCTCGAGTATTCAGCGGAGTCGCTCAAAGACTGCGGCCGGAGGATCTATGCGCTCGAGCGCCGCATCAACAACATCCAGGGCAGGGACCGGACTTATGATGCTTTCGTGCCGCCCAAGCTGACCGTTCCCATGAGCCGGGGCGCCCACGTAGGGAAGCGCGTCGACCCGGCCGCCCATGGGGCCATCCTGGACGCTTATTATAGAAAGCAGGGATGGACGGCTGACGGGATCGTGGGGCCGGAGCCGTTGCAGAAGCTGGGGATCGAATAATTAAGATGAATATCTACCCACACAAAATGGAAGAGAAGCGGGAAGGTTAAATCGTTTTTTCAACCTCGCGAACGGCGTCGGCGAAGATCTCGACGCCCTTGCGGGCGAGTTGCTCCGTCAGCACGAGCGGCGGCAGGAAGCGCGCCACGTTGAAGAAATGGCCGCCGATTTCGATGAGCAGCCCTTTCCTGTGGCAGGCGGTCCGCACCTTCGCGGCTAAGTCCGGCGCCGGCTCTTTCGTCGCCTTGTCCTTGACGATCTCTGCGCCCAGGAGCAGTCCTTTTCCCCGCGCCTCGCCCACGATCGGGGAATCCTTTTCGATCTCCCTCATGAGGGCCAGCATGATCCCGCCGATTTCCGCCGCGTGATCGGCCAGGCTCGTCTTGACCATGAACTTCAGGGCGGCCGCGCCGGCCGCGTAGGCGACCGTATTGCCGCGGAAGGTCCCGATGTGTTTGCCGCGCGGCAGGATGTTGAGCTTTTCCCTGAAGGCAATGGCTGAGATGGGGAAGCCGATACCCCCCAGGGCTTTGCTCATGGTCATGATGTCGGGGACCGCGCCGGAATGCTCGAAGGCAAACATCTTTCCCGTACGGCAGAACCCCGCCTGGATCTCGTCCACGATGAGGAGCACGCCATGCCAGTTGCAGATCTCGCGGATGGCGGAAAGGAAAGCGTCCGGAGGCGCGATGGAGCCGCCCTCGCCCTGGACCGCCTCAACGATGACCGCCGCCGGCTTAGCGATGCCGGAGTGGGGATCGGAAAGCTTTTGATCAAGGTATCGGGCGCAGAAAACGTCGCAGGTCTCGGGCGTCTTCTCGAAGGCGCACCGATAGCAGTAGGCGTAGGGGAGGAAGTGGACTTCGGGGACGAGCGGCAGAAAATCTTCCTTAAACGGCGCACCGCTGGAGAGCGAAAGCGCCGTGGTGGTCATGCCGTGGTAGGACCCCTCGAAGGCGACAAGCGGCACGCGGCGACTGTTGAACCTGGCCAGCTTCACCGCACTCTCGACCGCGTCCGAGCCCGTCGGACCGCCGAAAAAGACGCGGGTCAGGTCTTTCGGGAGGATCGCCAGGAGCTCCTCGACCAGAACCTTGCGGGTCGGATGGGGGATGTCCAGGGTGTGCGTTAATTCCTCCATCTGCCGCCGGGCCGCCTCGACCACCTCCGGATTGGCGTGTCCGACGTTCATCACGCCGGCTCCGCCGAAGAAATCGATGTAGATGTTCTCGTCCACGTCCTCGACCGTGGCGCCCCGGCCCCGGCGGAGCGCCATGGGCAGCCCCCTCGGGTAGGAGACGGCCGAGCCCTCGTGCGCGGACTGGAAATTCAGGAACATTTGCGACTGCGGCCCGGGCGGCGGCGTCTTGATAACCGGAGCCGGGTCGAACGACAGGCCCGCAAATATCTCGTTATTCATAGCTCACCCGCTTCGGATCGGCTTGGGAAGGATCCTTGAGGAACGCGCCGGTCCCCCTGGCCGCAACATCGGCATAGCGGGGGACGCCGCTCACCGCGACCGCCCTGTCCGGCTTGTCCCCGGACCAGAACTCGATGATCTGGAGAATGGTCGAGGTGTGGCGGCCGACCCGGATGTCGATGGGCCAGCCCTTCTCGTCGATCTTCTCGAACAGCAGGCCGCGCTTCCCCGCCCGCACCACGAACTCGTCCTTGCCGGTGAGTAGGAGCTCCCGGTCGGTGCGGCCGCGCGTCGCATCCAGGAAAGGCTCGGGCGCTTCGAGGAGCAGCGAGACGGCGTCGGTCGCGTCGCCGATCTCGCGGTGGCTCAGACCGTGCAGCGCCTTGGGCGAGTATTCGATCCCGATGTTGAAGCCCTCGTTCGAAGTCGTCATCATCGAGGCCATGGCGGCCAGCTCCGCCCCCTTCTGGTGGGCAACGATGACCGAGATGACCGGGTATTGCAGCTCGGCTTCATGGAGGTCGACGGCGATGTCCACCTTCTCTTTCCGGATGAGCTCGACCATCGCGTAGCAGGTGCGCTCGGTCAGGGTGCCGTTCGGCCGGCCCGGCCAGCAGCGGTTGAGATTCCGGCTGTCGACATAAGCCAGCTCCTGCCGCGACGGGTAGTGGATGTAAACCTCGGGGTCGGGCCACTGGTCGAGAGGGTTGGACCAGCGGTCGCCCATGCGGAACTTCTGGCCGCCCCAGGCGGTGGGGATGGTGAAGTCCGGCGGATAGGCACCGCCGAGACGGGTCGCGGTCGAGCCGCTCGGGTTGGTTGTCGGTATGACGATCAACCGGCCCTGGTCCAGGACCGCGTTTTCGGCGAAGATCCAGGCCGCGAGCCGCCCGGCCGGCTCCTCGGGATGGGACCCGCCCATGAGGAGGATTGTTCCGCCCGGCTTCACTCCCTCGAGGATGTAGACATTGGCGTCGTTCGTCGTACCCTTGACCCCGGTGAAGTAATCGCCGAGCTTTTTCACCCGGGTCACGGACGGGCTGAGGACGAGCGGCTCCCGCAAGTGGCGGCTGTTGTAAAAACTGATTCCGGCGAAGACCGCGAGCAGCACGCCCAGGCCGCAAATGACGATTTTACGGATGGGAAAGGAATTTTTCATGGTCGTTTCCCCGTCATTTCAGGCGCAGCACACGCAGCAGGAAGGGGATGAGCACCAGGATGTAAAGGACCTCCTCCTGCCATTTCCGGCTCTTGAGCAGGTTTGCGATGAGCAGGTAGGCGACAAACGCCGTCAGCAGATAATAAAGAATGGTGATGATCATGGCTGTCTCTCCGTGGCCTGTGCATCTTTTTTTGTCATGGCGCGCGGCCTCCCCTAAAAGACCGTCAGGAAGCTCAGCTTCTTGCTGAAGACGATCATCAGCAGGCCGGTGATGATGATCAGCAGGGCCGGGACGATGCAGTATTTCAGGAACCGGCCGTATTTTTCCTTCATCCCCAGGTTCTCGACCGTCAGCCGACCGATGATGGCTGTGGGCGGAATGGCGTCGCCCAGCGGCCAGATAACACTCATGCCGGCCAGGGCGACGACGGGGTTGAGCCCGATGGTGTTGAAAAGCAGGATCAGGGGTACGCCCAGCACGGGCGCAGCACCCCACATCAGGACCGATTCCGAGACGGGGAGCGTTACGGCCAGCGTCGGAATGACTACGACCAGGGGCAAGGTCACGACCGTGATGGCAATCAAGCCGCGCGCTCCGGTTAACGTCATGATCTGGACCATGATGCCGACGCAGGTCAGCGTGCCCGTCAGGGGAAGGAGCTGTCGGACCGTGTCCTTCGCGATCTTGAGGACGGCGAGTTTCTTGGGCGATAGAAGCACGGCCCCGACCGCGGCCGCGACGAACATCATTGGCAGTCCTATGGCGGGCAGGGCGAACGGCCAAATGCGGCCGGCCACGACGAGAACGAGAAAGATGAGGAAGGGGACGGCGATCCGCAGCCCGTTCATCCCGGCTGGGACCTCGGGGAGCTCTTTAAGGGCGCTCTCAACGTCGACGGGCTTTCCCTTCCAGCCCAGGATGAAAATGGTCGCGAGCCCGAGCAGGAAGCAGGGAATGAGGAGCGGGAGGAAGAACCCGACATAGGGCATGTTGACGCCGGCTGCGGTCAGCATGGCCCAGAGGCTGACGGGCGGGGCGGCCGCGCTCAGCCCGGCCAGGATGAAGATGATGGCCGCCGCCTTGGGCTTGGGCAGGCCCATGAAGCCGAGGACGGTCCCGACCATGGAGCCGGTGATGAGGACGGTGACGCTCCCCGCGCCGGTCAGGGCGCCGGGGATGAGGAGCAGGATGGTCAGCAGGATGAAGAGGACGGCCTTGCGGTTGTGGAAGCGCCGGATGATGCCGCGGATGACGTAGGCCACGCCGCCCGACTCCTTGACCAGGTTCATGAAAATGGTGGCCGTGACGAAGATGAGGATGATGTCGAAGTAAGTAAAGGCGCCCTCGACGATGTGCCGCGCCGGGATGCCGGCGCCGCCCGCGACCGCGCCGGTGAGGGCGGCGGCGAAGAGCGAGAGCTCTGTAGAGACCTTGAAGATCTTGGCCGCGATGTAGGTCGCCACCATGACGGCCAGAACGAGGCCCGCGCTGGTGCTCATGTTCATGGGGGTGTCCTTTGTCGGATTATCTCCGGATGACGGCGACGCTCGCGATGCAGTGGCGAGTGATCAGGTTGTTATTCTCCCGGCAGAAGCCCCGCTCGATGATCAGGACGGCGCCGTGGTAGTCGTCCCAGCTGTACTGGTTGGCGTCGAGGCGGTTGCCCGTGATCGAAATCAGCTCGGGCACCCCGCGGGTGACCTTTTTCAAACCCAAGTACTCCAGCACAAGGTTGACCGAAGCGATGTCGGTGATGCTGAAGTACTTGCCGTTCGAGTCCATGGTTAAGTCCAGGGTCGGTCCCAGGTTCTCTTCAAAGACATAACGTGTGGTGGTGGTGTTATCGAAAAAAGTCTCATCCTTGGTGAAGGGGTACTTGGTCATGTGCGGGGGGAAAAAGTGAGTCTTGATCTCGGACCAGGTCAGCCTATCGAGCTTGGACGCGTTGAGGCCGAAATATATTCCGGCGAGGATCAGGCCGAAGATGAGCGCCCGGCGGATATTGTCGGATTCTTTCTTGAGGAAAGCGACGACCAGGGAGATGCAGAAAAATCCCATAACGACGAGGAGGATGGTTTTAATGATTTGAATGTCGGTCATGACGTACCCTCTCCCAGGACAGTTTCAGGGTCGGGATGAAAATCTTTCATCGTTCGATTGCCCCTATTTTATCAATAGAATTCCGGGGACACAACACCTAACCTGTATTATTCATAAATTTTAAGTTGAAGAGACGGGATCAATGAATGCTTCAAAGGGGAAAGCCGGGATGGACGAAGCGACCATGTCGGGGCTTCGGGAGCGAGTCCATCCCGGCCTTCCCCCCATATAGAACCAGGTTTATGAATAATGCAGCCTAATTTCCGTTCAAGCCTTGTCTCCGGGGACACAATAATTCGGCGGAATTGGTGTCCCCGAATTGGCGGCTTTACTTCCGGCGTCAAAAAGCTAGAATAGAGACTTCATCTTTTTTAGAGGAGATTCGCATGAAAAAGGGGATCGCGATCTTCACCGCCGTTCTGATTCTGGCCCTTGCCGTTTCCGCTCCGGGCTTTGCCCAGGCGGGCCGGCAGCGTTATCTCGAGACCATTCTGCCGCTCGACCTCATCCTCGACATCGCCAACGAGGCCTCGGGCGATGAGGCCATGCATCACATGATCGCGCTCGCGGGCGTCAACCGCAACCGCCGGGCCGAGGAATACGTCAGGGGATACTATGAAACCGGCTACATTCTGAATAAGCTCAAGGAATACGGCATCGCCGATTCTGAGATCATTGAACTGCCCACGCGCGCCAAGACGACCTGGGATGCGGAGGCGGCCGAGCTGTGGATGCTTACTCCCGAAAAGAAAAAAATCACCGACCTCAGGGATTTCCCGGCCTCGCTCTGCTCCGGCAGCGGCTCTGCAGACATGACGGCCGAGCTGATTTATGTCGGCTCCGGGAACCGCGAATCCTTCTACCAGGGCAAGGACGTCAAGGAGAAGATCGTTCTGGTCGACGGATCGGCCGGAATGGCTAAGGCCCTGGCCGTTGACAAATTCGGAGCCGCGGGCATCATCGGCTGGGGCGGCCGGCCCACCGACTACGACATGGATCAGATCGACTGGGGCTCGATCCGTACAACCGCGAACGAAAAGACGTTCGCCTTCCAGCTGCCAAGGCGGCAAGTCAATGAGCTTCGAAGCCTTTGCGAGCGCAGTCCCAAAGTCGAGATGCGCGCCATCGTCAAGACCCAGCTGGTGCCCTACAAAGAAGAAATGGTCGCCGCTCTCCTCCCGGGAAAGGAATATTCCGGCGAGGAGCTCGTCTTCACCGCCCACCTTTTTGAAGGCTTCACCAAGCAGGGCGCTAACGATAACATCAGCGGCTGCGCGGCCATCCTGGAGACGGCGCGGGCGGTCAAGAAGCTTGTAGACGACGGCAAGATCCCGCCGCTCAAACGTTCTCTCCGCTTCTTGTTCATCCCCGAGATCTCGGGGACAGCTGCCTACATCCAAAAATACCCCGAAATCGCCAAGCGTTTCTTTGCCAACATCAACCTTGATATGGTCGGGGAGGACATCGTCAAGAACCGCTCCTTCTTCAACCTGGAGCGATCGACCTGGTCCTCGCCGACCTATCTCAACGATGTGCTCGAAGCCCTGTTCGAATGGCTGGGAAAAACGCAGAAGGAAAGCGCCGAGTACGGAGCCGCGGAGGTCCCCATCCTTTCGCCCAACGGATCGAAGCAGCCGTTTTATTATCATATCAACGAGTACACGGGCGGCAGCGACCATGTCGTCTTTTTGGACGGCGGCGTCAAGGTCCCCTCCCTCATGCTCATCGCCTGGCCGGACATGTGGTACCACACCAGCGGCGATACGGTCGACAAGGCCGATGCCACCCAGCTTAAGCGCGTGGCGTTCATCACTTCGGCGGCCGCGGTGTTCCTCGGCTCGGCCGGGCCGCGTGAAACGCAAATCATGATGGCCGAAACGGCCAACCGAGGGCTATCGCGCATTGGACGGGACAAACTCCGGGCCGAACGGATGGTGTTGAACGCGGAAGCGAAAGCGCTCGCCGAGGCGGCCAAGGAGGCCGTGAACGTCGTCACACAGAGTTTCATGCGGGAGAAGGATGCGTTGGCCTCCATCAAATTTTTCATCAGGAACAACGCGGCGCTCGATGGCCTGCTCAAGGCCCGGGTCCAGGCCCTGGACGTCCTGATGAAACCGGCGGTAGCCGACATCGAGAAGGTCTACGAGCACCGGGCCGTCGGTGAGGGCTTGAAATTCCAGAAGCCGGCGCTCACCCCGGACGAGGTCCGGCTGAGCAAGATCGTTCCGGTGAGGACGGCGCGGATGCAGGGCTATTTCGATTCCAGGGGATTCCGGGAGAATCTGAAAGATATGAAAGACCTGCCGGCCTACAACCTGCAGCGGAATGAATACGAAGTCCGCAATTTCATCGACGGGAGCCGCTCCATTCTCGATATCCGGAACGGCGTCTCGGCCGAGTACGATCCCGTTCCGCTCAAGGATGTGGAGAACTTCATGCTGGTGCTGGAGAAGGCGGGATTCATCGATTTGAAGAAGATGAAATAAGCCCGCTGAAAGGGACGTTTTGAGAACCGTCCCCGCGGACTTTTTTTCTACTTCATGAACAGCTTCCGTAGCTCGGCCTGGAGGTCGGGGTACCTGTCGAACCGGATCATCGGGATCTTTTTACCGTTGGAGATGGTCGTGAAGCGGTTGTCGCTGTCCCCTTCCTTGTAGACCAGGAGAAGGTCGGAGTTGGGAGCAACGGCGTCGATACTCTGCTCGTCCGTGGTGTCACCCTCGGCCGCTCCCTGGGACCTGCGTTTCATGCCCTCGATATGGGCGCCGATGACGGTCATCTTCTGGTTCCGGGCTTCGGCGATGAGCGCGGTCGTGCGCTTCAGCTCGTCTGAGATGTCGATACCCGCGGCGCCCATTCCCTTGAGGCTGGCGCCCATGACGATGATCAGAGTCTTGTACTTGCCGCTCTTGAGGTCCGCGGCCGCAGCCAGGCCGTTGAGCTCGACCTCGACGCCGGGTTTCGGCATCAAAGCCTTGAGCATGGCCGGGCCGGGGCTCTGGCCGCAGGAAGTAATCAGAATCGGCGGCTGGGGCTTGACATTCAGTGCCTGGGGCGCTGAGCCGGCCGCCTGCGCGGCGACCTGGGCCGGAATCAGGATGAGGATTGCGGCTAAATTCAGACTCCGTATCATTTTCATGATCGTCTCCTTTTTCCCCGTATCGCGGAGGGACCGTCCAGGACCGCTCCCTCCCGGCGAATGACGGATTCATCTTATCCCAATACTCAGATAAGGTCAATTCCCGGAGGTCCCGCGTCTTGTTCCTCCGAAATACCGAACGCGACGGCTCAAAAAAATGAATTTTTAAGGGCAAAAGTCACGCTTTTCATATCTCTGGTCTTTTGGGGATCTCTCGGGGACGGTTCTAGCCTGCATTATTCATAAATTTTAAGTTGGAGAGACGAAATCAATGAATGCTTCAAGGGGGAAGGCCGGGATGGACGAAGCGACCATAGCGGGACTTCGGGAGCGAGT
>Ga0315288_10007765_pt1 | contig 13588 bp, 28 predicted proteins | sample YL17G11_20_MG_FD_203454 | JGI IMG/M metagenome (GOLD analysis project Ga0315288, IMG submission 203454) | Sediment microbial communities from Yellowstone Lake, YNP, Wyoming, USA - YL17G11_20 | ecosystem: Environmental > Aquatic > Freshwater > Lake > Sediment | place: USA: Wyoming | collected...
TGTTTAGAACATGGAATGCAAACTAGTGCCGTATCATCGCCGCCTTTTTGTTTAGGTATGAGATGATGTTTAGTAAGCGGTACATCATCTCGTTTGCATAATTCACATGTTCCAGTCTTCATACTCAGCCCACATTATATCTTTTAACTACGTTGCCATTTATATCAATGATTTCAACTCTATCGGCTCCATTAACTCTAAGCCTATCCTCGTATAGTTCCATTACTTTCTTCATTGCAGCATCTAACGTAGTAGCTTCTCCAACTGCAAACGTATCATTATCGAATGTATCCCAATGACAAATTACAAATGGAGCAGTTCCAAACTTAGAATTTCTGGTCATCATTCGTCACCTTGAAGTCCACTAGCTTTCGCATTAATTCGTTTTTGAATTTCTTTTGCGAGAAATTCTATTCGTTTCCTTTCTTTAACTGTAAGCTTTTTCTTTTTAAATTCCTTACCCATTAAAGTCTTGTAAGCCTTGTATGCATCTACGTCAATCGCAAACACATCTTTCTTTTTCTCTGGTTTCTTCTTAGGTACACATCCATACTCTTCTGAGCCTACCAACGGTGCTAATGCTCCATAATGTTTCACTACAAATTCAGGTTTAGCTGCCCACAAGTACGCTAGCTTACATGCCATTCCATATGTATTGCCTGAATGCCCATCGTCCAATCCAATTCTCTTTTCTAACCCCTTACGATAAGCATCCAATTCCTTCTTATTCATCTTCTTCTTTTCCTTGAGTTTATTTATTGTTTTATCATCCCAAGAAGATAACGCCCAATATTCCCAAACTGCATCTTTCGTTTTAAGTGTAGTGGCAATCTTAACTGCCTCTTTGCAAACAAACATTTCGTAATCTTCGTACTTCCATCTGAAGTCTGGATTGTTCTTTCTAAACTTATCAATACGCTGCTGAAATATAGGTGGCAATTTTGCATAGTCTGCATCTAATATCTTTTTCTTAGTGTTTTCGTATTCTTCTTTCTTCTCTTTATCTTGGTCTAAACACCATTGCTTGTGATGTGCATTATCTTCTTTCGGAGTACGATAGAATACTACTTTGTTATTAATAACAACGCCTCTAATCGAAGAACCGCGTCTGCCGTATATTTTTACATTATCTCCGACTTTGGGTACGACTCCATATTTTTCATCTATCACATTAGCCCAACCGCCATCGTATGTAATCTCCCATCCCTTTGAGATAACACCTTTTTTACCTTCCTTATATTCATACGGCTCTACTTTCTCAATCTCATGCTCCTCGAAATCTTTATCCGTTTTCATTGTTACCATATTACTCCCCTCCTGTACCAACCTAACTTGTTTAGTGCTTTTATAATTGCATGTTTGAACGCAATTGCATCAATGGTCATTTTAGTGATATCTCCATTGCCATAGTGGTGTATTAAAAATTCCATTTCCTCAATAGATTCGCAGTTAGTTTCTGCTACCATACATCCGTGTTTAAGTACGGATGGATTAATTATTTTCTTTTTAGCCATCTTCGTTATTTCTTTTGCTGCTTTCATTTGTATTTTGGTGGCTTCTGTCATAGCTTCATGTTCTACCTTTACGCACTTATCACAAATTATTACAGAGCTAGGCTCTACTAAAAATGTGTCACCGCAATATTTACATTTTCGGCTTTTCACATTTTTATTTATAATTTTTACTAAATGCTCAATAAGGCAGGTCTGATGCCAATATACACCGTTTACTTTAACCCAATGGTCACGATAGAGTCTAACGATTCCGAAGCACGGCTCTGTTTTCTTGCCGCAACCACATGGCTCATCGCGAAGGTCGTATTCAGTATAAGTTTCTTTATCTATCTTTAACATTACAATCACTCCTCGTACTTTAAGACCTTTAAATCTACTTTTATTCTCTTCAAGAACTCGTCCATTTCGCCATTATCCATTACTGTAAAGCAACGAATAGAATCCTCGTCTTCAGTTATATGTCAGCAATCATGCCATTTATTTGTAGAAGCATATACATTATATCCTTTAAGCATCTGATATTGCTTTGCCGTTAAATTATTCTTAGATATTATAAACGACGAGCTACTCGAATTTGTAACGAAACTATATCTTATTTTCATTGCTTTACCTCCTCTACTTCGATTAATCATTCTCTATCCGAGGTGCTAATAGATATAATACACGACCTACAGTTTCTATTTTTGGACTTTTGCCTAATTCATCCTTTTGAGTTTCTTCTTTGTCTATATCAAAATTGATTTGTATAGGATGATTGATGCCCAAACCGATAGATAACGACCCCGTACTAGTAGCTTTTAGAAAGCTAGCTAAATAGTCAAGAGAGAAATCACTCCTAACTTCTTCTTTAACATTGAGATTACCACTGCCAATCATATCCTTTGTAAGTTTTAAACTTACAGAATCCATTTCGCCATCAGCTAACAATTCAAAATATTCTGGATTAGCTATAAGCGTAATATGGTCTGTTATAGATTCTGATGCTCTAATGCCTTGCATCAACTCCTCAGTTTTAATCTCTATTTTAGCTGGTAAGTTAACTTTAGGTATCTTAGGGTCATTCATACTTGTAATGTCAAGTAACCCCATATTACGTTGTATATTCCCCACTGAGATTATTAGACGATTCTTACTTTCATTGTGTTTAATGCCTATAACCGAATTAGAATCAGCTAACTTAAGAATCTCTTGTATTTTACTGACGCTTATTCCGATATTTCCACTTGTAGCATTAAACTCATTGAATGCTTTAGAAGTAAGATTGATATCTACCATAGCTACATGAGCTGGGTCTACAGCCCTGATTACTATACCTTCAGGACTAATTCCAATCTTAACTTCTTCTACAATCGCTCCTATAATTTTCATTACTTCATTCAACATTTCTGCCTTTATTTTAGCCTCTATAATTCCATCCATATCAAATCCCTCCATTAATCTCCTTCTTCACAATGTTTGTAACCATGAATAAACGATTCAGTATAAAGAATCTTACACAAATTCAGTTGTTTATTATCCATTCCACCAGCTTCCAATAATTTTTGAATAAACGTCCAATGCTCGTTAGCAAGTTCTTCTGGTGTCATGCTAAACTCCATCCATTCGGCATTTCTCTTTGTCGTCCATATTCCTTTCCACAAAGAATGCAATAGAGTACAAATTCATTAGTATGTACTTTAGCTTTACCTTCTTTAACGTCAATCCAATCTTCTCGTACTGTAATTTCTCCACCACAGTTTCCACCGCAATGTAAGCCCATTTTGTCATCCCCCTTATTATTTACCACAGAGTTTCCAATCTACGTACCTATATACCAAACAGTTTCCATCGCAGTTGAGTAGACATGGACCTTCAAGCTTTTTGGTAAGCGGACAATTCTCCTTAGAGCATGACATGCGTATGAGCTTAGGATTTTTCATAGTAAGATAAATCTCAAAGGCATGGCACGGAAAGCAACAATTCCACTTATTCTTACATCCGATACAAGGTTTCGTCATTAATCCATTCCTCCGATAATAGTTGTTGCGGTTATGGCCTTTTGAAATATATCGATATCGCATTCTCCTTCGGAGTAGATTCCTTTTTCACGATTCTTTTTGAGCCATACAAGTTTATTATGTTTCCTAACTATTTCGTAAACGGTAATTGTTTTTAGAAGACCAACTGTAACAGACCTTCTCAATATACCAGAACAAAGTATATCCGAATTTGTAGATACAACTATGTTTATGTTTTGTTCTTTACATAATTTGCAAATATTCTTAGCAATAGCTACTAGTTTAACTAAGTTCTGATGTATCTCTGGCTCTATAAGAACCAGCTCGGTCTTTGCTAGCTTAGCTAGTTTAAAGAATGTTTGTTCGTCGCCAATTTCGCCTACTACTATTGTTATTTTTCCTGTCATTCTTCCACCCACCTGCTTTCCCATACGAAACTTTCCGATTCTTTTCTTCTATGTAAATCTGTATTGTAAGCAACCCATTTTACGAAAGTTGCAAACAACGTACCACACGAACCTAATTCATCTACTCTAATAGCTATTGACTCGTATTCATCTTCATTATCGGGCGGGAATATCAACAGTTTATGGTCTTTAGCCGACGCAATTAATTCTCCTTTAGTAACCTGTTCTCCCCATTCTTTATTCATATCATTAAAGTAAGCAAGCAGGTCTGCGTTCTCATCTATGAAATCAAGTGCAGTTTTATTTGTTTTGGTTTTATTGATTATCATATACGCAGTACTGGAGCTATTAGTTACAAATCCAATTCTTATTTTCATTTCTTTACCTCCGGTTCCCAACAATGTTCGTGATTTGACCCATAGGGATGGCAAGTCTTCTTTTTGTTATGTTTGCAAGTAGAACATTGAGGTATCTCGGACTCTCCGAATTTAAACTTCGTCACGTTCTTAGCTTCGAGTCTTACTATCTTTATCTCCTTTCCATTCTCGAAATACGTTTCTTTCTTCTCGTCGTATACGATAATAGGATGGTCAAAAGCCTCCGCAATCATCTTGTAGTTGTATCTAAGTTCTTTAATATTATCCCCTTCTAAACATGCATCTCCATGTCCCATTATTCCTTTCTCGTTGTGAAATACTTCGCATATTGAGTAAGTCACATATTTACCATCACGAGTTTTTATAATTCGATTACACCAACCAGTCATTTTAATTCCTCCTACGGGATTCCCAAGGATTCATCGAAGCAAACAAACTGTAGAACACATGCATCACATGACCCATCAAAACTTCTTTTTATTTTTTTACACATGTCTTGTACGACTTTAGTAGCCATCATTTTATCAATATTTTCTTTTGCTCTCGTAGCTATGTTATGCTGTTCCTCAATTTGTTTTATAATTTTAGCTAATATAATTCTATCTAATTTTTTATTCATTTCTTCACCTTCTTTTTCATTTCGATAAACTTCTTTTTCATTTCGATACGTTCTTTTCTTCCCATTACTTCGTTGTACTCGTCTGCCCATATGTCATTTATTCGTTCCAGTATAGACTCAATAGAATGCCTTGCTATATGAGCTTTAATTCCAATAGTAATTGTGCTCTCTTTATAGGGCATCCCATCAAACTCTACTACGAATGATGCATCGCAGATAGGGCAATGAACTACTTTCATTTCTTTCCTCCTTACTTAAGTGGCCTAAAACCAATCTTTTTATTCATTTCATTCTCTTTCTTTCATTCTAATTCCGCATTTCCCACATTTCATTTCTTCACCTTCTTAAGTGGGAGGTTTATGTTTCCATAAACCCCCCAAACGATGTTGTTTTAGTATCCTCTATTTCTTCTCATTGTCCTCCATGCCTTGTGTGCAGCAGCTACCCTTTTGGGGTCTTTGTTCATCGGATTCCTTTTACTGTGCACCTCGCGCAGGGTCAATCTCCCCACTCCCGATGCTTTCATTCTTCTCGTAGCCCATGCTTTCTTTCCTGCCTTGACCATCTTAGGGTCTTTATGTTTCATTTTTTTTCCTCCTCTTTAATTTTTTCGTTAGCTCTTCTTGTTTCCCATGCTTTTATGCCAGCAGAGTGCCAATCTGTTTGAGATTTTGTTAGTTCTGTCGTTTGCGGCTTTATGGTTACTTCTTTCTTACTTCTACAACATGTGAGACAAAACTTCCTAGGTCTTCCGCGTTTGGGAATGATTTCAAAAGGAGTTCTGCACTTTTTACAGAGAACGATTTTATTTTGATTATCGTCTTTATATATTTTTAATTGTATATTTTTTACTTCTAGTATTTTTTGCTTTGAATCATTCAACTTTCTGTTCTCTTCTTTTAGTTGTATAATCTCCTTCTTTAATTTCTTGTTCTCTTCTTTTATTACGTCTATATCATCTTCTTCATTTTCATCGATTTCATCTGTTGTTTCTATTCGTGTTCTTTTAGGGATATATATTCTATACTTGTCTGGGAAATCCTTTTCAACTCTTTCTCTATCTTCATCTGTCCAAGACTCGGATATAGAACGAATATCTGCTTTCATTTTATTCCTATCCTCTTTTTTCATTCCCACAAGAAATGGTATAAATTTATCCATACCATTTCTTCTATTATTTTCAAAACGTTCTTTTATTAAAGCTAATCGTTCTAATTCTCTGTATGAAAATTCATCACTTCCTCCATTATCTTTTCCTTCTTCTCCCTCTGAAAATTTCTTCACATCTTTAAATTCTGTTGGTTTTATATTTAGTTTTATAACTTCAAACCCAGCTACAAATACAAAAGCGCCTTTAACAGAATTATAACAATGGCCTAAAATTGGTTGTAAGCCCTTACTTTGTTTGTTTGCCTCGCTAGTTAAATCATTAACATCTTTTTGCCATTGTTCTTCCACTCCTCCGGGCATTGATAATTTTTTAAATTCCTCTGGAAGATAACATCTAGGGTCTACAATCCACGTAATGAATACTATAGAACCAACACCAACCATATTTAAAAACATATGGGAAACATTTGGCATAATAGTAGAAATCTCCTTATTAGTATCAAGCCAAATTATTTTTTTCATTAATTGATATCGACTCATATTTATTTCATTAAATTCCTCTTTTAATTGAAACGAAGGTGTTGGTTTAGAAAATACAGCTCTTTCGTAAGCAGTGGCATCATTCTCAGCACTAGCTATGTAATCATATGATATACCCAATTCTTTGTGAACAAGGTCTGCATCTTTATACCCGAAACCGCATAAAGCTATGTAACATGTATTATCTTTACCCCACATTACAACATAAGGTTTGCAAGTTTCTACTATTGCATTTCTCGAAAGAACTTTGTTTGGTCTAGTACCCTTAGTTCCATCGGGTTTAAATCGTGTCATTAACTTCCTCCGTTATATTTTTTGATAATATAATTTATTGTAGCTAAAAATGAAAGTCTGGGATTTCCAGTTTCTAATCTTGCTTTATCTTGTGCCTTTTTAAGTACTTCTTTGTTATTTATTTTTATTGTATATGGTTTTGGTTTAATTGGTTTAGAAATTGCTTCCTCTTCTTTTGTCGTTCTAAATGCATCTGGATATTTTCCTTGTACGTGAGTTTTTAAATCAATTGTTTTTTCATTTTTTTCATCCCACGTAGGTAAAATTTTAGGTAGCCATTTCTTATATATTTGGACCGCTTTCTCATCTCCAGTCATGCCATCTCCCATTCCGGGAGTTTTAACATGAATAAGAGCAACTGGTATTTCATCGAGAGGACGTACTTCTTTTAATTCTTCTCTATGTTGGAATAAAATTGATTTTAAATCATTTTCATAATCTCGAAGAACATCTTTATATCTTCTATAAAGATGGTTTAAAAGTCCAGCCATAGTATTGTATATATGACGGGATTTATCTAAGTCGTTCTTTCTATTATTTGCGGGAGTTTTTTCATTAAATCCTTCCATTGTTACTAGTGCTCGAATCCTCGAAGCTGTAGCATGAGGCTTCTTAAAAGTAGTATCAGATGCAATTCCTCTTTCTTCGTCTGTAAATCCCATGCTTCTATCAAACGCTATAATACGACGATTATTATACCAAACATCTGCTCCATAACCTTCGGTTGGATGACTTTCCCAAGCTAGACCTACTATAAATCTTGTGTCAACATCTTTATCTAACACTATTGATGTTTTACCATCTTTTTCAATTATTTCATATTCAATTCCAGAATCAGATAGAAGATAATCTATTTCTAATTTTGTCATCGTGGACGTATTTGTGTAATTTAATTCTTTAGCGGGAGAACATGGACCTCCAATTAGTTCTGCTATATAATTTGATAGCGGTTTAAAATTTATTTCTTTTTTCTTTCCATTACTATAAATCTCAAACTCAACTTCTTGGTTCTTTTTATTTACTTCTCCATAGATTTCTCCTGCTTTATCAGCGAAGTTATCTATCCAACTCTCTGAATAAATTTTGTTATTTTTGAGATTAGAAAGTATTATAGTAGTAGTACCCGGTTCACATTCTTCTTCAGTAGTTCTTACTTGAACTATTCCTTTATTCTCTTTAATATCTACAATATTCATGGGAACTTCAACTGCTACCGGGTCTGTTGTATACCAAGTTATTACTTTGAAATTGTTGGAAATACAAAATGAAGCAGATTTTAACCCCATACCAAAATATCCGATACCCCATTTTCTACCCTCGACGTTATTACCATATTGAATAACATCCGCAAGTTTAGATAGTGAAATACCTCCCATATTATCTTTAACTATTATACGTTCTCCAATAGAATCAAAATATACGTGTATATATGGATTTTTAAAAGATTTTTTATTATCACTTTCCATATAAACTGAATACGAATTATCAATAATTTCTCGTAAAGCATCCGCTACGGAGTGTCCACCCCTAGATTGTGATTCGATTAACCCAAAACCAATTTTATAAATATCAATTTCCATTAGTGATTTCTTGCTTTGAATTTCCGTCATCGCCTTCTCAATTTTTTCCATCTTGGTTTTTACTTTTGTCTTTTTTGTTTTAGTCGTCATTTTATTTCCTCCCTTTCTTATCATCGGGCAGTTCAATCGGCTCGTATTTCCAAGCATTTCTGTCCCGAACCATTCGTATCCGATTATCCCCATCGCCCCACGATATTTTCCAAATCGTCTTGTCCTTCTCTGCGGCCTTGAATGCAGCATCGAAAGTCTTGTGGTATGCCATTCCAGTTGTCTCGCTTCGGGTTTGTATTTCACCAAATACTTTAGTAATTGATTCTTCTTTCCATTTCTCATGAGTTGATATCTTGATTATGCCATCTTCAGCAAGCCAGCACAAAGAATCGTCTGGTTTCATACCAGCTCTCCAAATCTTTTCCAGCATAAAAGCCAATAGCTTATCCTGATTCTGTTGCCATTCCTCTACCAAGTCCTCGACTGTTACTGGTGCTAACATTTTTTCACACTCCATTTACTTTGTGCTTGACACAACATCCATCATTGATTATACACTTATCACACTTTCCCTTACATCCATATGTGATACGGTTTGGCATCGGACAGTCCTCGCATTTCATATCGTTAGGATGTGGACATTTTGGACATCCAACTTTCGGCACCTCACAGTAATAGTTGCAGATAAATTTGTGTGGATACCGATATGATTCTTCTGACATCGCATCACCTTATGGGGGGCCCGGAAGGATTTGAACCTTCGTTCTGCCGACCGGCCATACCTGTGCACAGGTTGGAAAGGACGCTGCCGTTTGCCAATACTGGACAGTATGCGACCAAGCTACATCACAGGCCCATTATACATTTTTAACTCCTAATTCTTTTAGTTTATCTTTATACACTTCAATTAAATCGTGACATGACTGAACTGATTCTGGCTTTAACGATTTATCGATTGCTCTATACTGTTCTTCTGCAATTAGATATTTAAGTCGCACTATTTCGTGGCGCTCACGAATATCAGGCGTATAGCCTTTGCAGTCCAAGCACCAGCATTTAGCGCAATCTTTCGTAGAGCATTTATCTTCGGGCATATCGTATTCGCCACAATCCCAATACTTACCACATTTCGGACACTTCGCCATATCACTTCACCTTCTTTCAAACGATAAACAACCGTGCTGATTAACTTCAATCCATCGTCTTCCACACCAACCTGCAAGGCTGTAGTGTTTTAGCAAATGATGGAATTTGCAATGCGTATTGTAGCAAATTATTCGTGGTTTCTTTTTCATGTTCGCATCCCCTTAATGATATACAGAGAAATCTGCTTTTCTATTGCAATCTAATAATGCCGTAACATAAAATTTTTTCTTTGGATTCATCTTCTTTAGCATTTTTTTAACAGGCATTATCTGATGACCACTCCATATCACATCGTCAATAATAACTGCTGTTCCAATCCAATCTTTACTTTTAAATTCCGATTTACGCACTGTACACTTACCGTTCATACTATTTGTCCAAACTTCATAACATATGGCTTCAATCTTTTTTTGTTTAAGATAAAGAACTACTTCATTAGCTACAACTTTACCGCCACTACAGATTGCTAAAATATGTATTGGCTGTTTTAACGCCATTAATTTTTTAGCTAATGCATAAATTATTAGTTTGGTTCTTTTTTCCATAAGTGCCTCCTATTTATCTACTATTTCCACTTCAAAGGGCGGTTTCAATATTCCATGTCTGATAGCCTATTGGATACATCTTGCCCGCTTTAATCTCGAAATTGTCATCGGCTGCAATTTCCATAGCTCGTTCTAGTGATATCTTCTTCTCATCGTCGCCTTCGGAATAGTCTAAATACTTATAGGCTTCTTTTATAAAATCAACTGCGGTCAACGTCTTATTGCTCTTATTCCGAATCACAAAACTACTAGACGAACTATTAGTTACAAACCCAAGCCTTACTTTCATTTCTTAGCCTCCTTTGCAACCCACTTTTTACCTACTTTCTTAAGTGGATAATCGTCACAAAACAACGCGCATATCTTATCCGCTATTTTAAGGCAATGTTCTATCCAATCTGATTTCCCGTCCCAAGACAAATCCATTTTAGCGTTTCTTGGCAAATCGAAGGAGTGCAATTCTATTTTAGAAAACCCCATGCCAGATATGCACGATATCCACAGCATTTTATCGTCACGAGAGCCGTCTATAGGATTATCTATCTCTACAGTTGCATAGTCACCGTCTCCGCACATCCATCTTAGTGATGTAAATTCACTGCGGGTCTTATTCTCAAACGTCTTCTCCCAGTACTTTTCTTCCTTCATATTTCTCCCTCCTTTATATTTGGCGGGATGGTATCGCTCCTTTCCCCTACTATGTATAGCAGGTGAGAATACCATCCCGCTGTCATCGTCAGTCATCATCCTCTTTTTTTCTGTGCTTTGAATCCATGCATCCAGAGCACCCTTCTGATTCTTTCGGAATCTTCCCTTCTTTCCGATGTATCTTAATGCACTCTAATACGTCATTTGCCGTATATGTTTTACCTGCTCTTGGACAAACACTCATAGCAATCACCAGTTGTGGCTATCACTAGCTTCTCTTGGATTCAGTCCTCGTACTCTTACTTTCTTCCAAACTAATTTCTTCTTGCCGGGAATAAGTTTATCGTGTTTCTTATCATATTTATTATCCCAAACCCAATCCTGTCCATCGTGTATACAGCAATGTGGAAACTCGCCAGTTGCATAGCAAGGCCCACCGTTGCATGAAATACATTTGTATAAACCACTTTGTCTTATTTCCATCAATAACGTTTCTAATTTCATTTCAATCACTTCCTTTTATTTGGTAACAACGCAACCTGATATGTATCTCCCCAAATTACATCTGATGCCTTTGGATTCTTTCTGCATTCTACTTTAGGTTGGTATCCTCGTTGCGTAGCTATCTCAACTAATTTTTTGCCAACTACTTTCCAGCCATGTTCTGTGAAATAGAATCGAGCACGTGGATTAATATGCTTTGGTACTTTTGGTGCCGATACTCCCATTGCTATCATTTCATCATTAAAGATAAAGGCTACACTTCCGGAGCTATTGTTAAGAACTAAACTACCTTCATCTCCTTCTATTTTTCGGAGAATTAGACGATATATCATTTTAATACCTCTACTATTTCTATTTTAAATGGTGATTCAATAACAGGTTTCTGTTTGGGTATAAGTTTAAGCCAAGATGATTCCCAAACAAAGCGGTCATCTATATTTAATTTTACTATATCAGGTCTATTTTCATAGTAATCAATAGATTCAATAGTAGAAGTCATACCTGCGTATTGCTCCATACACATAGTATAACCTGCATCATCAGGTTGTTTAGGCAATATCTTAACTTTATCTCCCGGCTTCATAGTCTCACTTTTACTCGCTGTACTCTGTCCATTGAAATCTTTTAGATTCTCCCTCGCCACGAATAAGTCCCCATACACCCGGTCTCTCGTCATATACTATCGTTACAATCATTTTATTAGGCGGAAAATCAAAGTTGCTTTCTTCTGCTGTTGCAATTGCATCTTCAAGTGTCATATCTTCTTTCTCATCATCATCCAAGAGAGGATAAACATCTTTTGCGAAATCAGCAGCCGTCAATTTCTTATCGGTCTTGTTTCTAATTACATATGCAGTTGACGAACTGTTTGTTACAAATCCAAGTCTTATTTTCATTTCTTTCCCTCCTTTTCGTATAGTTCTCGTCTGGCTTGGTTTTTAATCATCATCCACTCCAATGCTAATTGTAATGCTGACATTTCTGTATGGTTTCCTTCGTCACCCCAATTGTGTTTAAACCATATTCCAATATCTTGTGGGCCGATTGGATAATCGTATACTCTTTCAAATCTCCAAATCAACGTCTTTATTAATTTAAACGTTCTTTCGTCGTCCTCTTCGTCCCACGGATATCTATTTCCAAATACTACTTTCATGGCTTTAACGTACGCATCTATTTCTTTCTTATTTTTTGCATTACGGAATGGGTTATCTACTTTTTTGTAAATTAGTTTAGGTTTGTTAGGAGAAGTCCATTCTCTAGGAATACATACAGTATCGCCGGGTGGTATATTGTAACTTCTTATTTTCGTATTTGGTTTCATTTTCTTGTTTGCAACTCTCAATACTATCAATGCTTGATAATATTCTTTAAGTGCATCAAGGAATACTGCATGTTCACTTCCAGTGCCGCATTGACATGTGTACGACATTTGAAGTACAAAAGATTCGCATAAATTATTTCCTTCTATGAATCCCTCGAAATTCATATTAGATAGCATATCGAAATATCGATTTGCTGTCTCCATCTGCTCCTTGAATATTCCGGGCCAAATTTGACCGTTCTCAAACACAAATACGGTACGCCACTCATTTATGTTATTCATTTACCACACCTTCTATACCAACATTTACGTCTTGTTTTCCACATGTCGGGCAACAATTTCCTGTAAGTGCTAATATATCATACTCTGCATTACAATGCCGACATTTCTTAATGTAACCTGCATCATCTCCCTGACACATTTAAACCACCTCATAGCTGTCAATACAAAACTCTAATAGCCCCTCGGTTAACGATACGTGCAATACGTCTTTTATTATACCAATTCCAAATATATCATTAGCTGGATATATTGTCCCCAACTTCCCTTCAAAGTAAGGTTGCTCTTCTTTAAGCTTCATTATTATTTTAACTATCTTATCATTCTCTGCTCTGTACGATTTGCTGCCCTCTCGTTTGTATGGGTCTTCGCACTCAATCCATTTTAAGGTTTGAATAGTTAAAGTAGCCCGTTGCTCGTCTGGCTCAATTGATACTGATATCAATTTATCGTCATGATATCCGAGGTCTTTATCATCCATATTTACACATCCGAAGCGCGCCCGATGGGATTCGAACCCATGACAACCGGATTTTTCCCACGAAATATCGCGTGATAGAAATCAGGTGCAATGTCCTAGCTATGCTACGGGCGCATGTTGGCATTATAATTCAAAACACCGACGGTAAAGCCAGCAATCATGCCTACCCTTAAACAAGCCTGCCCTTAACCTTTTAACCCCAACCACAATCAATCCCTCCTATTTTAACCAG
>Ga0315288_10007766_pt1 | contig 13588 bp, 9 predicted proteins | sample YL17G11_20_MG_FD_203454 | JGI IMG/M metagenome (GOLD analysis project Ga0315288, IMG submission 203454) | Sediment microbial communities from Yellowstone Lake, YNP, Wyoming, USA - YL17G11_20 | ecosystem: Environmental > Aquatic > Freshwater > Lake > Sediment | place: USA: Wyoming | collected...
AATGCGTTTTTGAATTTTTTCCCTTCGATCACAGTTTCTTTGAAGCCAATTATGTTTGCCAGGTCTTTCATCAAGTACTTGGGATTTGCCCCCCAGTATACCATGCATGGCGGATCTGCTCTTTTGAAGCGCAGGTAGGTGAAGCCAGCCATGCCTCCTATGACAGAGAGCAGGAAGTCAGAGTATTCTGCTCCTTTCCAGGTCAGAATGTCTTCCAGTCCGTTGACATAACAGGTCGATTCACACACTCTGTGCGGAAGAATATGCAGCTTTTTCAAGTATTCTCACCAATGCCCTGAGGATTTGAGAGCCGTTTGAATAGTATCGCATCCAAAATATATAGCCGTAATGGGATCGAGCGCGTGCGCACACCATTGGAAAGGCTTAATTGTCTGTTCATTCTTTTATGATTGCAGTCAGCTTCTGGAGAAGGAAAGCAGTTGAAGCAGACCGCCGTGGACTGTGAGTTCCTTGTTGACAATAGGCTTTGCAAGGCGATTGAGAGCGCAGAGGGAAAATCGACTAGGGAAAACTCGTGCGCGAATAAGTCAAAGAATTCCTGCTGCTATCTGTGCAACAATCAAGATTTATGTGCAATTAGCTGCAACTATCTTGCCAAACCAAAAGATATGAGCGAATTCAACAAGAGCATTGAACAAAAGATAAAAGATTGTCGAGCGAAAATTGAAAATCTGTCTCTTTTGTTTGCTGATGGCAAGATTGAGGAGCAATCATATGCGGATTCCGTTAAAACCATTGCACGAAAAATAGATGACCTCAACAAAAGCAAAAGCAATCCACTAACCTCTCCACACATCTACAGTCCTGATGAATTTGCTGAGCATGCACAAAAACCAACTGCTAGCGCGCGCGAGCTGGACAAAACTGATGATTCTATTTCCCGGTTAGCCTCTCAAACTGGGAACATTGGGTACTATGGCGGTCTTACGTTCGGCATTGGGTATTGCTTAACGATTGTTGGTGCCATAGCTGTAGTTGCCGAGCTTGTCCTTAGATTCTCCTCCTCTTTTTCCAGATATATGCCGTCCGGGCTGTCCTCGAATATTCCACCAGCGCTTGTAGCTTCTTTGATTGTCCTCTTCATAAGCGTGATATGCGCAATCATCTTCGGCTTGTCCGTCATCAGAAACTCGAAATCTGCAAGAGATTCAGGTTTGAGGATTGATGCGATATCTTCCTCAATCAATGCCTTCTCGTTCATGCTTTTTTTCCTCTGGATAGGCGTGACCATTCTATCTGCCAGCCTCAGATTATCACTGTTTTCTCCGATATGTGGAGTTGTCGGATCAGTCTTGTTGTTTGCGGGCTTCAAAGCTTACCGCAACGAGGCTTCAGAGTCGAAGCTGATAGGTGCAATCCTGATGCTGATTTCTGTTGCTTTGACATATTTCGTCGCGTTTAAGGGAAGCGGGTTAAGCCTCCTTGGCGTGGGTCCTCTTTTTTCAGAGTTCACTTTGGAAGCTCTGGCCTTGTTCATCGCTTTGATAGGGGCAGTTATCTTTGCGTTTCCGATTGTAGGAGAGCACAGACAGTCTGTCGCGAGCATCATTCTGTCTACCAGCGTGATACTTTTTTCGTGTGGTATTATGTACTCTAACTTCTCAAGCCTATCGTCGCTTAACAACTTGCTCTCGTTAGCTGGGGCTATTGTCAATTGGATACCTGGGCTTTCTGGTCTGCAACTGAATTCCATCTACATCTTGTTTTTTGGATTCTTGCTGCTCGGCATCTCAGGCATAATCACTCTGATCGCGGCATGTCTGCCTCTTGTCACTTCATTCAAAGAACTCTCTGCAAAACCAGGATCGACTTCACAGAAAACGTCGGAGACAATGGCACCTGTTCAACCACCTCCTGCGAGAGTTGAGGCACGTAATGAGACTGCACGACCACCAGAGACGAAAGAAAAACGTTTCTGCAGATATTGTGGAGCGGAAAACAAGACTGATGCAACTTTCTGCGAAAAATGTGGAAAAAAGATATCATGATCGATTGATAGAATATATGGCAAACGATGATATTTCTGAAGCGTGGCCTACTATTGTCTTCGAGAATACTCCCATACCGGCTTTCTAATGGAAAGTACAGGAGAAAAATAGCGTGCGCGGGGTGTGCGGGTGATATCTCCATTTGGCTTGGGTTCAGATCCCAGCCACTTGTTATCTAACAAAAAAGGGAAATTTCGGTATAAATTACAGTCTGGGAACGGTAACTCCGCGCGCGATAGGATTTCAGCGCGCTTCTATAGCATTCTATTTTGCCGAATTGTCATTGCCCACAGAATCAGGAGGAGGGCTTAGAAAACGAAAAACCGAATATCAAAACTCCTAAATATGGAAGCCACCAAGATAAGTACATGGTTGCAGACGATAAAAGTGGTGCTTCGATGAAAGCTTCAGATGTTTTGAGCCGAATCAAAGACAAACGCACTTTGACGGAGAGGATCTTACTAGCGTTTCCTGGTTACCGTGGCTATAAAGAGAAAGAACTAATGCGTGAGACTGACAAGTTGATTAGGAACGCCGTTTTCAGAAACATGAAAGAAGCTGCGGAAGCGATCAGGACGATTTATGGGAAGACTCTGAACGATTTCGGTCTATCTAGCGAGGTTAGACAGCTTGAAAGACTCTCGATAAAGAGTGACGCTCTCGCCGAGAAAATTCGTCATGCCACTCATGGTTACTCTCCATTAATGAATGTGCTGAAGGTGGACGAGGAAGCATTGATGAGATTGATGGAATTCGATGCAGGCCTCGCTGACGACATAAATGAATTAATGGACAACATCAAGAGTGTGGAAAAAGAGATGTGTAACAGCAAAGTCGTTCCAGAGGGTATTGGGAAAATCGAACATGCCCTAGGCGTTTTGGTAGAAACTTTTGACAAGAGAAATGAAGCCCTTTCGGGCTTGTCTGGTGAGTAGTCATGCCCTCAAGAACCAATGTAATAGAATGGGTCAACGTAGGCCCGGATGATATTGTATGGGCCTATGATTCCGAAGACATCAGATGGGGTAGCGTCGCGGTCGTGCATGAGTATGAAACTGCCATATTCATGAGAGATGGGAAGATTTATGATGTGCTTCAACCTGGAAGACACGTTATTACCACTCAGAATATACCAATACTGACGAGAATTTATCGCTTAGTGGGTGGATATGGCGAAACGCCTTTCAAGGCTAACATCATTTTTTTCTCTCTCAAACAACACAAAGGCAAGTTTGGCACAAGCACCCGTGTAAAGCTCGGACCAAGAACCCTCTACATGACTGAAGCGCAGGTATTTGGCGAGTTTTGGATTAGAATACAGGATCCAGTGCTTCTGCTGACCCAAGCTGTAGGAGCCGTTCCGTCATTTTCAGCCTCCGATATTGCGAATTTCCTAAAATCATTCTTTACAGAACTGTTTATACAAGAACTGGCCAAATATTCGGCGATAGAGGTGTACACACATCTTGAAGAAGTCACGTCAAGAATCAAAGCTGGCACAGTTTATGAGGCATTCAAGCAACGAGGCTTGGAGTTGCTTGATCTTAAAATCGGTGGGGTTACTCTTCCACTTCTGGAGAAAATGGAGAAGGAAGACACAACTTATGGACTCCCACTTCTGCTTGCGATACAGAAAGGAGATGAAGACAAAGTCCTAGAAATAACTAAGATCGTGGAGTCCATGAGGGCTCTTGGCAAAGCTCCAGGAGGAGGGGTCTTTGGCGCGCTGTTTGCAGTGCCCTCAATGCTAGGATCAGCCATGGCACCTGCGCAACAGTATCCGACTTCGACTCCGGGTCAATCTGCTAAATCTCCCATTGATAGACTGAGGGAACTCAAACAGATGCTAGACGAAGGGCTCGTCACAGCTGAGGAATATGAGAAGGTTAAGAAGGAAATACTTGACCAGATGAAGAAGACTAGCGGTTGATTCGAGGGCGAGAAACAAGTGAGCTGGAAAATCTGGAAGAAACCTGAAGAAAGAATGAAAGAAGAGTGGGACAAAGCAGTCAGTTTGCGCAACCAAGGAAAATGGAGAGATGCATCCGAGCATTTTGTCAAAGCAGCGAATCTGACGGAGGAAGTGCCAGGATCGAAGTCTGCAAGACAAGGACAGATCGCACGTGCACTGGCGGCGCTCTACGTAGCTGTTGACACCAGAACACCTGACAGCCTGTTAGCGTGTCAAAACGCCATGGCTAGACTTGGTCCTGAGACCACTCTGGAAATCCCCTACAAAGTCAATGCAGCGGAGGTTGAGCAAGAAGCCAAGGTTTTTGCAGAAGAGGCTCGTCTTCCCCAGGTTAGTCTGAGAAGCATTGGAGATTTTCCCAGCGAGACCGCGGATAAGTTTGAATCACTGGCTCAATCATATTTAGGGCTAGGGCGAGAGAAACTCGTACTAGGTGATCTCTTCAAGATAGACGGAACCTCCTATAGGATGGCTTTCAAGTTTCTGGGCTTCTCGAAACTATTGAAAGGCTTTGCTGAAGAGAAGCGTGATCCAAGCAAAGCGGTCGAATACTATGCTGAAGCCATGGGTAACTTCGGGCAGGCTATGCTTGAGGAGTACACAATTTTCCTTGATGATAGAAACAGGAAACTAGTCAATGTTGCAAAGTGTTGGTTCTGTGGCAGAGATGTGCAAGGCGAAGAGATTCACTACGTTTACATGGATACACTCCTTACTCCCTATCTACGCGATAAATTCGGCGGAGAGTCGCCATCCTCTGTCAAAGAACTCAAGATAGCAGCTTGCATAGCTTGCTATGAAGCTATACATATAATGGCGGACATGGTCGCAAGGAAATACTACGAAATGGCAATGGCCAAACTAAGGGAAGTTAAAGAAGAGCTAACTGAGGCTATTGTTGCGCTCGCGCGACGATTATCCGCAGTTGAGAGCGTTGCGCATAGGCATACGGATTAGCACGAGGCAGAAACTTGAGCATCAATCCTCAAGAACTAAAGATGTTGAGGTGTGTCAAATGTGGCGCGCCACTCTCGGAACAACCGTCGCAATCTGAGTACATAAACTGCGGTTTCTGTGGATATACTCAGAAGCTTGTTGACATGAGGGAATACGTGAACAAGCTTAGAGGTGAGATATATAACTGGGTAAGGTCGATAGTGCCACCAAGTGCTGTCGTTTCTCAGGTTGTTGACCCGATTGCGAGGCACAACATTTTCGTATTCAACATCAAGCCGAAGATTCTCGGAGAGTACGTCTCAGTCAGATCTAAGTTGTCTGCACAGCTTACAAATCCTCTGTTCATTTTGCCATTCTGTCAACCTACAATGAAGCATACAGATCCAAAAGCATGTTTTGAGAGTCTAGCGAAGGTGCAGAGCATCGAACCGATGGCTGTAGTAGATGAGGACAAATCCTTTTTTGATGATGTTCAGATCACTTACGAAACATACGCTCATGTGATCAACGCTTTTGAGCTCATATCAAGCAAAAGTGACCTGAGCTTCTTGATAAAGAATTTTGAACAAGTGGCAGCTTCCATGGAAAGGCTTCCTCATAAAGCAACTGAAAACAAAAGAATGCGCGGAGTCGTCAAGGCATACCGTGCCGCAGACGAGTTCCTGAAGGGAGACCTGAGCGCGGCGAAGCAGGCAGCAATTGGCGCTATTTCACTGCTCGAGGAAGTTGCACGAGAAGCTGGAAAGTCAACAGCCACTGCCGTGATGGTTCCGGCCACAATTACAGAGATCAGTGTTTTGAAAGCCCTGCAAAGTCTCATCGAAGCAGGTTCTAGACTATTCGAGGCGGGCAGGTCTCCCACGGAGATCTTGCCTTTTCTTGATAACTACTTCAAAGTTGTCGAAGAGCTCAGAATCAAGAGAGGTGCTAGTGCAAGGATCTACGAAGAGCTTAGTTTGTATGTAAAACAAGTAATCGAAGCAAAAAACGCCGCTGGCGAGATTGAAATCTTGCCAGGTTCAGGGAATCTTATGATTCCTTTGTGGATTGTTTCACTCACGTATACTTTCGCTACGGGCACTTTGCTATGGAAGAAAGGAAAAGAAGTCGAGGAAAAGTTGCTCGTGGCGGCCACTTCACCGCTTGCTTCGCAAGCAGTGACAGATGTTTTTGGAACCTCCGCCGGACTAATGGATCAATTGGCAGGCAGAGAAACCACGCTTAGCACTGGTTTTGCAAGTGACATCGTGACGAGGACCAAGAAAACCTCAGTTCCTTCGCTAACACGTGTAATACCTCCACTTTTAACTAAGGAAGAGAGCGAAAGGGTCGCTGGAGCCTACTTGGAAGCTACGAGTCGAAGGTTGGGTGGAAAGATAAAGTTTGGCGCCGCGCGCTCTCTGAGATTAGTGTATGTTCCCGTGGAAACTAGAGGGAACGATGTTTTTGCGCAGATCCTCGGAAACTCCCAGATCAGACTTGCACCATACCTTGACCAATTGATGAGAATTGCTCTCTAGGGAAATCTTACATTGGGCAGAAAAGCTAAGAAGGCAAATGTTTTAAAAGCTTACACATCCTTTCACCTAACTAAGCACATTTGCTCAGGTTATCTGAATGCATAGCATTGAAGAGTATCTCCATGCTGGTGAAAGGAGTGTTTGAGAATTCAAAGATAGACGATGCCAAATCCGCAGAAGTGGTCATAAGGAGAGAGCTGGAAGCTCGTTTCGGCAGAAACAAGATAATCAAGGTCACATTCTCTAGGGCTGAGCTTGTCAGTGGTAAGTCAGGGGAGTTCTGGGAAGCCGAGGGGGACATTGTTATGAAGGCAGGATTGGTAAGCAAGCAGATCAAGCATTTCAGATATCGAATAGATTCAGAATCTAAAAGAACGGTTGGATTCGAGATAAGTTAGTCTTAAACCTGTGCACACTCCTATTGCCTCGCGCGCGCTGACATCGCACGCCCCCTACGGAGTATATCCCTAGAAAACACGTGCTAAGCTTGAAAAAATGCTCATATGATATAGCGCGCACAATAGAAATGCACAGCGGAAGTTGCGAGAACATTCCTAATCGGAATCATGGCAAATACGCAAATAAGCAACATTATTCCTGAAACGAGTCGCTTCAACATACTCCTTCCTTCTAGCGCGCGCGCTAATTGGGATCATTAATCACTCTCACTTCTGTTGCATTTGATACATCACAATTTCTTGAAGTTGGCTTTCAATGCTACTAGAAGAGAATTTCACAAGGCTTTTATCCACATGAGCCAGAATATACTGGATCTACAGACTAAGAAAAGGAGAAAGAAAAATGAAGAAGATATTGGTTCTGTTGTTCGTTGCCCTTCTTATGAGTCCACTATTTAGCACCATTTCAAATGTAAGAGCAGAAGACTTAGCTACGAGTCCGTCAATTGCTCCACCAGACTTCAAGCCGCAAGAATCAGGATGCTTGTATGCGGGAAGCGACGTCCTTGTGATTGAAGATGTTTATACCTGGGGCATGGAGCAACTATACAACGCTCCTGACGGAGCCGCCTGTTCTGATCTTGGGATTTCCTATGACGTCATTACCTCTAAAACGCTTAAATTGTTTATGCAAACGCCAGAAATTGGTCCTGAATGGCTGGATTCCTACAAAGCAATCGTGCTCATGGCAGATCAACCTCAAGCTTTCTACCAGAACTTGTATGCGTGCAAGCTAGAGCTAGCTCATTATGTAGTTGAAGGTGGAGTCCTTTCCGCAGTTGTCTACCGAGGATGGATTGGCTACACGGTGACTGAGCAATTTTTGCCAGGGGGCGTCATCTTGAACTTCGAATATTGCGATGACGTTGATTTTGACTCTACACATTTCATAATTTCAAACCCAGATCGCACTGTGTCGCTTAACGGTCCATGGGGATACAACACAATAATAGATAACATAAATCAAGCATCGTCATTCTATTTCACCAATCTGCCTGACTTTTGCGAGTCAATTGCTAAAGATGCACATGGCCACGACGTGTTCGTAGAATATTCCTATGGAGATGGAAGGGTGGTGGCAGTCGGAATTCCTATACAATGGTTTTATCGCTACAAACTCGGTCTTGGAGGAACAGGGTGCCAACCACCATGGGATGGAGCAAACAATCTCAAACTGCTATACAATGAACTTCTCTATCAATCCGGTCTAATCTCAATCAAAGATCGATTGTTGAGAGCTATGAATCAGCTGGAGCTAACCATCCACAATAATGTACACTCCTTGGCTTTAATAGAGGCAAAGATGAATGCTATCGCATATTTGAAATTCCAATTCAACACAAAGAGGTTTGTTGCAACAGTGCTTGTTGACCTTGCAAGCGGTGCCATTATTGGTTCACCTCCTGAAGAAATCAAAGATCTCTTGAGCTGGAAAGTTCTCACAGCACTATCAAAGGTCATGATGGCTACAAAGTACGGCATAAAGTTTCCAGATGCCGGATTAAGTTTTCTTTGCGCTGACGACTACATTAAGAGTCAAGGGCTTAATTCCCAAAGCGACATTGAATGGGCATACTACAAGTACATCATGGGTACTGCTCCCAAGCAGATTGATGGAGAAGCGGAAAAAATCTCCTTCGTTCAAGACACTGCTACTTTCCATGGTCTCAAAGAGCTTTTGGATGATATCGTTGCAGATTACCTGAGTTTTTCAGACACACTGGAGGATTCCACAATTCCTGAGACAGAATCCAATGTTGAGCTAATTCAGTACATTAACAATCTTCAGAGAAACTTGTATGGAACTACGAGTACTCCATCACTGGCGCATCATATCAGTGTATTAAATGACAGGGAGCAGTTCAATGACAATGAACTCGGGTACTTGCTTAACTTCGAAAAGCAACAAGACGAGCTTGTAAACAGACTGGGAACTGCTCAATTTTGGGGTGATGTTGCCTTAGTGCTGAAAACAGCCGCCACTGTTGTGAAAGTTGTGAACTTGGTGTCCTTAGGAGCCGCGACGGGGGTTCAATTGGGAGTAACTCTTGCGTCAGCTGGAGCCTCATTAATATCCACAGCTAGCAGTACAGTCGAGTTACTGGCCAAGACTCATATTTTCAAAAACAAGGTGCAGTCTACAATACAAATGGGGTCAGAAGTGGTGCATCTGAAGCAGATTATTGACGACACGGAAAGCTACGTTCTATGGAGAATATCACATGTAACCCCATCCGTATCCGGAACAATCATTGATTTCTCAGTTCCAGAGGTAATTACTGACGGACTTTCAGGCAGCCAGCAGGGGACCGTGACGGTCAAGAACACCGGATCAACTGCAGTCTGGGCAATGGCCCATGTTGAAATTCTAGGTCCAGCATCAGCCGGAGGAAGCAAAATGGCAGTTTATTTCACAGCCGCGCCTATCGATGGAATCAGAGTGGAACCTGGATCTGACCAGACAATCACGTTTGACTACGATGTTTTAGATCTAAGTCACGTCCAAGGATGTAATCAATATGAAGCTAGAGCATTCGTCTCACTGGAAGGCAAGATGATTGGGCCTACAGTCAGGTTTTTCAAAGCAGGGTGCGGATGCCAAAGCTCGTCCACCAGTGTTCTTAGTGGTGAAATACTCGCCAGCCAAACGCAATCTACATACATAACGATGGGAACGGAATCAGTAGAAGCCGAGTTTGACCTATCATACTTGGGAAGTGATCTAGACCTCCACATATATGATCAGATAGGAAACCACGTTGGAATGAACTACGACACGATGCAGCTTGACCTGGGCATCCCTGGCGCCAGATATTCTGGTACATCGGCTAATCCTGAGTGGATCAAACTACCAGTCACAGGAGGAAGCGTATTTCGGATTGCAGTAGTAGGCATCTCTGTATTTGGATCAGAGTCCTACACAGTGACCTTAACGGAATATCCTAACTACCGTTCTCCATCGCTTGTTCTTAACTCGACACAAGGAGATGTCGCTTACGGAGAAGAAGTCAATTTCGCGCTAACACTACAAAACAGAGGCAATGTACCTGATACGTACAATGTGATCTTAACAGGACTAGATGAAGAATGGTTTTCACTTTCACAATCTTTGTTTAGCTTGGATCCAGGTTCGATGACTACTGCAACGCTAGCAATCCATCCGCAAGGCATCGGGACTTTTTCTTTTTCGGTAATCGCAAGATGCACCGATGATCCTGACATATCTGATCGGGTAGAAGCTTCGCTAGATGTTGCCATACTGGACACTACTCCTCCGACAACGTTTCTAACTCTTGGAGAGCCTAAATACCAAGGTTCGAATGATGTCTATGTGACTTCTGAAACACCTTTGACTTTGACAGCAGAAGACGATGTTGGCGGGTCTGGAGTAGCCACCACGGGATGTCGAATACGCAACGCAACATATGATTCTGGATGGACAGCTTCCGCACCTCCAATAGAGTTCTACCTTACCGGACTCGCGGACGGATCATATTTCATAGACTTCAACAGCACCGACAATGCAGGGAATGTTGAACCAACAAACACGGCAACAGTAATCCTCGACAACACTCCACCAACAACAACACTAACCATAGGCGAACCAAAATACATCTCTGACAAAACCTACGTCACTCCAGACACACCCTTCACCCTAGAAGCCACAGACACAGGATCAGGCATCTACTCCACCGCTTACCGAATCTACAATGCTACATACGATGGCGGCTGGCAAACATACACCGCACCATTCAAACTAACCTCACTAACAGACGGAACCTACACAATCGAATACAACAGCACAGACAACGTCAAAAATGTCGAAACAACACATACGACTAACTTCACACTATTCAATTGGAACTACATCTACCAAGACACATACGGCAGAGGAACAACACTCAAAATCAATCTCGCCCACAAGTTCTTCCAATTCATCGCACCAAGCAAAGACTACGGCATAAGAAACGCCACTTCCATGCGACAATGCGGCAGAGCAATCATAATAAACCACAGTGACAAACAGCTACGCCTCATCACGGCAAGCGTAGACACCAAAATAGACTTCTGCTACGCCATGGCATGGGACCTACAAACACGCAAGTGCTACTTGCTAATCGACAAGGCAGGAATAGAATAGAAAGCCAAAAACATCACATACCCTTTTTTTCTTGCATTCAAATCCTGTTCTGAGCGTATTTCAAGATCGTGCCAACAAGAAAGCAGAATCAATCTTAATGCACTAACATCTTAAATCTATGCCTGAGAGAGCGCGCGCTAATGAATAGCACTGTGGTTTCCAGACACGCAAGCGTTATTAGTTTCAGCTAAACACGAATGAATGATTTAGAATGAGTGCGATTTCTACCGCTAGTAGTCTATACAACATTCTAGCCAAACTGAAAAGTGTACTTGACAAGCATAAACAGAAAAAGGATGTCGGCAATAAACTCGTTAATGTTCTAGGCGATGACATAGACGACTACTTGACGATTTTCGAAGAGATAGGAGTCATATCTCAAAAGAGCTTGGTTCCTTTGATTGAGTCAACCGGAGATATAGCCTCAAAATCTCAGATTGACAAGCTTGTGGCTTATACAACCCAAGTGCAGTTGGAATACTCTGGACTTCTAGAGATCCTCATTCAATTGGCAAAAAACTGTAGCTTGATCTCGGGAATAGAAGGATTCATGAAGAGCCTTATGAACACCGACATAATGATAGGTGATTTCGTGAAAGTGCTAGGCAATACTTATGTTAAGAAAAATGACTCTGTCAAAATAGAGGACGATTTTTATGTATTTTTCAAACTCAATGAAAAGCAGGTGCTCAAAGATCTAGAAGTGACTGACGTAGACGCGGTTGTAGGGCAATTCGAAGGGTATGTGCGTATCATCAAGAAGAAAGTCATCCCTTACATAACCGTAAGCTCGATTAGCAGAAAGAATCGAAGGAACTTCACGAGAAGCCTTGAAACATTGAATCGGACATGCAAAAGAGTAAAAGTCAAGAAAACCGATATTGCTGACTTAAGAGTTTACACACCAGCCAAGCTACTGCCGATTGTTGTTTTAATGGAAGAAAGCCTCTCTTTTGTAGAAAGGTACTTGAAAAGGCGTTATCCTACGGGTGTGAGGCGCTAAAGCTAGAGACGTTTGGCTCTCGCCAAGCTCCCACCGATCCGAGCAAGGCCGTTTGTCAAGTCCTACTGAATACGATGAACAAGACAGATTTACAGAGCTGAATCAGGTCTTGGCAACTCATTGTAGTAGTTCCTTCAGAAGAGATGGTAGACCGCATGAATTCAGTACTTGCGCTACAACTAGAACGAAAGCTGAAAGCTGCAGTATCTCATATTCCAGGTCGAATTTTTGCTGTCCCACAGAAATTGTTCCATCTTCGTTTACGTCAAAGTCCATGTGGGCTACTTTGTTTCGTAAATCTTTGTTTAGATTCTGGCTGAAGACTTCAAGTCTATGATAGTTTAGAAAAGCTAGCTTCTCGCCCAGAGAGGCATTGTCTAGGTCATCAAGTCTTCTAGCATACGCGCGATTGCTATAAACATAGAAATCATGATGGTTGATAACAAAAACCATCAAAACTAGATCGACTAGATTTGTTACTGATGATTCAAAGATCCCCAGATAAAGAAATGCCTTTCGCAAAGTGGTAAGTTCATCTTTTCCTTCTGCGTGTGCGTCTTCCTTGAAAAGTTTCATTCGTTCTGCACTTTTTTCGAATCTGTCCATTAGTGTTTGGGCATAAGGTCTAAGGGATTGCTTTGCAGAATCAGATGTTTTTATTGTTTCAACCAAAGGGGAGAAAGACTTCAGAAGATTCGTATATTCTGTGGTGTTCTTCAGTTTCAGGAGAAGATCATCCAGAAACTTTTCGTCTGCATTTTGTTCGTTGTTTGTGCTCAAAAGCTTAACCCAGATTTCATTTATCCAGCTTCCTCGATAAAGGACTTATGCTGAGCAGAAAATCGCGGCGTTTAGCGCCGCGCGCTCTCTGGAACGCGCAAAATCATGTCTGACCCTAGCTTTCACCTACCCCTACCCCCTACCTTTTTTCTCCCCAGAGCCCCAGAACCTACTGCGGAAAAGGCCCCAGACAGATGCCACGTGGCATAACCCAGAACCCTCAACAGGGCTCTAGGATGGTCTCGGTGTGAAAAGGGCCTCTGGGATGCTCGTAGTAATGGCCCTTCCTTAATGTACCGAGTATAGTCTCGGTTGCAATGTTAATCCTGAATCCTCTGCATGACTAAAAAAGAATTCTTTTTTTAGCGCAGAAACTCGTCTGACCCTACTCTCGCGGACCCCTACCCCCCTAGGTTTTTTGGAGGAATTGATTTAAAGAGACAATGGAACGAATGGGTATTAGCTACCGTCTTGGCACGACATAAACATGTGGAATGATGCGGTTCTTCGGCTTGTGATCTCTCCCCAAGTACTTCAAGGCTTCAGGTGCCCATGCTATTTCATTTTCATCGTCAACAAGCTTAGGAAGCAACTCGCGATGCTTCTCCAAGAAGACATTGGCGGCTTCAACTATGTCTGGTTCATTATCGTAATCGAAGTTTTCTCTCATCTTCTGCAGGCCCATGTCGCGGATGCGAGCAGCACAAACCAAAACCTCTCCCATTCTTTCTGCTGCATTCTCGATAAT
>Ga0315288_10007767_pt1 | contig 13587 bp, 11 predicted proteins | sample YL17G11_20_MG_FD_203454 | JGI IMG/M metagenome (GOLD analysis project Ga0315288, IMG submission 203454) | Sediment microbial communities from Yellowstone Lake, YNP, Wyoming, USA - YL17G11_20 | ecosystem: Environmental > Aquatic > Freshwater > Lake > Sediment | place: USA: Wyoming | collected...
CTCGACAATCACGATGGCATAGATAGCCTGGTGGCCTCTTTTCAGGCCTTCCTGGGCCGTTCCTCAAGGGACGGTATTCTGGTGGCCGGGGGCGACTGTCCACGCTGCCGAGACCTCGGCAAGATTTCCGGAAGGAAGATTATCTTCTTCGGGCTGGCAGAGGGAAGCGACTACCGCGCCGTCCCTCAATCCATCTCTCCCAACCTCCCCAATGACCGCTGGAGTTTTCTCCTCTATGAGGGAGAGAGATGCTTGGGAACGGTCAATCTCAAGGTCCCAGGCCGCCTCAACCAACTCAACGCTTGTGCCGCTGCCACCCTCTGTCTCCGATTGGGCGTGGATTTCGAGACGATAAAGGAGGCCCTCGCCGGCTTCACTGGGGTCAAGCGGCGTTTTGAATTCATGGGAGAGGTGGGCGGCGCCCTCATCTTCGACGATTACGCCCACCATCCCACCGAGATAAGGGCAACTTTGGCAGCGGCAAAAGAGGGCTGGGGCCGCCGAATCATTGCCGTCTTTCAGCCCCATCTCTACAGCCGCACTGTTTACCTCCTCGACGAATTCGCCTCCTCTTTTGAGGATGCGGATGTGTTGTTAGTTACTGATGTCTATGCCGCCCGTGAGGACCGCTGGCCCGGGGTGGATGGCTCCCTCGTGGTCCAGGCGGTCAAGAAGGGCTTGAACGGCAAGCCGGTGGAGTATATCCCGAAATTGGAGGACATTGCCCCGCGCCTCGAGCAACTGCTTCAGCCTGGCGATCTGGTGCTGATCCTGGGGGCCGGGGATATTCGCGAGGTCGCCGTGGAATTACTCATGCGCAGCGGCGGGGCCTCACTTCCGGGCCCCAGCCGTAATCCAACTTAGGGAAGAAGGGATAAGGCGTCAACCGCAGAGGGAAGCGTACCCGTGGGCCTGGGTTGTTTCTTCTTGCCATCTTTTTGGCTGGCATGTACGGACTTTGTTCTTGGGCGGCCCGGAGGTTCTTCCCTCTGGAGGAGGTTGTGGTAAAGGGAGACGCGGGCCTGCCCCCGGGCGAAGTGGAGTCGCTGATAACCGAGTCTGTCCCCAAGGGGACCTGCCTCCTCTCATTCGATGGCCGACTTTTGACCCAACGCCTGAAGGAGAAAGCCAGGGTTGCCACTGCTCACATCAGCCGTCGCTTCCCCAACACCCTGGTCGTGGAACTGATCCAGCGAGAGCCTGTGGCGGTCATCAAAGAGGGAGCGCATAATTGGCAGTGTGACGAAGAGGGAACCATCTTGGAGGAGAAAGGACACCAGACTGAGGGACTGCCGGTGATTGAACTGAAAGGCTCCAGCCCCGATCCGCTTGGGCCCGGGGTGACCGTGAGGGGCGGCAACCTCGAGGCTGCTCTCCAGGCGATCAACTTTCTCAGGGAGACGGGCGGCGAGTTGCCCGAGAAGATATCGTTTCCGCCCCTGCGAGGGATGGAAATGCAAATGAGTGGTGGCTCATGCCTCCGGCTGGGGCCGCCCGTCCGCCTGGAGCAGAAGCTCACCATCTGCCTGAAGGTGATGGAAAAGAAGGGGAAGAATGGGAAGATCGGCGTGGTTGACGTCTCATGTCCCGATTTCTCATATTATGAGGTGCTGCCTCAGTGAGGTGAGGGCACCTCAGGGCCGCTTACCAGGGGAGTTACACCGCAGGATATGCCACCCATTCTAGGGCTTGACGTGGGAACTACCAAGGTCGCCGCCCTGATCGGCAGGCGAGAATCGGACGCTCAGATCCATTTGCTTGGCTTTGGTTGTGTCCCGTCCGAGGGCATGAGCCGGGCCGTTGTCGTGGACATCGGGCGGGCCACCAATTGCATTGCCCAAGCCGTCCGGCTGGCCGAGCAAATGGCCGGCGTCAAGGTCCGTTCCGCCGTCATAGGCATCACCGGGGCTCACATCTCGTCCCTGAACAGCAAGGCTCAGGTGGCCATCACCAGGGCGGACGGCGAGATAAGCCGCGAGGACGTGGACCGGGTGGAGCATAACGCCACCACCATCAACCTCCCCCCGGATCTTGAGATAATCAGTGCTATCCCCCGCGGCTTTGTGGTGGACGGACAGTCCGGCGTCAATAACCCGGTCGGCCTCTTTGGGCGAAAACTGGAGGTTGAGACCCACATTATCGTCGGCATGCGTAACTTCGCCCGCAACCTGGAGAAATGCGTTCAAGCCAACGGGCTTGACATCATAGCCACCGTGGTCGAGCCGGTCGCCACCTCCGAGGCCGTGCTCTGCCCCGATGAGAGAAACCTCGGCGTCGTCCTCCTCGACATCGGCGGCGGCACCACGGATGTCGCCGTCTTCAACAGCGGTGCCATCTGTTTCACTGGTTCCGTGCCGCTGGGAGGCTACTACGTCACCCGTGACGTCGCCGCCGGCCTCCGCTCCAGCCTCCAGGAGGCGGAGAGGCTCAAGATTGAGCACGGTTCCGCTGCGGTCGAAGCCTTGGTGGACGGCGACCAGGCCGTCCCCTACCGCATGGTCGGCACTGAGGACGAGACGATCGTGCCCAAGCGGATCCTGGCCGAGATCATCGAGGCTCGCATGACCGAGATATTCCAGGCCTGCCGCCGAGAGGTTTTCAAGTCCCCCTACTACCACCTCATGGCCGGCGGCATAGTCATCTCCGGGGGCGGCTCCCTCCTTCCCAATACTGGCTATTTGGCTAGCAGGATCTTCGATGGCCTGCCGGTGCGCATCGGCCGGCCCCCAACCCTCATGGGCGTTGGCTCCGAACTCAACAGCCCCATCTTTGCCACCGCCGTCGGGCTAATGCTGTGCACCCACCTCCCCCCCGCCAGGGAACTGCCACCTCTCGCCTTCTATCCCCGCCGAATCTGGAACTCCGTCAAATCCTTCTTCTACCGCCTCGCCGCGGGAGAAGACACCTACGAATAGCGGCCCGCCCGCCGCTAAGTCCTCTCCCTGCCAGCAAAATCCCCTTCGGTCTGTCCGCCTACTCCAGTCCTATCTCTATCTCCGGCCGCTCCGCCAGGGTGTTGTGGATGAGGCAGCGGCGCGCCGTGGACAGGAGCCCCTCTCGAAGTTGGTCGGGAATCGGCCTTGGCGTTTTCAGTCTCACTTGTATCGAGGTTATCCTCTTCGGGGCATCGTCTGACGTCTCGCCGGTGACCCGGATTTCTATCCCCGCGTATTCCAGTCTGTGATTGCGGCAATAGTGGGCCGCATACACTGCTATGCACGAGCCTAGCGAGCCCAGGAACAGTTCCGTCGGCGTCATCCCCTGGTTGGTGCCCCCGCACTCGGCTGGCTGGTCGGAGACGACCCTGTGCTGCCGAACTTCTATCACGTTCCTGTTCACCGTCTCGCAAACTACCCTAACTTCAGTCATTTTCACCCTTCCCTGCACTCTGCTGCCTCGTCGGCCTTTGGGCAGCCCGCGCAAGGATGTTGAGGACTAGGCCCCGAAGAAGTCCGTCGGCGCTTACCGTTACCTCCCTCCCCCCGAGCAAGCTCGCTGGCTGCGACGCCACCGCAGTTGCTTCAAAGATCGTTCAGGCCGATCTTAGCCAGTGTCACCGCGCCAAGCAGACCCGCGTCATCGCCCAGGGCGGAAGGAAGGATCTCCGTCCTCTCCCACGTTCCCCTCAGGCTACTTGCGAAGGCCTCCTGCTTGATCCGCGGCAACAGGAAGTCGCCAACCGCCTCCATGACCCCTCCGCCCAGCACGATGACGTCCGGCCCCAGCACGTGGATAAGCGATACACACCCCAACGCCAGGTAATGCGCCACGCCGATCAGGATTTCCGTCACCAGGTCGTCCCCCGCATCCAGCAGTCCCTGCAACAGCCTGGTATCCAGCCGGTCGTAAGGCCCTGGCACCTCATCGAACAATCGTGACCGCCGCCCCTGCGCCAGCGCCGCCTCGAACTGCCTCGCCATCGCCGTCTTACTTGCCAGGGCTTCCAGGTGCCCTTTCCCGCCACAGCCACAGGCTGGCCCGTCGGCCAATATCACCATGTGGCCGATCTCACCGCCATTCTTGCTCGCGCCGTGGTAGATCCGCCCGTTCAGCACTATCCCACCCCCGATGCCTGTCCCCACAAATATCCCCACCACGAAATCCTTTCCCTCCCCCGCGCCCAACAACGCCTCCCCAAGGGTGGCCACGTTCACGTCGTTATCCATGAAGGTCGGTATCTTCAGATGGCTCTCCATGATCTCCACCAGCGGAAAATCATGAAGAGACAGATTTGGCGTGGCGAAGACGATCCCCCGATCCGGATCCAACGGCCCGGGGCTCCCCACCCCAATCGCCGCCACCTCTTCTCGCCGGGCACCTCCCTCTTCCAGCAGTCTTTCCACCAGCCGCGGCAATTGCTCAGCCAGACCCTCCTGATGAGTGATGGTCAGTTCCTTGACCGTCGCCAGGATGTTCCCTTCCCTATTGGTCAGGCCGGCATATATCTTCGTGCCGCCCAGGTCAACGCCAACGTAGAATTTCTTGCCCTCGCCGAGTCGAAGGGGTTTAACGGCCGTCTGGGTTGAACTTTCGATTTCCAATTGGGAACCCACTCCGGTAGCGGAGACGGTCACTGTTTCCATCCATTCTCTCCTATCAGTGGCACAAAAACGCACTGGCAAAGCCAGGTTTCCTTCAGTTCATCGCCAGATTTGGTCGCTGTAACCAGCGTTTGAGAGTGGCGATCCCCCACCGGCATCACCAGCCTGCCCCCTTCCTTCAGTTGTTCGACCAGTTCAGGCGGGATTATCGGCCCTGCGGCCGTCACCACTATCCCATCGTAGGGCGCCGCTTCGGCCCACCCCAGACTGCCGTCTCCCACCTTGCAGTGGGTGTTCGTGTAGCCTAGCTCCGTCAGCAACCGGCTTGCCGCCTCCGACAATTCTGCCACCCGCTCCACCGTGTAAACCTCCCGGCACAGTTCAGCCAAGATCGCCGCTTGATAGCCAGAGCCAGTCCCCACCTCCAGGACTCTTTCCTCCCCCGCCAATTCCAGCGCCTGGGTCATCAGCGCTACCATGTAGGGCTGCGAAATGGTTTGTCCCAGTCTTATCGAAAGCGCCTGGTCCGAGTAGGCAAGGTCAACCGCATCCTCCGGGATGAACCTCTCCCGCGGCACCTTTCCCATCGCTGCCAGAACCCTCCGATCACCAATCCCCCGGCGAAGAAGTTGCTGCGTCACCATCTCCGAACGAGCTTGCTCCAGTCTGCTCGCTCCTTTGGCTGCCGGACGACTCTTCCATCTCATCTTCATCCGCCTCGCAGCGGTGCCTAATCGCTCAACGCGAGGAAACAGAGGCGTGCGGCCCCGCCCCAACATCTGCCGGAAGGACCCGTCAACTGTCGGGGGAAAACAACTGCACGAATTGTTCGCGGTCCGGCTCGGTCTCCGGGTAGCACACAAACTTGCTCTCCACCGAGAAGTCCGGCAAGTCCTCCACCTTCTCCTCCGCCATGCGCAGCATCTCTGTCTCCAGTCTCGCCGCCACTGTCCCCGCCCCCAGTGCCCCGGTCTCTGGAAGGATTACCAGGAAGCTCCAATCGGTGATCCGCGATGCGATGTCCGAACGCCGCAGCTTCTGTCTCAGCCGCTGCGCCGCTTCAGGCAAGATCTTTCGCTGCAGAGCCGTATCATGAGGGTTGCTCGGCTTCAGCACCAGCTTTACCAGCGACACTGGCGCCCCATACCTCTCGCTTCTCAGAGCCTCTTCTTTCACTCGCTCCAAAAAGTAGGGTTGGCTGGCCAGCCCCGTCAGGAAGTCCGTCACCGTCACTTCATCCATCCGCAGGTAAAGCTCGATGATCGAAGCCACCTGGGTGGAGATCAAGTCCAGGATTTCCACGTCGCTGCCATACAGAGCGTTCTTCTCGTTATGAAACACCGCCAGGGCCCCGCAGACGTGTCCGGCTACGAAGACCGGCACCCAAAGCATTGACTTGGCCTCCGGGACCAGCAGGAAGGAACGATCCACCTGGGTAGTGGTGGTGTCATTTACCGCCAGCGGGGTGGTCGTCTCATTCAGCCACTGGATGATCGGGCCATCCTCCTCCAATACGGTCCCTTTTGGATACGCCGCTCCGACGCACGATATGACCACCAGCTGGCTGCCCACAGCATCATAGAACATCACGACCGAAGCGGGCGCTCCCAAGACGCCACAGATCTTCTCGGTTACAGTGTCGAGGACGGAAAAGCCGTCCGGTGGAGTAAAGAAGCGGCCCAGTTTTGCTCTTCGGCCCATCTCAAACCTCCTTGTAGGTTAGAGGCCCCTGTCACGAAAGCCATCCTCTCTTACGCTAACAGCGACAACCGCCCCTGTCAAGGCTTTCCTGGCACCATCACCTGCCGGGCCCCGTCGTGGTGTTCGCGCCCGGCGTTTGCCCTCTTCAAATTCCGCCGGCCTTGGCCGCCTGGGCCTCAGCGTGATAGGAACTTCTCACCAGAGGCCCTGCCTCTACATGTCCAAAGCCCAGCCGCATCGCCTCCTCGCGCAACTCATCGAACTCCTCCGGTGCCACATACCTCCTTACCGGTAGATGCCCCGGCGAAGGGCTGAGATACTGGCCCAGGGTCACTATGTCGCAGCCCGCTCCCCTCAGATCCTCCAGAACCCGGATCACCTCCTCCTTTCTCTCCCCCAGCCCCAGCATCAGCCCGGACTTGGTGGTTCCCTCGGCCATCATTTCCTTTGCCCTCCGCAGCAGGCCCAGCGAGCGCCCGTAGTCCGCCCGTGGCCGCACCTCCGGGTAGAGTCGCGGGATCGTCTCCAGGTTATGGTTCAGCACGTCCGGCCCCGGCTCCAGAACTGTCGTGAGCGCTTTCTCCGAGCCGGCAAAATCCGGCACCAGCACCTCCACCCGAGCCGAGGGCAACCTCCTCCTTATCGCCCTGATGGTCTCCGCGAACTGCCCCGCTCCCCCGTCCGGCAGGTCATCCCTCGTCACCGAGGTCACGACCACATAGGAAAGGCCGAGCGATTCCGCCGCCTTGGCCACCTGCTCCGGTTCCCCCTCGTCCGGCAACAGGGGAGATCCTGAGGGAACGGCGCAGAAGTTGCAGTTCCTGGTGCAGCGATTTCCCAGGATCATGAAGGTCGCCGTCCCCCTCTCAAAGCACTCCCCGATGTTCGGGCAACGCGCGCTCTGGCAAACGGTGTTCAAGGAGCCGAGCACCCCTGACATCCTCTCCCGCGTTGCCACAGTGAGCCCTTTTGCCTTTATCCAGGGGGGCAGCCGTCTGAAAACCGCGCTTCGACCTTGCTCAGCGTGGTGCCCTCGACGTGCTCGGGCCGTGAGCAAGTCGAACGGAGCGTGTCGAACCACCAAATCGTCTTCCTTCCTCTCTCCCACTATTCCCTCTTGCCTAAACCCCCGGTCTCAAGCGGTTACCCCCGCATTCTTGCTGTTGCGCAGGACTCAAGCCGCAAGCCTCAGGTCGCAAGCCGCTAAAACGGCGACCAGGAGGGATTGTCGTCCCAGGCTGGATCGCTGATGAGGCGGGTCTGGTTCGTCCCATCGGAGTTCATTACGTAGATCTCCCGGTTGCCGTCGCGATAGGACTCGAAAGCTGTTCTATTTCCATCGGGAGACCAAGTTGGTGAGACGGCCTTAACGGGGTCAAAGGTGAGACGCGTCTGGCTCGATCCATCGGCGTTCATGGCGTATATTTCGTCGTTGCCGTAGCCCTCGGCGCGGAAGGAATGGAAGGCTATCTTGGTCCCGTCCGGGGACCAGGCGGGCTGGTCACCGTGCTGGTAGGTAAGGCGCACAAGGTTACTCCCATCGGCATTCATGACCCAGATCATGGGATAGCCTGGTGCCCCGCCAGAGTCGGAGGCGTAGGCGATTTTCGTGCCGTCTGGAGACCAGGAGGGATGCCAGTCGTGGGCGGGATTGTAAGTCAGGCGGGTCTGGTTGGAGCCGTCAGCGCCCATGACGTATATCTCCCGGTTCCCGTCACGCTCGGAGACGAAGGCAATCTTGCTCCCGTCTGGAGACCAGGCGGGGCGCCAATCCGCCCAGGAGTTGTTCGACAGGTTTATCTGACCTGTCCCGTCGGGGTTCATTAGATAGACTTGCCAGTTGCCTCCTGGGCGGGAGCCAAACGCTATCTTTGTCCCATCAGGAGACCAAGCCGGAAGGTCATCGTCCGCCGGGCTGTTCGTCAGGCGGGTCTGGTCTGTCCCATCGCAGGTCATTACATAGACTTCCCAGTTGCCATCTCGATACGAGGTGAAGGCTATTCTGCTGCCGTCCGGAGACCACGACGGTCCCTGGTCGCCCGCCAGGTTGTTCGTCAGTCGCGTTTGGTTCGTGCCATCCGCGTCCATCGCATAGATCTCCGGGTTGCCGTCCCGCTCGGACACGAAGGCTATCTTGCCGTTGGCGACCGCGGTTTGCGTAGGCGGAGAGGGCCCCGCGCTGGGGAAGCTGCCGCCGGCGAGGGAGAGCACTATCTCCCCACTTATCACTGTCGAGTAAACGGGTTCCTGTTCCTTGCTGTTCTCCGCCGCCCACCGGCGCACCTCTTTCCAGGCGAACAGGTTCAGTTCTCCCGACGTAATCAGCCCGTCCTGGTTGTCATCCGCCTGGCCGCCCAGGCCCTGAAGGACCGCGTAGGTAAACACGGAGTAGGGCACGTCCTTCCGTTGGTACGAGCGCTGACCCTCCCGGCAGGAGGCCAGTTTCACCCAGCCTTTGCTCTCCGACAGGACGTCCGCGGTAGCCTTCCCCATCTCCTCTGCGCCCTTCGCGCCGGAGTAACAAGAGTCGAGGATGAGCACGCGCTTTGAGGCCTTGGTCTCGGCCATCAGTTCAAGCACACGTCGGGAGGGGACGGTCGTGTCGGAAAGAAGCGAGAGTTTGGAATCCGTTGTGATGAGATAGCTCTCGCCACTTTCCTCGATGCCGTGGCCGGAGAAGTAGAAGAGAATGGTATCGCCGTCCTGGGCTTGTCCGAGCCAGCTCTTCACTCGGGCCAGGATGTTATTCTTCGTGGGCCTGTCATCAGGGTCGTCGGCGTCCGGCGTCATGAGTTTGACATCAGCCTCCGCGAAGGCGCCATGCTCCGGGTTGGTCAGGATGCGATAGAACTCCTTCGCGTCGTTGGCGGCGAATTTCAGGTCTGCGATCCCAACCGTGGAATAATCGTCTATCCCCACAATCACCGCGAACTTGTCCCCCTTGCCTCCCTCGAGTTCCTCAATCGCTCGCGCCACCACGGACTTATCCTGAGCGGCGAGAGGGGTCAGCCCAAGGCAAACCAGAAGAAAAGCCAGAACCCCCGCTCTCCCGGCCTTTCTCATCTCAGCACCTCCTTGCCAACCAGGCTACAGTTCCCGGCCTCCGGATGTCAACGGGCCGTTCTTCGAGGGCCTGCTTAACCTCGAGTGTAGGGGCGTCCGCCTCCGCCATCCTCCTCCGCTGAAGCTTCGGAGGACAAGAGGCTACGGCGGACCGTGCCCCCTACGCGCCTATTCCCTCGAAGAGCACCGTGGAAAGGTAGCGTTCGCCCCCATCGGGAAGGATCGCCACTATGGTCTTGCCCTCGAACTCGTCGAGCATGCCCAGCCGCACCGCTACGGCCGCGGCCGCGCCGCTGGAAATGCCGGAGAGAATGCCCTCTTCGCTGGCAAGCCGACGGGCCATCTGGATGGACTCCTCATCGGTCACCTGCTCCACCCGGTCAACGAGGCTCAAGTCCAGTGTGTCCGGGATGAAGCCTGCGCCGATGCCCTGGATCTTGTGAGGCGCAGGGGCTAATTCCTTTCCGGCCAGTCTCTGGGTGATGACGGGGCTTTTCGCAGGCTCAACCGCCACGGAAACAATGGGCTTCTTCATCGTTCGCTTTATGAAGCGCGAAATGCCGGTTATGGTGCCTCCGGTTCCCACTGGCGAGACGAGGACGTCAATCCCGCCGTCGGTATCGTTCCAGATCTCGGGGCCGGTGGTCTTCTCGTGTATGGCGGGATTGGCTGGATTCTTGAACTGTTGCGGCATGAACCAATGCCCCGGGTCGCTGTTTACTATCTCCTCTGCCTTGCGAATCGTCCCCGGCATTCCTTCTGAGCCGGGTGTGAGCACCAACTTCGCCCCGAAGGCCGCCAGGACTCTCCGCCGCTCTACGCTCATGGTCTCGGGCATGGTGAGGGTGAGTTTGTATCCCCGCGAGGCGCAGACGAAAGCCAGGGCGATGCCGGTATTGCCGCTGGTGGGTTCGATGATTTCCATCCCGGGCTTAATTATTCCTTTTTCCTCCGCATCCCAGATCATGGATGCGCCGATGCGGCACTTGACCGAAAAGGAAGGATTGCGACCTTCAACCTTGCCCAGGATGGTCGCCTTGCAGCCTTTGGACACCCGGTTCAGACGCACGAGGGGCGTGTTGCCGATGGAGAGTGGATTGTTATCGTAGAATCTGGCCATAGTTTTCTCCTGTTAGTCTAACGAACCCGGGAGAGGGATTCACCTGCAGCGGTGTCGCTGCGGGCACAAGCCGGAGGCGCTCAAGGCGCCCTTCTATCTCTCTCCACGAAGAGCAAGGCCTCCTCGGCGTAGAGGTTGTCATTCTCCTTAAACTCCCGCACGTTTCCCTCGTCGAGCACGAAGCCCTTGACTGTTCGGACCCCGCTATGTTCGGCCCAGTCCATGAAATCTCGAATGGTGAAAAGGTGGATGTTAGGCGAATCGTACCACCGGTAGGGGAGCCATTCGGTGACGGGCATGGCGCCTCGAACCGCCAGGTCCAGCCGCACCCGCCAATAGCCGAAGTTCGGAAAGGAGACTATTCCGTGGCTGCCCACCCGCAGCATCTCCTTTAACACCTCGATCGGCCGACGGAGGGTCTGGAGCGTCTCCTCCAGGACGACGTAGTCGAAACTCTCATCGCGGAATCCCTTCAGTCCCTCGTCCAAGTTCGCCTGAAAAACCGGCACGCCGCGTTCGACGCATTTGAAAACGGCCTGGGAATCCAGTTCCACTCCTTGCACGCGGACCTGTTTCTTCTCCTTCAACTTGGCCAGCAATTCTCCCTCGCCGCAGCCAAGATCGAGCACGGACGCTCCCTGAGGGATCTCCTCCTCGATCACGTTGTCCTGCCAGCGGTGGACCGGCTCGCCGTTCGGGTAGGTGCGCCGTCGCGAGGACGACCCTACGTGCGCCAGGAACCCAGCCACCTTGTCTTTGGTAAGGCCAAGGAGAGCCGGGTCTACTTTTTCGAAACTCGGAAGTATGGACTTCTCCCAGTCCGTCAGGCTCACGGTTTTCTTCTTAACCATTACCTTTTCCCCCTTCTCACGACTTCAGGAAGTTCCTGAGCAGGTGGCCGACCTGTTCGGTCTCAACGAGGAAGGCGTCGTGTCCGTATCGCGAAGGCACTTCTGCGTAGGTGACGGGTTTGCTGTTCTTGCAGAGGGCGAGGGCGAACTCCTTGCAGTGCGCCGGAGGGTAAAGCCAGTCGGAGGAGAACGACACGATCAAGACTTCCGACTCAATCCGTCGGCACGCCTCCTCCAGATTTCCCCCACCCCAGAGCGAGGCTGCATCGTAATAGTCCATGGCGCGGGTGATGTAGAGGTAACTGTTTGCATCGAAGCGCTCGACGAAGGAACGGCCCTGGTAGTCGAGGTAACTCTCGACCTCGAACTCGACGCCGAAACTAAAATCAGGCTTTTCCTTATCTTGCAGGCGACGGCCGAACTTCTCATGCATGCTCTCCTCGGAAAGATACGTTATGTGCGCCAACATGCGGGCGGCGGCAAGACCTGCCGAGGGCTTAGGCCCGCCATAGTAGTTGCCGGCATTGAAATGGGGATCGTTCTGGATGCAGTATCGCCCGACGGCGTTGAATCCCAGCCCCTGGGCTGAAAGGCGCGCGCTGGCCGCCAGGGCGATGCTTTTTCGCACCCGCCCTGGGAACGCCAGCGCCCACTCTAACGCCTGCTGACCGCCTATCGAACCGCCCACCACGGCGTGGATATTGCTGATTCCAAGGGCGTCAAGATGTCTCGCCTGTAGGCGCACCCAGTCACCAGTGGTGACTATGGGAAAATCGAGGCCATACGGCTTTCCCGTGGCTGGGTTAGTGGAAGAGGGCCCCGTCGTTCCGTAACAACTTCCCAGGAAGTTAGAGCAAACCACGTGGAAGCGGTTCGTATCTATCGGCTTGCCCGGACCCACCACGGTATCCCACCAGCCGGGCTTTCTCGCCCGCCAACTGCGGCCTTTCTCCCTTGCTTTCGCGTCCCAGCCAGCCACATGAGCGTCGCCGGACAAGGCATGGACGATGAGCACCACGTTGTCCGCACGGGGAGACAGGGAACCGTAGGTCTCATACTCGACGTCAACCGGCCCTATCCGTCCCCCAGCCTCCAATTCGAAAGGCTCTTCCTCGGTGGCAAGGCGGATCGTTTTTGCTTCGGTCCACCCGACGGAATCGGGGGCATCAGGGGGGCTCTCGGCTTTGGCTCTTCTCCTCATTATTCTTCCTCCCAGGTTTGAACCCGGCAGAATCGCTCTTTGGCTTCTCCAGTCTGTCCGGCCACCTTATTTCTGTGAAGCCTCCAGCGCCTGGTCCAAATCTGCTATGATATCTTTGACGCTTTCGATCCCAACTGAGATGCGCACGAGATCGGGGCTCACCCCTGCCAGTATTTGTTCCTCTTCGCTAAGTTGCTGGTGGGTGGTGCTCGCAGGATGGATCACCAGGGTCTTCGCGTCAAGCACGTTGGCCAGGTGGGAGCATAGCTTCACCGATTCGATGAATTTCCTGCCCGCTTCCGCGCCACCCTTGATTCCAAACACGAGGATCCCCCCCGGCCCCAGCGGGAAGAGCCTCTTCGCCCGCTCATGGTTGGGATGGCTGGGCAGTCCGGGGTATTCAACCCAGGTTACGGCCGGATGTTTCTCGAGAAACTCGGCCACCTTCTGAGCGTTCTGACAGTGTGCCCGCGCCCGCAACGGCAGCGTCTCCAGTCCCTGGATGAAAAGGAACGAGTTGAAGGGAGAGAGACAGGCGCCGAGGTCCCGCAGCAGGCCCGTGCGAACCTTCAAAACGAAGGCCAATCCCCGCGCCGCAGCCTGGTCGTGGTTGCCGAAGGCTTCCCAGAAGTTCACGCCGTGATAGGCGGGGTCCGGCTGGGTAATCTCGGGAAACTTGCCCGCCCCAAGCCAATCGAAATCGCCCTTCTCCACTACGGCGCCGCCAATGGAGTTGCCGTGCCCGCCGATCATCTTGGTGAGCGAATAAGCCGCAATGTCAGCCCCATGCTCGAAGGGATTGAACACCGGCGGGGGCGAAACCGTGTTGTCAATAACGAAGGGCAGTTTGTGCTTGTGGGCGATCTCGCCGATGGCGTCAATGTCGTCAACGTTGCATTTGGGATTTCCGATGGACTCGGTGTAGAGAAGCCGGGTGTTTTCATCAATGGCTTTCTCGAAGTTTTCGGGGTTGCTTGAATCCACAAACCGGGCCTCGATTCCAAACCGCGCCATCGGGTAGGTGAACTGGGTGTATGTGCCTCCGTAGAGCTTATCGCCGGTGACGAAGTTCTGGCCGGCCGAGGTTATGGTCGCCACGGCGTAGAAAAC
>Ga0315288_10007768_pt1 | contig 13586 bp, 14 predicted proteins | sample YL17G11_20_MG_FD_203454 | JGI IMG/M metagenome (GOLD analysis project Ga0315288, IMG submission 203454) | Sediment microbial communities from Yellowstone Lake, YNP, Wyoming, USA - YL17G11_20 | ecosystem: Environmental > Aquatic > Freshwater > Lake > Sediment | place: USA: Wyoming | collected...
AAAATTTTTCAAAGGTCATCCCTTGGGTAAAAGCGACGACTTCCCGGACGGCTAATAAAATATCTTCTAAATAATCGCCGATATCTCGGGATTTCATACAAAGACAATCTGGTCGAGAATCCGACGTCCGATTCGTGGTTTAAGCGCGCCTCTCGTGACGAGGTCGACTTTGATCCCGAGAATCCCGCTGAGTTTTTCTTCGAGCTCGAGAAATTTAAAGAATCCGGGTTCCGGCTCAAAATCGACCAAGATATCGATGTCGCTGCGCGGATGGGGTTTGCCTTCGACATAGGAACCGAAGATCCCGATGGCTTTCACACCGAAATCGCGGCGCAATTCGGCCTTGCAGGAGGAAATCTTGCTTTTTATTCCTGTCAGGTCGTTCATGTCCCGGCCTTCTATTGAAAATTATACCAGACTCGCCCCCTCGGTGGCGAGGACGATCGGCTTTTGCCCTTTGGGACGTTTTTTTATATAGTATTTCCCCCGGAATCAACTGAAAATCGAGGAGGTCATCATGCGTCTCAGAGCGAAAGCCTTGATCGTCCTGGCAGCCGCGGTGTTATTCGTCCTTCCCCTGGCCTCTCAACAGCAGCCCGCCCCGAAGCCGGATTACGCCCCTCTTGTCGGTGTCTGGGCGCTCGAGGTCAACGCCGGCGGCGAATATTACTATCTGACTCTGGAATTCAAGCTGACCGAGGGCAAGATCGAGGGCGCCCTCAGCGAGCAGAACGGCGCCTTCACCAACCTGCCGGCGAGCAATATCGAATGGGACAACACCGTCCTGAAATTCGATTTCAAATCGCCCACGCCGCCCGATGGCGTCGAACGGCTGATCAAATCCGAGTTCAAGTCCGTCAACGGCAAACTCGAGGGGATGATGACCGTCCCCGAGCTCGGGATGAGCGTCCCCGTGACCGGAACGAAAAAATAGCCCATGCCCGAGACATTGGCCCCGCCGAAAACGGCTTTTCACCCTTCCAGCGCGCTCTACCGCTTCACGATCCTTATCTTCGTCGCGGCGCTCTCGTTCGGGAGCTATTTTGCCTACGATATCGTCTCGGCGATCGCCCCGACCCTGGTCAAGGATCTGGGTGCCGCGCGGGGAACGGTCGGGGCCTTCTTCACGGCCTACAGCGTCGCCGCCGTCCTGGCCGTTCTCATCGGCGGGATGCTGATCGACCGCCTCGGCACCAGGAAGGCCAGCCTGATGTTCTCGGTCCTGGTCCTCGCCGGGGCGGTCATCGTCTGGCAAGCCCGGAGCATCCCCGTTTTTTTCCTGGGCCGGTTCATCTTCGGGGCGGGATCGGAGCCGCTGATCGTCGCCCAGAGCTCGATCCTGGCCCGCTGGTTCAAGAACAAGGAGCTGGCCCTGTCCTTCGGGATCACCTTGACCGTCAGCCGGCTCGGCTCGCTCTTCGCCTTCAACACGGGCGAGTTGTTCGCGAGCTACTTCGGCAGTTATCGATACGCCCTCCTCGTGGCCGCGGCGGCCTGCGCGATCTCCTTGTGCGGCAACCTGATCTACATCGGGATGGACCGGCGGGCCGAGCGGATCCTGGCCTTGAAAGACGCGGCCGGCGGGGACAAAATCGTCTTCAAGGACATCCGGGAGTTCAAGCCCTCCTTCTGGTACGTGACCTTTCTCTGCCTGACGTTTTACGCGGCGATTTTCCCCTTCACCAACCTCTCGACCGATTTCTTCGTCGACAAATGGGGGATCGCCCGGGTGGCCGAGGCTCAGGGCGGATTTCTCCATCAGGTCTTCAACAACTTCCTCCATATCTTCAGCACGGCGGGGGGGATCTCGTCGATCATCATCTTCGGCTCGATGATTCTGGCGCCGTTCGCGGGGAGGCTCGTGGACAAGGTCGGGAGGCGGGCGACCTTGATGATCATCGGCTCGCTCATTCTCATTCCCAGCCATCTGGCCATGGGGCTGACGAGGATCTATCCGGTCTATCCGATGATCGCCCTGGGAGCGGCCTTCGTCCTCGTCCCGGCGGCGCTGTGGCCGACCATCCCCCTCATCGTCCGGAAGGAGCGGGTCGGGACGGCCTTCGGCCTGATGACGGCCATCCAAAACATCGGCATGGCCCTCTTTCCGTTTCTTAACGGCCGGCTCCGCGACCTGACCAAGGCTTACACGAGCAGCCAGCTGATGTTCGCCGGACTGGGCGTCTGCGGGCTGGTCTTCGCCCTCCTTCTCAAGCGGGCCGATGCCCGCGAGGGCGCCGGCCTCGAACGGCCGATGAAACCCGGGTCGTGACCCGATGATCGAGACGATCATTTCCGACCTGGGCATGGTCCTTCTTCATTTCGACAACGGCATTTTTTTCCGGAAAATGGCCCGCCGCGCCTCGCGCCCGGCCGAGGAGATCCGCAAAGTCGTTCATGACAACCTCGACCTGAACACCCTTTTCGAGAAGAACGCGATCTCGCCCCTCGATTTTTACCGGAACGCCAGGGATCTTCTCGATGCCGAGGTGAGCTACGAGGACTTTTTCGCGGACTATTGCGATATCTTCTCCCTCAATCCGCCCGTTCTGGAGCTCTATCGGCGCGTGCGGCCGCGCCTGAAAATGATCCTGCTTTCCAACACCGACGTCATGCGCTGGTCGTTCATCAAATCGCGGTTTCCCGAAATCCTGATGTTCGACGGCTACGTCCTGTCGTTCGATATGGGATTCATGAAGCCCCAGCTCGAAGTTTATCGCGAGTCTCTGCGACTGGCCGGCGGCCGCCCGGAGACGACCGTCTTTATCGACGACCTCCCGGAGAACATGGACAGCGCCGCCCGCTTGGGCATCCGGGGAATCGTCTACCGCCCCGGCGTCGACCTGGAGTCCGAGCTTCGACGGTTCGGCGTCGAGGCCTGATCGCGCCCCGGACCGGGGAGCGAGGCCGTGAGTTCGTCTTTGATGTGGAAGCGAGCGAAAAAAAAGCGAAAAAAAAGACTTGACAGAAGCGGGAAAATAGAATAATTTTCACTCGTAAATACAAGATGTTGTATTTACCGCTCTAAAACCATACAAAATGTAGAGGGAGGGGCTGTTTATTTTTCGCCGCTTGTGTGTGTTTTTCGGCGATCTCTTGGGGAAGGAGACGGAGGATGACCTCAAGAGTCATAACCCGGATCAAGAAGCGCGACGGAACGGTAGTTGACTTCACTCAGGACAAGATCACCACCGCCATTTTCAAGGCGATGCGGTCGCAGGAGATCGACGATTTCGCCCAGGCCAAGACCGCTTCGGACATCGTCACCTTCGTCCTCGAGGATAAATTCGGCGGTTATACCGTTCCCTCCGTCGAGCAGATCCAGGACATCGTCGAATTCGTCCTCATGAAGCGCGGCTACCTCGAGGTCGCCAAATCCTACATCCTTTACCGGGCCTGCCACAAGAGCATCCGCGAGGCCAAACAGACCGGCCTCAACCTCGAGCGCCTCATCCGCGACTACATCAGCGACCACGACTGGAAGATCCGCGAAAACTCGAACGAGGGGACGACGAGCTTTTCGGGCCTCAACGCCCGGATCGCGGGCGAGGTCCTCTCCAATTTTGCGCTGAACCAGATCTATCCGGACAAAATCAAGAGGGCCCACCAGGAGGGCGATTTCCATATCCACGACCTTTCCTATCCCATCGTCGGCTACTGCGCCGGCTGGTCGCTCGAAAACCTCCTCCGCAAGGGCTTCGGCCACGTCCCGAACCAGGTCCATTCCGCCCCGGCCAAGCATCTCGAGACGGCGACCCTCCATATGGTCAATTTCATCGGGACGATGCAGGGCGAGTTTGCCGGCGCCCAGGCCTTCTCGAGCGTCGACACCCTGCTGGCCCCCTTCGTCCGAGCGGACAAGCTCGACTACGACCGGGTCAAGCAGGACATCCAGAAGCTCGTCTTCGGCCTCAACGTCCCTTCGCGGTGGGGCTGGCAGACGCCCTTCTCCAATTTGACGTTCGACTGGGTCATCCCCGCCGACTTGGCCCCTAAACGCGCCGTCGTCGGCGGCCGGGAGATGGACTATACCTACGGCGACCTCCAGCCCGAAGTCGACCTGATCAACAAGGCTTTCCTGGAGCTCATGGTCGACGGCGACCACCAGGGCCGGGTCTTCACTTTTCCCATCCCGACGTACAACCTGTCCCGCGACTTCAACTGGGACACGCCCAACGCCCGGCTGTTGTTCGAGGCCACGGCGAAATACGGCATCCCGTACTTTCAGAACTACATCGGGACCAACTTGAATCCCGGCGACATCCGGGCGATGTGCTGCCGCCTCAACTTGGACCAGCGCGAGCTCATGCGCCGGCCCGGAAACATCTGGGGGCCGGGCGACTCGACGGGCTCGATCGGCGTCGTGACGATCAACTTCAACCGGGTCGGCTATGTCTCCAAAACCGCGGACGAGTTCAAGGCCCGCCTCCGCGAGCTCATGGACATGGCCAAGGAATCCCTCGAAGCCAAGCGCGAAATCGTCAACAGCATGCTCGGCAAAGGGATCATGCCCTATACCAAAGTCTATCTGGGCCACTTCCAAAATCACTTCTCGACGATCGGCGTCTGCGGCATGCACGAAGCCTGCCTCAACCTTTTAGGCAAAGGCATCGGGACGCCCGAAGGGCGGGCGTTCGCCGTCGAGATCCTGAACTTCATGCGGGGGGTGCTTCAAGAGTGCCAGGACGAAACGGGGAATCTCTACAATCTCGAGGCCACGCCGGCCGAGTCCACCTCCTACCGGCTGGCGAGGCTCGACAAGGAGAAATATCCCCGGATCGTCACGTCCGGCACCGAGAAGCACCCCTACCTTACCAACTCGACCCAGCTCAACGTCGACGCCACCCGGGACGTCTTCGAGGCCCTCCGGCATCAGGAGGGCCTCCAGTCCTTGTACACCGGCGGGACGATCTTCCACACCTTCCTCCCCGAAGCCATCGATTGGGAGACCTGCCGGAAGCTCGTCCAAAAGGTCGCCGCCACGAAGATCCCGTACTTCAGCATCACCCCGACGTTCAGCGTCTGCGAGAACCACGGCTATCTCAAAGGCCAGTCCCCGACCTGCCCGGACTGCGGGACCGAGACCGAGGTTTTCTCCCGGATCGTCGGATATCTGCGCCCCGTCCGGACTTGGAACGACGGCAAGCAGCAGGAATTCCGGGACCGGACCCCTTATACGACGGTCGGCTGAGGCCGGAGGGAAAGGCCCGTGGACTACCTTCTCTTCACTTATCCGAACTGTCAAAAGTGCGAAGACCTCAAGGTCTATTTGAGGGGCGCCGCGATCGCGGCCGAGGTCATGGACGTCGCCGATAAGGAAGGCCGGACGCGGATCCGGGTCTTCCTCCCGCACGTCCGGCGCGACGACCAAGGCGCGATCATCCTCCCTACGCTCATCTGCCGGGAGGACGGGTCCGTGGCCGCGGTCCACAACAACCGCGAGGAGTTCGCGGCGTGGTTGCGATCAAGGGCCTAGAGAAATTCGCCCCGAAAGACTTTCCCGGGTTCATCGCCGCGACGATTTTCCTCCCCGGTTGCTCCTTCCGGTGCCCCTTTTGCCATAATCCCGACCTCATCCTGAGGCCCGAGACGCTCGCCGACGTCCCCCTAGACCTTTTCATCGCCTTTCTCGATTCGCGGAAAGGCTGGCTCGAAGGGATCTGCGTCTCGGGCGGCGAGCCGCTCCTCGAACCCGAAATCGAGGGGTTGCTGGCGGTTATCAAGGAGCGGGATTTGCTGGTCAAGATCGACACGAACGGTTCGGAGCCCGAGCGGCTGACGGCCCTTATCCGGGAGGGGCTGGTCGACCGGGTGGCCATGGACGTCAAGGCCTCCCCGGAACGATATCCCGACGTCGTCCGGGCGAAGGTCGCGGTCGACGACATCCGCGAAAGCGCGGAGATCATTCGCGGATCGAAGCTCCCGTATCTCTTCCGGACGACCGTTGTCCCTGGGCTGGTCGGAGCGGACGACGTCCGGGCGATCGCGGAATGGCTCCACGGGGCGGCGGTCTACCAGATCCAACAGTTTTCGCCGTTGAACACCCTCAACCCCGAGTTCGGGAAGCTCAAGCCTTTCGGCCGCGACGAGCTCCTAGCCATGGCCGATATTGCCCGGCCGCATTTCGGCGAGGTGCGCCTCGAAGGCATATGAAAGAGAATTTTTCATGGAACTAAGAATCGAAAAAATCCATCCCGCGGCCAAGCTTCCGTCCTATGGGCATCCCGGCGACGCCGGCCTGGACCTCTCCGCCGCGACGGATCATGTCCTCAAGACCGGCGAGGTTTATGCCGTGCCGACGGGGATCAAGATGGCCATTCCTCGGGGGTATGTCGGGCTGATTTGGGATAAAAGCGGGATCTCCCTGAAGGGTGTTCATCGGCTTGCGGGCGTCGTGGACGCCGGTTATCGGGGCGAAGTCCAGGTCGTGATGATCAATCTGAGCGGGGCGACCTTCGAGATCAAGGCGGGAATGAAGATCGCCCAGATGCTCGTCCAGCCGGTCCTCGAAGTCGAAGTGGGGGAGGCCGAAGATCTCGACGATACCTCCCGGGGCGAGGGCGGCTTTGGTTCCACGGGTTTGGATTGACGACAAGAGGGAGCGTTCTTGACTTCGCTTCGCGGTCGAGACTATCATTCCAACGCCGCCCGGCGCGATGAAGGAGGTTTCATGCCACCAGGATATCCCGGCCTCAATCGACGGCGTCATAAGCGACAGCCCGGCCGTTTCGATTTGCAGTTTCGCGTCGCCGGGCAGGAAAACCTTCCTGCCCAAACGGCCACGACTCTCGATATCGGCTCGCAGAACCTGGCGTTCACCTCTCCCCAAGCGATCCCCCTGGGCGCCCGCCTCAGGGGCGAACTCCAACTGCCCCAGGCCGCTAGGCCGATCCGGTTCCAGGGAATCGTCCGCAGGATCGGCCAGGAGCGTGACGGGGCGGTCTATTCCTACGGCGTCGTTTTCGAGGAGATCGACCCGAAGGATCAGGCTTATCTTGAACGCTTCGCCCAGATCAGCGACATTTATGAAATCTTCCGGGCCGCGATTAAAAGCAAGGCTTCGGACATCCACCTCGTCGCCCATCAGCCCCCGATTTTCCGGGTCGAAGGATCGTTGACGCCCCAAAACGCCTTTACGTTATCTCCCGACGACCTCCAAGAGATGATTTTCAGCCTTCTGAGCGAACGGCAGCGCGAACTTTTTCTGAAGAACTTGGAGCTCGATTTTTCCTACTTGAGCCCTGACGGGATGAGATTCCGGGGCAACATCCACACCGAGAAGGGGAACATCGAGGCGTCTTTCCGGATCATTCCGAAAACCATCCGGTCGCTCCGCGACTTGGGCTTGCCGCCGGTCGTCGAAGAGCTGGCCAAGCGGAAAAAAGGCCTCGTTCTGATCGCCGGACCGACCGGATGCGGCAAGTCGACGACCTTGGCGGCCATGATCGAACTCATCAACCGATATCGAAAATGCATGATCATGAGCATCGAGGACCCGATTGAATACGTCCATCAGTCGCAGAAGAGCATCATCAAACAGCGCGAAGTCGGCCGCGACACCCTTTCCTTCAATCAGGCGTTGAAACACGTCCTGCGCCAAGACGTCGACGTCATCCTGGTCGGGGAAATGCGGGATATAGAGTCGATCTCCATGGTCATCAGCGCGGCGGAGACCGGCCACTTGGTCCTCAGCACCCTGCACACGGCCGATACGACGGAATGCCTCAACCGGATCATCGATGCCTACCCCGACGATCAGCAATTCCAGATTCGCACCCAGCTTGCGGGCTGCCTCGAAGGCATCGTCACTCAATATCTCATCCCCCGAAAGGACGGCGAGGGGCGGGTTCTAGCGACGGAAGTGCTGATTTGTACTCCGGCGATCCGAAATCTCGTCCGGTCGGGCCAGCTCGGTCAGATCCCCATCTACCTGGAATCCGGGTCGGAGATGGGCATGCGGACCATGGACAGCTCGCTTCAGGATCTGGTCCGCCGGGGTCTCATCGGCAAAGAGACGGCCATCACCTACGCCCGGGATCAGAAGAAGTTCCTCGACACGCCGGCGTAATCCCCCGGCGCATTCATTCGATCGCGTCGCAGACCGGCTCTCGAGGTTCGGGCTCCTTCCCGCCGAAAAATTCCGCCCCCCGCGGAAGGTAAAAAAGAAAAATGATCAGGGTCAGCGCCCCTGTCAGAAGGAACGGAGCGTGAATGCCCACGGCGTCCGAAAGAAAACCGGAGGCCAGGGAAACCAGGGCGCCGGAGATGAGCTGGATATTGGACACCCAACTGAAGGCCTGGATCTGGCCTTCGGCCGGGACGGTCGAGCCGACGAAGGTGTGGAGCGACGGATAGGACATGAGGAGAAGCCCTCCATAGGCGAGGAGGGCGATGACAGCCAAGGACGGGAAGGGCGCGAAACCGATCACGAAAAGACAGAGGGCCGCGCCGCCGAGGCTGACGAGAAAGACGTTCTTCCGCCCGAAACGCCGGCTCCAGGTACCGTATCCATAGCCCGTGACCGTGCCGAGTCCGATCCAGAGGGCCAGGAAAAGCCCCGTCCGGCCCATCGGGATATGGAACTTATGGTTGAGAAGCGAGGGGGCGTAATAGACCGTCACCGACCAGCCCATCCCGCCGAAAAAGAAGCCGGGAATGTAGCGCTTGATCGTGGCGAGCGACCGGAGCCATGAGCCGGCGCCCAGGGACGGACGGCGGTCCTTGTTTTTGGACGAGACGCCGGTCAAGGCCAGAATCCCCAGGGCGCCGAGGACGAGGCCGAAAACGCTCCAGGCGAACAGCGGCGTCTTCCACGTCCACCGCTGGGCCATGAATCCGACGGTCAGATAGGCGAGGACGACGCCGACGTTTCCCGATCCGCTCTGGATCCCCATGGCGTCGTCGAGTTCCTTGCCCGAGCCGGAACGCGACTTGGAGACCCAGGCGATGATGACCGGGTGGTAGAAACTCGTGAACACGCGGATCAGGAGGAAAAAGACAATGAGCGCGGCAAACGACCGGGCGAAGGGAACGAGGGCCATCGAAGCGCAGATCCCCAAGCCGGAGAAGAGGAGGAGGGTCCGGTACTCGTAGCGGAACGAGAATCGAACGGCCAGGAACTGCATAAGGAGGGTGGTGAACAACCCGATGTTGGACAGAAATCCGATCTGGGAATATCGGGTGATCAGGAAATGCTGATTGTAGAGGATGGGAAAGATGGTGGGGGTGATGACCGAGGCCGCGTCGTTCATCGCGTGGAACAGCGAGGCCGAAAGCAGGATCTTTCGTTTCATGTCATTCGATGAGCAAAAAAGCGTAGCGGTTCATCGCCCGGTCGTAGTCCGGTAGGACTTCGATCGGGTATCCGGCGCGCAGGACCGTGCTGTACACGTCGACGGCCATCGCCTCGGGCGTGGGGCGGGCGGTATGGGGTTCCTTGCAGTCGGCTCTCGATCCGGAGCATTTTTTACAAATCGTGCAACTATCCATGAACAGGAGAAACGCGCGAACATGCCCGCCGAGGAACACTTCGCGTTCGAGCTTGGACAGCCGGAGGTTTAGCTCCCGGCTCCAATCATGGCGGTCTTCGGGCCGGGCCACGCTCTTTACAAAATGGAAGATCGCCGCGCTCTTGTACTCCTTGAAGAAGCGCTCGCACTCGGCGACCGAGGGCGTGTGGGGCGGGCAGGTCCCCGTCTTCCCGTACTCCAGGCAGCCGAAGAGGCACTTCATCCTGACCCATTGGGCGACGACGATCTCTTTGGGGTCGAACCATTTGAAGTCGTCGAAGCCGTGCTTGGCGAACAGTCTCTCGAGCGCCGCGCGATCGGCCATGGTTGACCTCCTTTCCGGTCGATTTCGGCTCATTATAGCATCGGACGGACGCATCGGCGAAACCTAAGGCATTCCCGGAATCGCTGATCGAAACGCCCGACGGGTCCTGGTTCGGCTCACCTCCTTCCGTCCTCGCTCTACCCATCCTCCGTGGGGCCGTGAAGCCCGGCTGGGCCTAAGGGAGATTCCCCGTGGGCGCGGCGTTCGTCTATAATACGGGCGCGAGGTGAATCCGCATGAAAACGACCCCACGGCGCGTCGCCGTCATCCTGGCCCGGCCCGAGAATCCCGAGAACATCGGCCTCGCCGCCCGGGCGATGAAAAATACAGGCTTCTCCGATTTACGATTGGCCGGCGTCCGGCGCCTCGGTTCCAAAGCTTACAAGACGGCCGTCCATGCGGCCGAGGTCCTTGATCGGGCCGGCCGGTTCCCGGACACCGAATCCGCGGCCGCAGACTGCGACGTCGTGTTAGCCGGTACGGCCAAGCCCCGCAAGAACGTCGGTTTGATCCCCCTCGCCGAGGCGGTGACGATGATCCGGAGCTTCCCGGCCGCCACGCGCGTCGGGCTCCTTTTCGGCAACGAACGGACGGGCCTGACATCCGACGAACTGCTCCACGCCAATTTCGTTTTCACCATCCCCCAGGCGAGCCGTCAACCTTCGTACAACCTCTCCTCGGCCGTCCTTTTAATCCTGTACGCCCTGTTCGCGGCCGGAGAACCCACAGTCGCCTCGGAGCGCGAGCGGCCCTTGCCCCGCCGTGAGCAAGAGGCGGCGATCGGACTGATTCTCGAAAAGTTGGCCTCGAAGGGTTTTGTCTACGGGACGAACCGGGTCCACGTGACGGAGATGATGCATGACCTTTTCGGCCGGCTGGCCATGACCGATAAGGACCGCCGGCTTCTGCTGGCGATATTCACCAAGGGCGTGGATGATCGACACCTATGAGCATTTTTACGCCACGGGTCGGGCTCGCGAAATCGCTCCGGCCGAGCATAATATTATTGAAGGAGACACACGATGGCCGACCATGACATCAAGGTGACGTTCCCCGGCGACGTTCGGGTCAACGCCGAATACCGCGGGTTCACGATCGCCACGGACCAACCGGTCTACGCCGGTGGGCAGGCGAGCGCGCCTGCGCCGTTCGACCTCTTTCTCGCTTCGCTGGCGACCTGCGCCGGCTATTATGTCTTGGCTTTCTGCCGGCAGCGCCAGATTCCGACCCAGGGCCTGGCTGTGACCATGCGGATGGAGAAGAATCCCGAGACGAAGATGATCGGCCGGATCGCGATCGATATCAGCCTCCCTCCCGGATTCCCCGAACGCTACAAGGACGCCGTCGTTCGGGCGGCCGAGATGTGCGCCGTCAAGGCTCACATCCAGAAGCCTCCGGTCATGGAGGTCCGGGCCGAAATCCGGCCGGCCGGATGAGTCGGCGTATACTTCCAGACTTCGGGCAGCCAAAGATAATAGAATCCCGCGTTGACATTGCCGCGGGGTTTCGATATTATTTTTCCATGGAAAGTGGGGGATATATTTTACAGGCCTCATACTCCGCGGGAATAATGATCCTCAATCGCGGACCGGCTGGAGTTCGGAGCCCCGTCGATGCGCTTTAAGGTTGTCTTGGAGGATTTTATGCCGCTCCGCATAAGACACTCAAATAACGACATATCCCCGACGCAACATTCTGGTTTCTCAGCAATAAAGCTTGAAACGACGCCGTATTCGCTGTAATCTTATGTAGTGCTCGAAGCCATAATTGGCGGATTATGCGGATCGAAATAAACAATGTTTGGCAAGGTCGAGAGGATCATGTGAATAGACCCATTCAGATAAGAGCACTGATGGAACATGAGGCTACAGAGCTGACGGATAGTGCCAAGTTCAACGCTCTGAGGCCCGTACGCTGCAAGAGCTGTGGTAACACATGCAACTTCGGAAGACGGGTGTTCTGGATAGGAGGCGTGCCGAAAGCCGAGCAGAACTCGGACAGCACTCAGGCCTTGATTGCCTATCATCTGAAGGAAAGACATGGCGTGGGTAGCGTCTTCTTCAAGACCCACCGAAAGGCGTTCTACGTCGATAGTGCTGTATGCAAGCGGTGCGGCTCGCCTGTTATTGAGTTCGATATTGAGTTATCAGATGAAGTGCTGGCAAAAATGTCAAGGCTGGCCGGAAGGCCGATAGAGGAACTGAGGAACGAAATTGAAGCACTTGCTGAGAGAATAGCGGGAGACGACCGCAATGCCGAACAAGGCGCTCCACCGGACGCTCCTGCTCGTCGCACCGGTGAGCTTTAGTCGTTAGGCCTTCACCGCAACACCATCAAGAAGCGTCTCGCCAGCGACGAATTTCCTCGATACCGCAAGGCCCGGCGGCAGGAATCGATCCTGGCGCCAGATTTTCAGACAATCCGAGCAGAGGGGGGAAAAACGTTGATGTAAATGAAAAACGAGAAGTGGATATGTGCGCCGTCAAGGCCCACATCCAGAAGCCGCCCGTCATGGAAGTCCGGACCGAGATCCGGCCGGCCTGATGGCCGTTATTTCCGGACGTCCGGCAGCCAGAGATAATAGAATCCCGTCTTGAGCGAGGGCAGCCAATCGTCGAAGGCCTTGACGGTCGTAGGCCAAACGGGCGCGGCGCTCGCGGCATAGAGGTTCGTCTTGGATTTCGGATAATACGTATACGCGACAACTTTGGCCCCCCGGATCTCGGCGAGGTTTTCGGCCCTGGTCCGGGCCGCGTCGAAATAGCCGATCTCGTCGATAAGATTGGCCTCCAAAGCCTGCTTGGCGGTGAAGATCCGCCCGTCCGCGAGGGGCCGGAGGGCTTCTTTCGATAGGGCGCCGCGGCGGCCTTTCGTCACGATGTCCAGGAAGGACTCGTAGTATTCTTCGTTGATGGCCTGGAAGGACGCTTTCTCCTCATCGGTCATGGAGCGGAAGGGGCTGCCCGAATCCTTCATCGTCCCCGACTTGACGACGGTCATCGCCACCCCGATTTTATCGAAGAGCCGTTCGACGCTCGGAAAGATCGAGATCACGCCGATGCTGCCGGTGATCGCAGTGGGATGGGCGATGACAGCGTCGCAGGCCTGGGCGATATAGTATCCACCCGAGGCGGCGACGGTCATCATCAGGGCGACGACCGGGCGGTGCGTCCGTTCTTTGAACTTCAGAATCTCGTGGTAAAGGATGTCGCTGGCCGTCACTTCGCCGCCCGGCGTGTCGAGGCGGAGGATAACGGCTTTGACCATCGGATCGGCGGCGGCGCGCTCAAGCCGGGCGTAGACTTTAGAGAGGATGTCCCCCTCGCGCGACAGGCCGGAGCCGACAAGGGCGCTGATCGTCCCCTCGATGTCGAGCACCGCGATTTTGGCCGTCGCCGGGCCGGGGACGAGGACGACCTCGGTAAGGGTCGGCGAACCCAGGAAATCGATATTGATTCGGGGCGAGCAGGCCGCCCCGGCGGCGAGGGCCGCGGCAATAATGAGAGCCCGTCTTCTGTTCATCGGATCCTCCCGCCCTCGATTATAACAAAGTCCCGAAATCCCCGATAGCGGAGTCTCCCGGTACGGGCCGGAGGCGTTGACATTCTCCGGGGCGCGTCATAGGCTTACCGACAAAGAAGACCGGCATGAAACCGTTCATCGTCGCGGGCCTCGACCTCGCGGGATCCCCCCGCCGCCCGACGGGCGCGTGTCTCTTGCGCGGGCTTCGCGCGTCGACGAAGCTTCTTTTCGAC
>Ga0315288_10007769_pt1 | contig 13586 bp, 6 predicted proteins | sample YL17G11_20_MG_FD_203454 | JGI IMG/M metagenome (GOLD analysis project Ga0315288, IMG submission 203454) | Sediment microbial communities from Yellowstone Lake, YNP, Wyoming, USA - YL17G11_20 | ecosystem: Environmental > Aquatic > Freshwater > Lake > Sediment | place: USA: Wyoming | collected...
TTCTATGCTGAAAGATTAGGAATAAGTGAATATGAAGTGAATGAGCTCATGAAAGAGCTAAAAGAAAAAGATACTGAACCTACAAACTACACAGGAGAACGTAAAGTTAATCTGGAAAGAGGAACAATGGAAAGTACAATAGTTACTGACTATGAACCTAAAGATGATATTGAACTAGCTAAATTACATAAGATAAACTTAGACAAGTATGTAATTACCAATTACTGGTCTAAGATGTTACCAAGTGGGAAGTTTACTTCCTCAGTCTTCTCAAAGAAGAAAGAAGCAAAAGATTACTCACCTGAAGACTTTGCTAAATTCCTACAAAACTACAAACCAAATAACATATCAATCACTAAAGAAAACTATTCTATAGAGAAAGATTATGTAAATGTTGAAATATCTCTATCTGATTTTCATTTAGCTAAAAGAACTGTAGATGGTGATAATAGTCCAGAAGCAAGAGCTTTAAGATATTTCAATGTGGCTCAGTCTTTGATTAATAAAGTGAGAGCTAATTACGATGTAAACACTGTAGTGTTACCTATATCAAATGATTTCTTTCATACTGATAACTATCAAAACCAAACTACACAGGGTACACCACAGGACACTATAATGGATTATAGTTCTGAATATGAATTAGGATTTACTATTCTTGTAGATACAATTAACATGTTAAGACAGAATGCAAATCATGTAGTGGTTGTATTAGTACAGGGTAATCATGATAGAACTAAATCTTTTTACTTAGCACACGCATTAGATGTTTATTTTAAAGAAGATATTGATGTAGATTTCATCAGAGAACATAGTGTTATTAAAGGAATCACATTAGGTAATACATTTATTGGATGGCACCATGGTAACTGTAAGATAGAAGATCTTCCATTATTATTTGCAACACATCCTCAGTATAGCCAATCATTTGGAAATGCTAAATATAGAGAGATACATACAGGTGATAAACATCACTATATGGCTAAAGAGTTAAAGGGAGTAAGAATACAACAAATGCCTAGTCTGTCAGGAACTGATAGATGGCACTTAGATAATAATTACGTACATTCAGTAAGAGCTGCTTTAGCATTAGTATATGATGATGAGCATGGGAAGGTAGCTGAATTTGAAACTCGAATATAATTATGGCAACATTAAGAAAATTAGTATCAGATGTTAGAAGTGTCCACAAGATACTTTCTACAGATAGTCTTATTACAGATAGAGCAATTGCTTCTGAAATAAGAAACAACTCTTTGTTATTAATCAAGAGAGAAACCAATCTTAGAAAGTTATGGGCAACTGATACATTATTTACTACCATTCCTTGTTTGGAAATGGTAGAAGTATCTATTTCTGAATGTTGTAATTATGTAGATGAATGTAGCATAGCTAGAACTAAGTTTAAGCTTCCACGTATATCAGAAGGTAATTACCAATATGTAATACAAGGAGTCTATTCTATTAATGCCATGAGTGGTGTAGGAAAGAAGTTAAAAGAAATAACTATCAATAGATATATAAATCTTTTAAAGCTTCCTGTAATCAAGAATGAAGAATACTATTGGATATCTAATGGATATCTATATGTAAACAATCCTTTACTTAAAGCAATTAGATTTGTTGCATTGTTTGAAGAAGATGTAGAGAATGAAATAATGTATCCAGAATGTGGATGTGGAACTCCAGATTATACAAACGAACAGTTATGTATGAATCCATTAGATAAAGAGTTTCCTCTTCCTGGATATCTAGAACAACAAGTCTTAGAGTTAACATCTAAAAAACTTCTATCTACATATTTTAATCTTAAAACAGATGTAAGTCAAGAAGGAATAGATGGTCAATCACCAAACTCAAAACCAACTAATTAATGAGAACAAAGATTGATTGGAGAAGCTCTAGCAAAGATAACTATAATCAGTTCTGCAAAAAAAACCCTTCTATAACTCTTACATATGATGAGTGGAGAAATATCATTTACACATATAATGAATTCTTTAAAGAGTATATATTAGAAACTGGTGAGAAAGCAAAACTGCCTTATGGATTTGGAGAGTTCTCTATCAATAAAAAGAAAAGAAGAAAAATAAAGCTAGCTGATGGAAAAGAATTTATTAACTTACCAATCGACTGGCAAAAAACTAAAGAGAAAGGAAAAGTTATATATAACTTTAATTATCATACAGAAGGTTATTTTTTTGGTTGGATGTGGTTTAAACCATCTGCACGTTTCAAAAACTCTGACCTATGGTATTTCAAACCTTCTAGACTCACTTCAAGACTTTTATCACACTATCTAAAAACCAGCGACAAGTACCAAAATATTTACCGAGAATGGAAAAAATAATGAACTATGTCATACTACTATAAATATAATTTTGTATCCCCAGAGCCTGTCTACTCAACAGTTAAAGAAGAACTTAAAAGCTACTTTGATACTGGTGCAGTGGATGATCTTTTATTTCCTACCTACTTAGACAAGTGTCTTAAGAAGTTAGGAAGAACCACATTTGTAATAAGTGAAGAAGTCTTATTTATAGAGGATTTCCAAGCTAGACTTCCTGACAACTTCTATGCTGTAAGAGAGGCTTGGATGTGTACAGAAGTTTCTGGATATCCATATCAATCAGCTAACTCATTTTATTCTCAAGCAGCTAGTGCAACAACTATACAAGTAGCTCCATTAACTATTGGAGGAACACCTTGTAATAATCCTGGTTGTCAAGCTCCACAATGTGATGGTACATGTATGCCTGTATTAGTTCAAGCTGTATATAAAACAAACAACACTGTGGCTAGAGGATTTACTCATGAGTATTTACTTAAGCCTGGAAACATATCTGCAAGAATGAATTGTGGAGTGGAGTATACAAACAATTGGGACTTCTATGCAGAAGCTCCTCCTATTCATGAATTCACTCCTGGTGCTGCTAGCTATGATAGTTTTGACATTAGAGATAATAAGTTTGTAACTAATTTCAGAAATGGTACTGTACATTTATTATTTTATGCTACAGAGTATGATCAAATAGGAAATCAAATGATTCCTGATAACTATCGTATTAGAGAGTATGTAGAAGCATTTCTTAAGTTCAAGATATTTGAAACTCTTACCAATCAAACTAATGATGAAACTTTCAATCAGTTACAACAGAAGTTGGTTTATCATAAACAAGCTTATGAAGAAGCTTATATTATGGCTGAGATTGAAATGAAGAAACAAACTCCTTGGGAGAAACAAAGAAGAATTAAAAACGATCTTAATAGATTTAATATGTATGAACTTCCTAACCGTACTAATAGATATGGTAGAAGACGTAATAACTAATCCTTATGGCAGACGAACTAGATCAAATTAAAAAGATACTTGGTGGTGACCAAAGTAATATTAAATCAAATGGTGGTTATGCTGTCACTGGTTTAAATATGGATAGTACGTTAAATCAGGTTAAACCTGGTGGATTAACGTATGCATTAAATGCTGCCCTAGAAAACTTTGATGCAAGTTCTGTTAATTATCAAAATGAACAAGGTAATGAATTCTGTTTGCAATTTCCTGAAGGATATGCATTAATAGGAACTTATTTTATTAATGAAAAAAACAAACATATATTCTATTTATGCAATCCTAATGTAGGTGGTTCTGAAATAGGATATATGGATAACAATGATTGTATCTATCGTACATTAGTTAATGCTCCATGTCTTAATTTTAATATTGATAATCCAATACATAAAACTGTACATAAGATTGGAAACTGTAAGACAGAGATATATTGGACCGATGGTTTGAACTCAAGAAGATATTTAGATATTGAGAATATTCCATATCTTCCAACATATAATTCTACTCCTTGTGATCCTATACTTACAGATCAATTAGATTGTAATCAATTAAAGATACAACCTAATTTTAATATTCCTGAGTTAGAAGTTACAAGAGTTTATAATGGTGGTGATCTTACTGCTGGTACTTATCAATTTGCTATACAATATGCTGATGCATCAGGTAATCCTTATACATCATTCTATTCTATTACCAATCCAACTCCTATTGCTAATACAAGAGAAACAACTGCCATATTTGATTATAAGGTGGGTAAGTCTATTGAAATAACTATTACTAATTTAGATGTATCAGGACTTTATATGTATTATAATATAGCTGTAATTACTACAGTGAATAATATTACCACTCCAGAATTAGTTGGTACATATTCAATTGAAGATCAAGTTGACACAGTTACTTATACAGGACAAAATCAAACCCAAATTAAATTATCACTTGCAGATATATTTGAGAAGTATCCATATTATGATATTGCTCAAGATTTAACTACAGCACAAGATGTTATTATGTGGGATAATCTTACATCTATTGATAGAATTAATTATCAAGGTATAGCATCTAAAGTAGATTTGTTATGGGAAACATATAGAATTCCTCCTACAGAAAACTATGGTAATGAATTAAATGCTACGAATCTACGTGGATACATGCGTGATGAAGTGTATGCATTTGAGATTGTATTCTTATTAAAGAATGGAAAACAAACAGATGGATTTCATATTCCTGGAAGAGCAATTAGTTTTAATGAAACACAGCAACCAGATATACCAAATACTAATGCTGACTTTATAGGTGAGCCTGATAGAATAGATCCATTAACAGGAATAGGATATAGTCCTTATTGGAAGATATATAATACAGCCACTCTATTAGGACAAGCTTCAGGTAATCCAATTGGAAATGCTACACCATATCAATATGGTGAATTTGCTTATTGGGAATCTATAGAAGAGTATCCTTGTAATGAAGATGTATGGGGTGATCTTGCTGGTCAACCTATTAGACATCATAAGTTTACAGATGTTCTTGTAAGTCCTATATTTGAAAATCCTGTGTATGCACTTACTCCTGGTTTTCAACCAGTACAACAAAACAATGCTGTATATCCAATAGGTGTAAAGGTGAACATTGGACAGATACAAGGATTAATACAAAACTCTTCTATAACAACAGAACAAAAAGAAAACATAGCTGGATTTAAAATTGTAAGAGGTAATAGAAATACAAATAGATCTATTGTTGCTAAAGGAATGCTTCGTAATGTAGGAACATATACAAGACAAGATCAAACTCTTTATTATCCAAACTATCCATATAATGATCTTAATGAAGATCCTTTCTTAAATGCATCATCTAATGCTTATGATAGTTTAGGTCAATCTAAAGTTTGGATAGTAGAAACTAAAACTACAGGTACATATGAATATACAGATACAGTTACTGGTAAATTAGTAAGTTGTGTCCCTATGGTTGCTGGTACAAATTATGAATTCTGTTCTTTAACGAGACCAAAAGTTTTAACTGGTAAAGCTTGTATAGGTCCTGGTAATTATGATGTTGTTTATGTAGATCCTGATAGAGGTCCTAATGCACTTTTAAGAGCAGATACAGAATGGACATGTAACGGTTTACCTTTAACAACATTAAAGTTTGGTAGAATATGTGGTGGAAACTGTGCAGCATGTACATATTGTCAAGTAGCATGTATTCCTGGTCCTGGTATTCCTATCAATAAATTATCTGTTGGTACATTTCCTTATTATGAAGATAGAAATGGTTATGCTGGTAGTGCTGAAGGTGCATCTACAGTAGCAGACATATGGCCTTTTCCATTAGCAGAAGGTGAACTTCCCCCATTTTATCAAACTAGTCTTGCTGGTCCAGTTTGTAGTAATTATAGTAGAAGATCTCCATTAAATGAAACTTGTGGTTTATCAAAACCATTACCAGCTATTGACAAACCAGAATCTGCAAGAAGACAAGTATTTAATTCTCCTGATACATCATTCTCACAACCTTTCTTAGGAAACATTCTTAAGTTAGAAAATGTAATGCTTGGTGGCGGAAAAGCACATTTTGTTCCAGTTAAAGGAAATGCTAAATATAGACTTCTTTCTAGACAAGCTCAACAAGATGCATTAGATAGTTCATTTGATCTTGTAGTAGGAGCTTTTGATGGAACAGCTGTATTTACAGCATATCAAGCATATCTAACTATTTATGTAAATGGTATTACTAGAAAGAATTATGCTCAGTCATTTAACTCTATTGCTAGTTATGATTATTATGCAGATATAGAAAACAATGTTACATCTAATGGTGTTACTGGTATTAAACAAAGACAACTAGATATACAAACTTATTTAAACCCAGGAGTGCTAAATGTTGGTGATCCTTCAGGTAGAAATATTAATAACTATCAAAGAGAATCTTCTGTATATACAAAAACAGTAGATAAATACGATCCTCTTCCATTTCCTAATAAAACAGCAAGTCTTTTAGATTCTAATAATGATAGTATAATATCAGAACGTTCAAGATTTATTATTGGAGGAACAAATTATTGTACTGCTAAACCAGGAGACAAAGAAAAAGTAAATTATTGTAACACTCCTGAGAAAGAAAGAGACATTAATGTAATTGCTTATTATGCATCATTAAAAAATATATTCGAAAACCAATGGGGACAAATGTATTCGTATGAAACAATTGACACAGGATTCCAAAGACTATTTAATGTAAGTTCTTATTCTGATGATGTAGCATTTGGTGGAGATATATTCATAAGCAGATTTGCATACAAAACAAAACTTCCATTCTTCTTAGATAATAGAGTGAATGGATTAGATGACAGTGATATATTCTATGATGAAATAGGTAATGTTGCCTATCCAAGATTCTGGCATTCTGCTAGATCTATTCTATATACGTATAGAAACATGATAAACATTGTATCAATTAAAGCACATAACTTTGATTGTTATAATGATCCTGCAACTATTCCATTAACTACAGCAGAAGGAATTGGTACATATAGAACATTTTATGATGGATACTTTTATTTATTTGCATATGGAGTTCCTAACTTCTATTGTGAGAGTGCTTATAATGTAGATCTTCGTCAAGCATTTAATGATAGAGAAGGAAACTATTGGCCACATGTATCTACAGGTATTCCTGATGATTGGGTACAAGAAGAGTTTACAACAATTGCTTATGATAATACATATTATTATAATGTAACATTGTCTAAACAAAATACAGAAAACTTCTTTTCACATCTACCAGCAGATTGGAAAGAAGAATTATGTTTTACATATTACCCATTTAGAGTGGTGTATTCAGATCCTCAAGTTAATAATGCTGATGTAAGAGTGAATAACTGGTTAAGCTATTCTCCACTATCTCTATATGATTTCCCTCAGAATTATGGAAACCTTATATCATTAGATGGTATTCAGAATAAAGCTGTACTTGCTAGATTTGAAAATAAATCATTGTTATATAATAAACTATTGACAATGAATACAAGTAATCCTCAAGCTGCTTATTTAGGTAACCCTTCATTGTTTGCAGGAGCTCCACCTATTGATTTTGCTGAAACAGATCTTGGATATGTAGGAAGTCAGAATAAATTCTTATTAAAGATTCCACAAGGACAAGTAACAGTTGATGCTAAAAGAGGACAAGTATTTTTACTTACAAATGAAGGAGCTGGTGAAATTTCAGGATTTGGTTCTGGTGTAAATAGATTTATGACAGATCACTTAGCATTTGAAATATCTAGATATTTTCCAACAAATCAAGTAACTGTGAATGGTAAGACAGTAACAATTCCTGGAGTTGATACAGATAACAATTTTAATGGAATTGGATTACATGGAGTATATGATAGTAAATTTGAAAGAGTTATAATCACTAAACTAGATTATATTCCTATTGATAAAGATGTTAAATATGATCCTGTAAATAAAGAATTTTATGTTGAAAAGTTTATAGATATTGTACTTCCTACAACAACAAGCACAACAACAGTTCTTCAACCTCCTACAACTACAAGTACAACAAGTAGTAGTAGTACAACAAGCACAAGCACAAGTAGTACAAGTAGTACAACAAGTACAACCACTACATTGTATCCAATCGTAAATATATGTGGAGTGAACTGGACATCAAAGAATGTAGATATAACAACTTATAGAGATGGTACAATTATTCCTCAAGCAACTAGTCAATCTCAGTTACAAGCTTATGGAGCAGCTAAAATAGGTTGTTGGTCATATGCTGGATTTAATTCAGCTAATGGTCCTATTTATGGTAAGTTATATAATTGGTGGGCAGTTGCAGGTGTATGGAATACAGCATCTAGATTAAATCCATCATTAAGAAAACAATTTGCACCATCAGGTTATTCTGTTCCTACACAATCTCAGTGGCAAACTACAATAGATTGTTTAGGTGGCAATAGTATTGCTGGAGGACATATGAAACAATCTGGAACTAGTCTTTGGGCTAGTCCTAATCCAGCTGATAATAGTAGTGGATTTACTGCATTACCAGGAGGGAATAATGTTACAGAAGGATCAGTTACAAATCCTCCTGCAAATATAGGATATAATAGTTATTTTTGGAATTCAGATTATTCTTTCAGTGGTTCTGATCTTGCTGGTAGAGTGTTCTTTAAAAATACTGATACTACAGCTACTGTTAATTTATCTAGTTTCTTAGGATTTGCACTATCTGTCCGTTTAATAAAAAATTAATAAACATGGCTAACCCAAATACAACACCAGTTCCTATAAGAACACAGGTTTATTTAAATGACCCAGATTACTTTTGTAATAAGAGTTGGACTATGTCATATAATTTAAACACTAAAACATGGATATCTTTTCATAGCTATATTCCTAATTTCTATATAGGAGAAAACAATTTCTTTTATTCAGGACTTAATGGATGTTGTGATGATGTTAACAGTGGTGGATTTCAAGTGGTTGCTGGAGTTGTAAATAAAGGAGTTCCTTCTACTACCACCACTACAACTTTTTATCCTTCACCTACCACTACATCTACCACTACAGTTTTAGATTGTATACTTATAGGAGTAGGAATAACAACAAGTTGTGATTTAGAAGGAAATGCAATCATCACTGTACCTCCTACCACTACAACTACTATATGCCAAAGACCTTATAATTTATTAACTCAATTTACATTTATACAGGGATATACATTAGGAACAGATCCAGAAGTAATATTCACTGATACTTTAACAGATGCATGTGACGCTCTTGCTCCTCTTGGATATATTACTAGTCTTGCTAATACAGATGGTAGTGTATTAAATACATTTCCAGGATTTGCTAATACAACAACAACTGAGTTACAGCTTGGTAATATAGTTTATTATGGTGACACTCTTGATTGTACACTTGTCCCTGATGGTTGGTACTATTCACTTTTTCCTCTTCCATTAGTAGATGTTTATCATATTGTAGGAGGAGTGATTGTAGAAATAACTACATGTGATTGTGGTCCAACAACAAGCACTACCACCACTCTACCTATATTAACAGAATGCTGTGGAATATTATTATCATCAAATGATACAATTAATTATTTAGATAAAACATCAAATGTTATAAATCAATTAACTGTACCAGGATATGTAGACTCTCCAGGTATAGCTATGACAACAAATAGATTCTGGTCTATTGATACTGATATAAAAGAATGGAACATAGTGTTAAATCCATTTGCTGCAACATCTAGTAGAACAATTTCTCTTCCTGGAGGATTCACAACTTCATCAGGAATTGTTGCTTTAAATAACACTACATTGATTGGTGTAAATAATACAGCATCACCACAAGAGGTTACAGAATTAGACATCACTACACTAAGTGCATCTGCCACTATTAAGTTTACATTACAAACAGACAGAGCTGCTTTTGGTAATCTATTATATGTACAGACAGGTCAGATAATTATAATCAATAGAGACATGGTTTCTTCTGATTATTACATATCACAATACAATTATTATACAGGAGCACTTGAACTTGATATTAATATTGGAAGTGTAGAAGCTTCAACATTATTTGAATGTGATTGCAACATTTATGTTACTGATACATTTGGACATTTATATGTAATAATTAAATCAGCTCCTTATCCATTATTAGATTTAGGATATAGTCTTAGTTTATCACCTATAGATTCTGCAACTCAAATTGGATCTTGTGTAGTTAGTCCAATTATACAAATTTTACCAACAACTAGTACATCAACTACTATATTACCAACAACAACCACTACAACTACCATTTAATATGACAAAAGTTATAACCATAAAATTAGTAAAGACTGGCCCTAATGCTGGACCATTTAACATTAGTGATATCTATGGAAACATTATAGCTGAGAATGTTCCTAAGAAAACATTAATAGAAGGTGTAAGTTATGTAGTGGATGTTAACATTACTGAAATTATTCTTACATCTGTAGGTAAATGTGATGTATCTATTGTAATTTCATTGGAACCATATAACATAGTTGAGTATGAAAGTATAAGATATAGACAATCTATTACAGGGTGTCTATGGAGACATTTAACTGATATAAAACTTTACAATACGTTCTATGGACAAATAGAACCATACATTATTGAGTATCCATTTGCTTATCAATATCAAGATGAAATCCTTCAGAATGTAAAAGACTATACTAAAGCATATGAATACCTTCCTATACTTGATGGTGTGTTTAATGATAATTCAAGAATAGAAACAAATAATAAATGGTTTAATAAAGCTGTTCTATACAATGGACAACAGAGTTCTGGAATACTAGAGCTTGTAGCAAAACCATTACATAATTTGCATGCTTACATGCAATACCCTATCTTTAACCCTGAAAGTAAAACTATTACTTATACTAAGAGTGATAACTTCTATCAGTACAATACATTCTGGGCTGCAGAGAAAAGCTCTCATATCCCATTATTTAATACATCATGTCAATCACTTTCTATTGATAAGGTGGTGAATCAAGCTAACATGGACTATGGTTCTAGAAGCTTTAAGAAATCACCACTAAGAGCAAAAGAATTAAAAGTGAGACATATACTAGATAACAGTTCAACAACTCATCTAGTGAGTCAATTTATATTAACACCTTCACAAATCTCTTACAAGTAAAATGGCAAAAGGTTGGTTAGATAATTACGGAACAAAAGAAAATGAAAACAATTCCTCTGTATCATTACCAGAAGGATTTGTTGGTATGGGTAATAACACCAAAGGTAGAAACTATTCTCCTGCATGGGGGGGACAGTTTCAAATGGGTGGAAATATTTATCCAGTTAACTATGTTCCTCAAGCACAAAATGGTGAAGATGTAGTTAGTTGGACAAAAGAATATGTTAGTTCACCTAAGTATAAAGAACGTATAACAAATGCTGGTTATAATAATCCAGATGAACAGATAGCTAGAAGATTACAAAATTTAGAAAATGTAAATATTGTAGATACATCTAATCCAAGAGGCACTGTATATAAACCAAGTAAAAATACTATTGAGACAGGTTATCCTGAAGATCTACAATATTATAACATACATAAAAATCTATATCCTACTAAACCAGAATTAGATAGTATTATAGCACATGAGCTTGGTCATTCAGAAACTAATAGACAAGGATCTGCAACATCACTTTTAAACAAACGTGATCGTGAGGAATTAAAAAATAGATTGCGTCCAGGTTCTGATGAAGACCTTGAAGTTTATATCAATGGTGAACTTAAACATGATAGATCAAAACATAATATTATTCCAGAAGAAAATAAATCTGATTTAAATTCTTTTAGATATGACTTACGTAATATGTATGATGCAGGTAATGAAGAGTTTACAGAAGAGTATTTAAAAAATTCACCTGATTCATTTGCAAAAGAAAGATTATTAAAAAATTATTCACCAGAAGATTTGATTTGGTTGATGAATAATGTTGCACAGAATAAAGAATCTAATCAAGAAGGTAATGTAGCACAGAATGGTAAACTAACTTTCCTACAACCAACTAGTGATAAGTTACCAGAAGGATATGTTATTCCTTATAATACTCCTAGTAGTGAAAGAGCTATGTCTATAGGTGGAGAGAATGGAGAACCAGCTTATTTAATTCCTAGTTTTAAATATGGTAAACCATTAGCAGATCCTATTGGTGAATTTAGAAAAACAGGTGATCATTTAGGTGGTCCATTTAAAACCTGGCAAGAAGCAGAAGAGTGGGAGAAAACAGTTAGACATCCAGCAGTTGAGAAAAAAGAAACTATAATGTTTCCTCAAGAGAAATTTGCAATGGGTGGTTCTATTCCAGGAGCTGTAGGATTTACATATGCTAGAACAGGATCTCCTAGTAAAGGACCACGTAGAAATCAAACTGATGTTACAGATGCTTCTGCACAGAATGGTAAAGAGATGCAATACTATCAGAATGGATTAGATTTTAAACCTAAGAGTATTAGTCAGAATGGTGGATGGTTAAATAAATATGATGTAGCACAAGCTGGTGCACAAGTTGAATATGGTACACCTGAATATGAAGAATTATATAACAAAGGTGAAGTTGTAACAGATGAAGGTGGACGCTCTCCTATTTTATTAGATGAAGTAGTTGTTGAAGGTAAACCATTAACAGAGTTTGGAAAAACTAGAAAAGAAATTGCTGCAAAAAATAAATGGGAAGACTATGCTCAAAAATACTTAGGTAACTTTGAAAAGAGTATGGGGCAAACTCTTGAGAATCTTCCTGAATCTAGAAAACAAGAATACGAAGATTATGTAAATAAGTTAGCATTTAATGAATATATTAAAACACATCCACAAGCTAAAGGTGAGAAGCGTGGTGCATACATAGATAGAATGCAAACTGAGAATGCTAACAGTTCTAATTTTGAAAGAGCATATGAAGCTAATGCAGATTATAATGATGCAACAGATGTTAATAAATGGAGAAAAGGATTAATAGGATTAGGTAGTCTTGTAATGGGTCCAGGAGCTATTAATGATTTAAAACAAACTAGCGGTTACTTCTCTACAAAAGAAAAACAAGATCTTATAGAAAACCCTATTCTTTCTAATATTGATACAACATTAGGAACACTAGAACCTTTAACAATTCCTGTTGAATCATTATATGGTAATAAATCTTTTGGAGATATTGCTTCAGGAGAAAATGCAAATATTCCAATGACAGCAAGATTAATTGGTGATCCGTTAATGCCTCTATTTGAAGCTGCACCATTATTAATGGAAGGAGTTAAAGGTTTAAGAGGAGCATCTACTTTAGCAAAAGCATTATCTGAAGAAAGTGCACTGTCAAAATTAAATATGGTTGATGAAGCAGTTGCTTCTAAACCTTGGGAAATGCAAGAACTTCCAGGATTACACATAAAGTCTACAATGACAAATAATCCAAAAGGTTTGTATACACAAGTATCAAAAGATGGAACTATAAATACAGAAAATGCTTTAAAATTTATTAAGAATAATGAAGGAGAAGAAAAATATAATCTAATACGTCAAGGATTTGGAGAAAGTCTTCCTAAGAAGATGGACTACAACGAATTTATAAAAATAGTTCAAGATCAACTTATTCCTTTAGATACACAAATAGTAAATCATTCTTCTAATTATGGAATATCTAGTTTAGGATATCCAGGCCCTAAAA
>Ga0315288_10007773_pt1 | contig 13584 bp, 20 predicted proteins | sample YL17G11_20_MG_FD_203454 | JGI IMG/M metagenome (GOLD analysis project Ga0315288, IMG submission 203454) | Sediment microbial communities from Yellowstone Lake, YNP, Wyoming, USA - YL17G11_20 | ecosystem: Environmental > Aquatic > Freshwater > Lake > Sediment | place: USA: Wyoming | collected...
ACTTTGTGGAAGAATGAAAATTCTTATGCTATGGATTTTATTAGGTACCACCGTGCCGTTGGGGTAGAACGTTTTGTTATTTTTAATAATGCAGATGATGGCGATTATTTATTAGAAGATATAATGCGAAATGAATTTGATGTTGAGATAATTCGTTTTGCTCCTGCCGTAACTCAAATGCACCAGGAGGCTTGGGGGCAACTGATTGCTTATAATCAAGGTAAAACTAAATGGCTTGCATTAATTGATGCTGACCAATGTTTGGTTCCTGTACAAACAGATGATGTTCGTCAGATATTAAAAAACTATGAAGATTTTGCCAGTCTACAAATAAACTGGAAAGCTTTTGGTTCCGGACATCAGGAAACGCGCGAGCAAGGATCTGTTTATGAAAGATTTATGATGACCTGTCAAAATGACAATGAATATAATGCTCATTGTCAATTTATTTGTCAACCAGATCGTACTTTGCCTATTAAAACTGCCGAGCCGCATTATCCATATTTGCCAGCAAATGAAATTATGGTTAATACCAATAAAGAACAAATTGACGAAAATAAACAAGTTTCGTTGAACCCCAATACACCGCTTTCATTTAATGTGCCAGCATTACACGATGTGTTGTGGGTCGCACATTATACTAACAAATCTAGAGAAGAGTGGTTATTTAAAAATAATAGGGGAAGAGCTGATATTATTGGAGAAAAAATACCAATGACTCAATTTGATGAATATGAGGCTCAATGTAATGAATTAGTAGAAGGTAGACCATTTGAACTTTGGAGTAGGGTAAAATGATTATTATTGCTCATCGTGGCAATCTAGATGGTTCCAATCCAGATAAAGAAAATCATCCAGATTACATTGTAGAAGCTATCAAAGCAGGATTTAATGTTGAAATAGATGTTTGGAATGTTGATAACAAATATTATCTTGGACATGATGAACCTCAATATGAAGTTACTTTAGATTTCCTTTCTGAGCCACAATATTGGCTTCACTGCAAGAATATAAAAGCTTTACATTACTTAGTTGACTGTGCCCATTGCTGGAACTATGGACCTTGTTTCTATCATAATACAGATGATGCCGTGCTCACTTCTCATGGTTGGCTATGGACTTATCCTGGAAAAGAAATAACAAACACTTCTATTGCCGTAATGCCAGAAACTGTTCCAAATTGGAATTATACTAAAGCAGCCGGTGTGTGCACTGATTTTCCCAGGAAATATCAATGAAAATCGCCATTTGTTTAAGCGGTGCCATGTCAAAACTAGGAGATAGATTTTTAACGCCTAACGCTTTATATAATAATAACCCATATATAGATTTTCGTATTTGCTTTAACTCTACTAAAAAACATATAATAGATGCTAACCCTGATTGTACTTTTGATTTTTTTATTCATTCTTGGAATGAAGATTTACAAAATGATTTAGAATCACTTTATAAGCCACGAAAAGCTTTATTTGAAAATCAAACTATTTATAATGAAGAGATTTTTAAAAGATCTAAATTAGAAATTGATTTTGGCGGAATTAGTAAATCATTATCTTTACAAAAAAGCATTCAGTTAATGGAGAATAATCAATCAGAATACGATTTAGTTATGATTTATAGAACAGATATTCTTTTATTAAAAAATATTGATTTTAAATTATATGATCCCCAAAAAATATATGTAAATACTTTTATGAATTGTCAAGGAGATTTTCATTTTATTATGAACGCTGCTAATGCTAAAACGTTCAAAAACCTATATAATTCTTTAGATCATGGCAATCGATACGGAACTCATTTTTGGATTAAAAATTATGTAATTAATTTTATGAATAAAACTCTTGTCGAAGATGGAATAGTTGCCGGTATAGATCAAGAAGTTCTAAGAAAAATATCGATCGGCGTCAATACAATCATTAGTCCTGAGGTATTATCACAATATGGATCAACACAATAAATATACTAAAATGCAACGAGACTTCTATAATACTACTGCTGATATTATGGCAATAGAAAATCATCGAGGTCATGACTCTAATCCAGATTATTATGGATTGCTTCTTAAAGAAATATTAGATAATCCTGATTCTTGGAAGGATAAGGTTGCATTAGATTTTGGTTGCGGCATTGGCCGTAATGTAGATAATTTGCTCCGTCTTGCTCCATGGAAAATGGTAGAAGGCTGTGATATTAGTGCCGAAAATATAGTAAGAGCAGAAAAATTCTTACACGAAGGGCATCGTATTGATCAATATAAATTATATACTACTACTGGAACAACTTTGTTTCCTATAAAAGATAATATGTATGACTTTGTAATGTCAACTATTGTATTACAACACATTGCTGTTCATGACATTAGAACCAGTCTTTTAAAAGATATTTATAGAGTTATGAAATCGGGCGCTTTATTTAGTTTTCAAATGGCTCAATATGATAGCGTCCATATTAAATGTGCTAATTATAAAGATAATGTGTGGGATGCTTCAGGAACTAACGGTTCGTTTGATGTCAGTGTCTCGAATCCTGACGATTTGGTGGCTGATCTTATTTCTTTTGGATTTAAAAACATTTCTTATGAAATAAGACCAGAATGGGATGCCTATAATAAATCTAAATTAGATGATACTAAATCAAGGTGGATATTTGTAAAAGCATATAAATAATAAACAAATATTAAGATGGTTTATTTTGGTATGTAATGATAAGCCGGGCACTAGGGGAACGATGATCAAGCTAATAATCAGCGATTTTGATGGAGTACTTTTAGATTTAAAAGAAATTCATTTTGAAGCTTTAAATCGAGCGCTGGAGCCTATTGGTAAAGAGTTCATTATTTCCCCCGAAGAACATGTAAAATTATTTGATGGATTATCTACTAAAAGAAAATTGAAATTTCTTTCAGAATTAAAAGGGTTTCCACTAGATAAGTTTGAACAAGTTAATGAATTAAAACAGCAATTTACAGTGGAATTGTTAGATTCTTTTTCAAAGATTAATCATGATATTGTTGAAGTTGTAACTTTTCTTAAAGAAGAGGGCTATCTTTTTTATGTAGCATCTAATGCTATTAGAAATACTATAGAACTTGGATTAGAAAAATTAGGCATTGCGCATTTAGTAGATAAAATATATTCTAATCAGGATGTTAAAAATTCTAAACCTAATGCAGAAATGTATTTGCAATGCATGGCAGATGCTGGGGCAAATCCTTGTGAAACAATTATTATTGAAGACTCTAAACATGGCAGAGAGGCTGCGGTTCAATCCGGAGCTTATGTTTGTGGTGTAGATAATAGTTTTGATTTTACCCTTTCTCGAATTAATTTTGTTATTAATTCTATTAAACCTACCGTTATCAAATGGGCAGGGCGCTCCGATGTCAACATTTTAATTCCTATGGCAGGGGCTGGTACTCGTTTTGCTCAGGCAGGATACCAATTACCAAAACCATTAATTGATGTTGATGGCATACCAATGATTCAAAAAGTAATTGAAAATCTGAATATTGATGCCAATTATATTTTTATAGTTCAAAAAGAACATTATGAAAAATATAATCTTAAATCTTATTTAAATCTAATGGTGCCGGGTTGCCAAATCGTTTTAGCGGGCGATGTAAGGAATGGGGCAGCTTGGGACACTTTACTTGCCAAACAATTTATAAATAACGATAGGCACCTCCTAATCGTTAACTCTGACCAATTTGTCAAGTGGAATAGTTGTGATTTTATGTATGCCATGTTGTCTGCTTATTGTGACGGAGGCATTTTAACTTTCAAAGCAAATCATCCTAAATGGAGTTACGCTAAAGTTGGAGCTGATGGTTACGTAAGTGAAGTGGCAGAGAAAAAAGTAATTAGTGAAGATGCTACAGTAGGAATATATTATTGGAAGCGTGGGTCGGATTATGTTCGATTTGCCGAGCAGATGATTGCTAAAAATATCAGAGTTAATAATGAATTTTATGTATGCCCAGTATTTAATGAAGCCATTCAAGATTGTCAAAAAATTAAAATTTTTCCTGCTGAAGAAATGTGGGGATTAGGAACTCCAGAAGATTTAAATAATTTTTTACTTAATTATAAAGAGTAAAATGATCACAGTATATACCATAGCTTATAATGAAGAATTACAAATTCAATTTTTAATTGATCATTATAGATCTAGATTTCCAAACTGCCATATAGTGGTGTATGATAATATGAGTAAAGATGATACAGTTAAAATTGCTAAAGCTAATAATTGTGAGGTCATTCCATATGATACAAATGAACAAATTTGTGATAGCAAATATCTTGAAATAAAAAATAATTGTTGGAAATCCGCAACTACAGATTGGGTTTTGGTTTGTGATGTCGATGAACTATTAGATATAAATCTATTTCAACTTCAATCTTTATCAAATATAGGTAATACTATAATAAAATCTGAAGCATATAATATGGTTAATATGGAGGATAATTTAGATATTGCTAGTATTAAATATGGCGCCCGCACGATATATCATGATAAATCTTATTTGTTTAATAAAAAATTCATTAGTGAAATAAATTATGAGCCCGGCTGTCATAAATGCAATCCCGTTGGCACAGTTTCAATTAGTACTTGCGCTTATAAATTATATCATTATAATTTTATTAATGAAAATCTATCTGTTGAAAAATATAGAATTTATGGGACTAGATTAAGTCCAGAAAATCTAAAAAATGGTTGGGGTAATCATTATTTACATACAGCCGAACAGGTTCGTAATGAATATGCTACTGTTCGGAGTCAGGCAATAAAATTATTATGATTACTGTATATACTATTGCTTATAATGAAGAAGTTTTTATTCAATTTATGATTAATCATTATCGATCTAGATTTCCAAATTGTCATATAGTAGTATATGATAATGAAAGTTCTGATAATACTGCTATTATTGCTAAAAATAATAACTGTGAAGTAATTACATATTGTACCAATAATCAAATACAAGACTCTAAATATTTAGAAATTAAAAATTCTTGTTGGAAATCAGCCTCAACTGATTGGGTTTTAGTTTGTGATATGGATGAATTGTTAAATATTAATGAAGAAGAATTAAAAAATGAAGAATCTTTAGGAGCAACTGTTATTAAATCCGAAGGATATAATATGATTAATATGGAGGATAACTATGATCTTGCCAATATTAAATATGGTTCTCGATGTTCGCCATATGACAAATCATATCTTTTTAATAAAAAATTCATTAGTGAAATAAAATATTCTCCAGGGTGCCACGCATGTGACCCACAAGGACAATTTATTAAAAGTACTAAAGCATATCTTTTATATCATTATAAATGTATCAATCCAGATTTTCAAGCAGCCCGATATAAATCATATGCAGCAAGATTGAGTTCAGAAAATAAACAACATAGTTGGGGCGGACATTATACCCAAGCCGAGCAAGATATTAAAAATGGTTATCCTGCGTGGCGAGCAGCGGCAATTAAAATTATAGGATAATTATGCAGATTATAAAAAAATCAATAACTTTTGAAGTTGAACCAATAGTTGTTCACAACCCTAATTTTTGGGAGATGGTTTCTTCAGGCGCGTGGGAGCCGGATACTTTTGAAGTTTTACAAAAGTATCTTTCAAAAGAACATACTTATTTAGATATAGGCGCCTGGGTTGGACCTACCGTTTTATTTGGATCACAATTGGCTAAAAAATGTTATGCCTTTGAACCAGATCCTGTTGCTTTTTCTGCGCTCTCACAAAATTTAAGCTTAAATCCTAATATTACTAATGTGATGGCAACATCAACTGCAGTGGGTGCAACAACTGGCACAGCCCAATTAGGGACTCGAATTGGACATGGAGATTCTATGTCTAGTTTTTTATGGGGCAAAGACTCTATGACGGTAAATACCTTATCACTAGAAGATGTTTTAAATAAGTATAATATTACTGATCTTAATTTTATTAAAATGGACATTGAGGGTGGCGAAGCGACAGTTTTGCCAGCCGCTAAAGAAATATTAAAAACGTTACAACCAACATTGTATTTATCTTTACACACACCTTGGTTTCCTGATAAAAAAGATTTTTTTGATAAAATTAATGATGTCTTATCAATTTACAAAAATGTATATAATGCTAACGGACAAAAACTATCTTTGCAAGAAGTAACACAATTGGGTGGATTTTCGGCAGTAGTTGCAACAAATGAATAAAGGTAATCACTATGAGCGAAATATCTAATACAGGGTTTTGGGAAAGCAATAATGCTCATTCTCATCATGTTTTTTCTGAACCATTATCAAATTGGTTTGTAGAATATCTTAAAGATTATAAAGATGTACCTACTTATGATTTTGGCTGCGGACTAGGTAATTACTTGCAAAAATTAAAAGATAATGGATTTCAAAATCTTACTGGTTTTGAAGGAGATCCGGCTAGACTGAAAGTATTTGACAATATTGTTAAACAAGATTTAACCGTTCCATTCAGCGTTCCTGCTCAGGGTAATTGTATTTTTTTAGAGGTAGCAGAGCACATTCCAGCACAATTTGAATCGGCAGCTTTAAGTAATGTAATTGCCGCCTGTAATAACAAATTAATTATGTCTTGGGCAATTAGAGGGCAAGCTGGACATGGTCATGTTAACTGTTTAGATAACCATGAAGTTATTGCTAAAATGACCGCAAAAGGATTTACTTATTTAGAATCAGATAGTTTAAGTGCTAGAAGCGTTAACCTTGATAATGCGCCATGGTTTAGAAATACAATTTTAATTTTTCAAAAGGCTTAAATGAATAAAGGAGTTACATTTTGTTTAACTTCCTGTAATAGATTTGATCTATTACAAATAACATTGAATAGTTTTTTTGCAATAAATACTTATCCTATTGAAAAATTTATTGTTATTGAAGATTCTGGGTTAATAGAAATGAAAGATAAAATCTTTGGCGCTTATGGAGATAAAGTTCAATTAATTTTTAATGATGTTAATTTAGGTCCATATAGATCTATTGATAAAATGTATCAACAAGTTGAGACTGAATATATTTTTCATTCAGAAGATGATTGGAAATTTAATACTAATTCAAATTTAGTTAAAGATTCTATAGAGATATTAGAAGAAAGAAAAGATATTAACCAAGTTTGGGTACGAACAGATATTGATCGCTCCTGGATTGAAAATGAAATAAATAATACAAGTACCAATGTTCCCTATCAAATGGTAAAAAATAATCATTTAGGTGATTGGTGCGGATTTAGCCATAATCCTGGGTTAAGAAGAAAATCCGATTATTTAAATATGTTTCCGGGAGGATACTCTTCATTGATTATAAATAATCAACCTGCGGTCAATACTGAGCATAATTGTAATATTCATGCCGGGAAACAGGGGTACCGCGCCGCCTCATTAGTAAATACTTCTTGCGTTCATATCGGAGCCGGAAGAACGACGATATAAGTAATAATATGACTAATAATTCAAATCCACTTGTTTTGCGTGATATTGCTATTGAAGATCTACTTTGTAGAAAGCCAATTTCTATTAATATGGATGAGATCTCAGATTTTATTGCTGGAAAGCGAGTACTTGTTACTGGCGCCGCAGGAAGCATTGGAAATGAATTAGTTCGCCAAATTGCCAAATTTAAACCTGATTGTATTATTTTCTTCGATCATAATGAAAATAATCAATTTTTTCTTGAAAGGGAAATGAAAGCAAACTTTCCTGATTTAAAAATAATTCCTAGAATTGGATCTATTGCTGATCGAGAGCGAGCCCAAGCAATTTTTGATGAAACTAAACCTCAGATTGTTTATCATGCTGCTGCAAACAAGCACGTTCCTTTGAGCGAGGCTAACCCCAGCGAGGCGATTAATAATAATGTGCTGGGCACTCATGTAATTGCTGATATGGCGGCACAACTTAAATGTGAAGCATTTGTTTTCATTTCCACAGATAAAGCAGTTAATCCAACTTCTGTTATGGGGGCTACGAAGAGAGTTGCTGAATACTATATACAGTTGGTAGCTAAGGCCAATCCTTATACCAGATTTATTACAGTTCGCTTTGGTAATGTTTTAGGCAGCTCAGGCAGTGTGGTACCTATTTTTAAGTCTCAAATTGAGTCTGGCGGTCCTGTAAAAGTAACTCATCCAGATATGACTAGATTTTTTATGACAATCCCTGAGGCGTCGCAACTCTTGCTTCAAGCTAGCGTTTTTGGACAAAGTGGCGAAATTTTTGTTTTAGATATGGGGGAGTCAATAAAAATTGTTGACTTGGCGCGCAACATGATTACATTGTCTGGGTTAACGCCCGACGTAGATATTAAAATTGAATTTTCAGGATTGCGACCTGGAGAAAAAATATTTGAAGAGTTATCATTTAGTTATGAAACTACTTTGGCAACAAATCATGCCAAAATTCGTAATACTAAAACTCCTTGTCCATCAAACGATATGTTGGATAAAATTGTTCGTTTAGAAAAACTTGAAGCGGATATGAGCCCAGATTCTTTGAGAAAAGAACTTGGAACCTTGGTTCCAGAAGCAACATTAAAAACTAGCTAATGAACGATCTATCCGACACAATTGAAAAATTAAAAATATGGATTGCCTCTGATGAGGGAAAAGAATCTATGAAAATTGCCGGCGAAAAATCTAGAAAAATAGCTAAGGATATGGAAGATCGCACAAAAGTCACAGATGAGATGCTCAAAATGAGAGTTAACTACAAATATTGATTCTACTATTGATTTTGCATTATATGCATGGAACTTAATGAGTTAATAGAAACAATTTCTGGCGGATTTATCATCTATGGATTGATGTGGATCATTGTCCTTTTCCTATTATTTATTCAGCATTCAGTTGAAGATGAACAAATTAAGACTAAGAATCCTAACAAAACTGGCTCAGGCTCAACCGACTGAGACTCCTGCCATTTTAGGTCCAGTTCCAGCAGTTCCAGGCGACCTGCTAACTCCGCTATATAAAGGGTATAATCCTAATACCGCAGCATTATTAACTGATTTTACCAAAATGCTCAATGAAGCTTTGCATTATGCCAGCCAAGATGAAGATGATTTTAGCAAAATCGTTGGCAATAATATGGATTTGAGCGGCGCCACACCAGATCATAAAAATGTGGGAATGGTCTGCGACAGAGTATTTGAAACATTTTTAAATAGAAAACAGCCGTTTGCTGACAAAATCGATGCTACTAAAATTCATAATTGGGCGGATGCCTTAACAAGTAGCCCAGAATATAATAATCTCTCTCAAGTTAAAGCTACGTCTCTATTAGGCACCAAAATAGGCAATCTTAAAACTAAAATTCAAAAATTCGTAACCGATATTAAACAACTAAATCCAAAAACTCCGTAAGTTATATTCATATTATGAGCAATTTTAAGCTAAAGGATCGCATCGACTCCTATCGGGAGGCGTCCGATTATAAATTATTAAATCGTTTGCCAATTATTATTTGTGTGAACGGGCGCTCTTTTGCCAAAAATACTTCTCTTATTGACAAGCCTTATTGTTCAAAATTTGCCGAGTGCATTCTATCCACCACTTTAAGGCTCTGCTCCGAGATAGATGGCTCCCTATTCGCATACCAACATGGTGATGAAATCGTTATCGTAGCAAGAAATGACCAGAATCCAGATACAGCGCCCTGGTATGACAACAAGCTTCAAAAAATTTGCTCTGTTACAGCAGCCATTGCATCATTGCATTTTAATGAATGTGCAAGTGCAATCGGCTTAAACTTAGGCGGCGACGCTGTCTTTACCTCTCAAGTTTTTGTGGTTCCCAATATTATGGAAGCTACCAATACTATGATCTACAAACAACAGCAAAACTTCCACTCCTCCATTCAATCGGCTTGTTTCTATGAGCTATTGAAAAAATATGATAAGAACAATATTAAAGAGATGTTGAATGGATTAAGCTTGGATGAAAAGATTGATTTGCTTAATCAAGAGTGCGGTATTGATTTTAATGAATATCCATTGCCATTTAGACGCGGAGCAGCTGCCTATAAGGTTCCCAAGGTCACTGATGGTGCCATGAAGAATAAGTGGTGGGTTAATTTGGAGTTGCCAATTTTTACCAAAGACCAATCTTTTCTTACGAATATTTTTAAAAATGGGGCGGATATCTTTAGAAATGGTAGTTTCTAATGGAAACTCTTTCAGTAGAGCATCAATTAATTTTATATGAGTGCGTAGTCGAAGCTGCCAGAATTTATGAATTTAATTCATTTAATATGGCATTCTATTGTGGCACTCGATTAAAATGGGGAACGCCTAATGCTTTGTTAATTGTAATAGAAGATGATCCTAATAATAGATTTTATGCAGAAATGAGTTGTGAAGGCGGCGCAAGAGGTACGGCGTATTTAGATAAGCCCCGACCGCATGGTGCAAATCATCCTGATTTTAAAAAATATCACTTCCATAAAAAAGTAATTACCCAAACAGTCTATGATGCTTTAGATGGAGATTGGACTAGATTAGCAGATGAAAGTTGGATTTATCCAAATAATATGAAATATATTCCCGGAATAGATATCACAGATACCATCCAAAGGTATCATAATTTAAAGGTGTTTTTATGAAAGTTACAGCATCAATCGTAATGTATAGTGGAATGCGAGATCCTGAAATGGAAGTGTCTCCAGAAATCTCTCAAGAAATTATTGAAAAACTTAGGTTGGCTTACGAAGAGTCAGATAAAAAACTTAAATCTAAATTAGGACTTAATGGTTACATGGTTATTTGGCATGGAGGAGATGGTGTACCTTATACACACATTCATGTTTATGATGGGATAATTGCTATTAGATGTTTTACCGGAATTTCTTATATGAAAGATACGGTAGGTTTAGAAGAGTATCTAAAAAACTTATTAATTTCAACTTTACAGGATCATATTAATGGTTATTCACAATAAAATTAATTTATACCTTTGAAATATCCGCTATCAGATACAATCAAATCGCCCGTTGAAGGTCTAACCATAATATTATTGCCATGCAAATCTCCCCAACTTATTCCAAATTCTTTCTTTAATCTTAATAGAAATTTAATAAAGTCTTTTGCCTCAGGGCTGTTTTTAAAGTGCTCAACACTATTATCTGTTTCATCTCTATAAAAGACTGGGAAATTTTTCTCTAAATTAGATACTTCTGCAATAACATCACCAGCATGTTCTAATAAACTATGTATTTGATAAATATTGTGATCGTTTCTAAATTGTTTTTTTATACTTTCAAATTCAATATTAATTTTCTCTTTAAATTCGGATCTGCTTTTTGATGATAATAAGCTTTTTCTAAAACCACGATCTATTAGTTCTAATATCTTGGTTAGCGTTTCATTATCAACATTAAAATACCGAGCTTTGGATTTGATTTTTTCAAAAATTTTTGTGCTGGCGTCAACTAAATCTAAATTATTTTTATTAGCATTAAAATTTGGTTTATCATTCTGATAAGGATCGTTGCTTCTAAATAATATTGCGCTTAAGTGATTGCTGAGTGGCTCTAATTTCTCAACTATGATTACATAGTATGTGGCATAATTTGGAACTGGTATGCTAAATTTATCCAATACAACTGGAAGGTGTTTGGCGTCATTTCCTAATTTAGGTTTTAAAGCATCAAGTTTAAGCATAATATCAAAATCTGATTGATTTGGAGTAATTTTTGCTACGGCTAATTTACCCTTATATGATACTTCATATACTTCAGAATACACGCCTGAGCCCAAAAAAGCTGTATGTGTTTTTTGTCCGCTATATCGATCGCGTCGAGGCGCAATAATTGGAATAATTCCTCTTTGTACCAAATGCTCAAAAACTGGATTTTCAAAATCGGTAGGGTCAAGACGCTTTTTTAGCAAACTCTCTGCCTCAGGGTCTTGCGCTAATTTTAGCATAAATTTTCTTGACAAAATACCAATATAGCTCATGTTATTAATAATGAAATATCCATATAGATAATAATGAAAAAATGTTTAGAACAGCCAAATAAAAGGCGCTACAATACGAAGCGGGAGGCAGAGACTGCAATTTTATTACTTGACAGCCGAGACCTTCGGACTTATCATTGTGATGGCTGTGGCGGTTGGCACCTGACCTCCAGTCCTCAAATTTAGGAAATTAATATGTCTACAAAAGAAGATGATTGCTGCTCTGGCGGCGGATGTTTTGAAGGATGTAAGCATTCTCCTACTGGCAAATTATATTGGGAAGGATATAATGATGCTATTAAGAAAGCTGCAAATATGTGTGAATGGATGGTTATTGGCGGGCGAGCTTGGACGGAAGAACAAGCAATCGCTGCCGACGCATTGTTCGCAGCAGCCGCTAATATTAAAACATTGGCTCGCTAATTAAAAAATAAAAAAGTCTTGACATATGCCAATAAAGTGTTATATTGGATACACCTAAGCAGGTTTCGTATAGTGATATTACGACGGTTTTGTACTCCGTTCACGACAGTTTGATTCTGTCAACCTGCTCCAGTAAGCCCGTGTAGCTCAGTTGATAGAGCACCTCACTAGTAACGAGGATGTCGTCGGTTTGATTCCGACCGTGGGCTCCAAATTCTACCATAAGCCCACTTAGTATAATGGTTATTACTCCACTTTGGTAAAGTGGTAATTCGAGTTCGATTCTCGAATTGGGCTCCATAAGCCTATTTCATATAGTGGTATTATATTTCCTTCGTAACGAAATCACGTCAGTTCGATTCTGACAATAGGCTCAAATCCTAAGATTATTAAGATGAACGAAAAAGAATTAGCCGAATTCACTATTATTCGATTTCAAGAAGAGCTTGAAAACACTTTCAAACAGCTATCTCTTAACAGAGATCTATATGATGGTCATCTTGAAAAGCATAATGCTGTTCATGACAGGCTTAAAACATGTTTAATTCATAGGCTTGACGCTATCAAATATATTGATGAATTAAATAAACTTGACTCTTCTTTTGAGAGAGCTATCTTTGAAGCGTCTAAAGATTACCCGGAGCTATTTAATAACATGTCTAAACCAAAGAAAACAGAGGCTGCTGCTTACGGAGCCTTGTTAGCATTAGTTAATGCGGGTAAGATAGTTCAAATTGAAAACATCCATTACGGCTATGAAGTAACTGTCTTTGCAGGACATGGTGATAAAAATCACGGTCATTATCAAGGCGAGACTTTAATTGAAGCCATTATGAAAATAAAAGATGAATAAATTAACAGACTCTTTAAAGGTTATTCAGGCATTAGGTTGGACGAAAGCTTTATCTGATGAGGCTTATAAAGCCTTTTGCTTTCTTGAAAAGAATGCAAGTAACTTATCTGATGATGAATTATCAGATGTTGAGTGGGAAGTTGTAAATCATATTGAGGAGCTTTTAAAAAGTAAAACAAAATAATGGGGATGACCTGGCTTCGACTGGGTAAATAATTGAGGAAATGATACAGACAAGAGATGATTGCAGCTCTTAAAGCAGTCACGTATAAATGCAAACGATAACGCATTTGCTCCATTAGCACTAGCTGCTTGATGGATGTTCTTTGA
>Ga0315288_10007775_pt1 | contig 13583 bp, 27 predicted proteins | sample YL17G11_20_MG_FD_203454 | JGI IMG/M metagenome (GOLD analysis project Ga0315288, IMG submission 203454) | Sediment microbial communities from Yellowstone Lake, YNP, Wyoming, USA - YL17G11_20 | ecosystem: Environmental > Aquatic > Freshwater > Lake > Sediment | place: USA: Wyoming | collected...
CTACATCGTTTTTATTAGACATATACACATTAATATCATTTTTAATAATATTTAACATTGGAGGCTCTGTATATTCACCAATGAGTGAATCTATATCTTTGGACTCCATAGTTATTGAGTATGTATAGGCTACATTTGGATTGATTGTTATAATCTCTTTTGATACAAGGTTATTGATTATTAATGGTAATTTCCTTGTATTCACATTTCTTGCATCTAGTGAATGTGATATTCTTTTTATAGAAATAGATTGTCCACCTAATGTTCGCATGACTCGTAATATTGTTTTTTCGATTTTTCCAAGTATTGGTTTTATCATTTTTACTCATCCAACCATAGTGTGGGAGTATTTTTTTGAATACTTTTTAAGCGAGTTGCTTGCCTTCTTTTTAATTCTTGGGTAACAATAGGCTGCCATCGTGGTCTATAGAATTCGATAGCTTGTTCATCGTGTGTGATACTTACGATGATATCGAGTAGGTCTAAATATGCATTAGCAAGTTGTGATGTTTCTATTGCATTGAGTGCGATTAGAGTTGCGTTATTATGATCAGTCATTTTCTAGGTTTTCCTTCAATTACTTTCTTTCTAGGTTTTCCTTCAATTACTTTCCAAGATGTGAAATCATTCTTCTGAAGAAGAACCAGTTCACGAGTATATCTACCTTGATATGGATAGGATGGATATTTTGGTGATAGTTGTGTAGAACTAATAAATATAGACCAACCATCAATGATGGCTTGATCAATTGTATCTTTAAAATTATTCATATTTTTAAGCGTTAAGAATATACAATATATTAAAAACTATATATATGAATAATATGATATTCATTGTAATGATGCACCAATAAATGAATGTATGTAGTTTTTTTAACATATTTACTCTTTATCAAGTAAGCCATAGTGAGCAGTGTATTGGATTTTATGACTATCAAGAATTATGGATATTTTTTTCAAATAATCGCTGTTTAAAAATTCGTTCCGTTTTTCTATAAAGAGTTCTGGTGTTACTTCTTTTACAACATCTTCACTTCTGATTGAGAATCCACATTCATAATAGATGATATCTATATTACTAATATAGCTATTTAAATACACCCAGAATGGTAAGCCATTTTGTTCTAGTATTTGTACAATTAAATTTCCGGTGACACCATAAGTTGGAAAGTATGTTGATTGTTCAGTTAATTTTGAACCACATTTAGAACAATATCGCCATACTATATCATTGATGGAGCGGGTATTATGAGTTGGATCATTTTTAGCATTAGGACATGCATTCACTTTATAGTTATATGGAATTGTTTGGTATGGTTTAATTTTTATAAAGCCTGTAATCATATTATCAGTTCTCCTTTATACATAATATAGAAATTAAGATAACTGATGTGACTAATATTTAAGCTTATGTTGTTTCTAAAAGTTTCAAAGCCACATCATTCATATATGATGTTAATTTTTCAATAGGATACCAAAGAGGATAAATATTGTGTATTTTTTCTCTATAGTCACCTGTATTAAATGTTGGCATTTTTTCACCTACATATTTATACCAAGCGACTGGTTTACCTCTTACTGGTAATACACATAGAAGTTTGAAGTTTTCTTCTAAAGTACCGACCATATCAAATGATACGCCTTCTTCAATAGCTTCTCTGTAAAGTGCATCATATACACCTTCATTTGGATCGAGTTTGCCGCCAGGGAGTCCATAATCTTCTGTTTTATCGTAAGGTCTGGTAGTTACCATAACTTCTTTAGTTTCAGGATTATGAATGACTACAAACACTGATGTTGGTGTTATCATTTTATGTTCTTCTCTTAAATTTTCAAGAGCTGAACAACCGATTTGAGATAAATCCATATCTGTTATTAATTCTACAGCTTCTTCAAATGTAACATTTGTTGGCACATTCTCAAAATTATTAGGAAAATATGCTTTGACTTTTGTATCGATTTCAATGAATGATTGGTCATCTTCGGTAACTTGAACTTTTATTTTATTCATACAGATTTACTTTGATAAAGGTTTTTTATTTGATCAGCAGTTTGTCTACCATCATCTAATGCTTTCCATATTTCAAATATAGCGTCATTAGCGGTGATATTAGTCTCGCCATAATATTTATAGAAAGCAACATAAGCTTTCCCTAATCCATCTCTAAGTGCATTACATTCAGCGTCTAGAGCTTTAATGGTATTTAAATTTTCAGTTGCCATTTCCGATTTCAATTAATTACATGAATATTTGTATAATATAGAAATATTCTGGAGATTTTCAATTAGAATTATAAATCTCGTGATGGATCGTATTTACCTATAATCAGATTCATCACATTTAATTCTCACTTTCTTGATAGAAATTTTCGTAGTTTGTTATCCAAATCAACCAATAACTCACTTCTAATATCTATAAAAATTGACATCACAAATAAAAATGATATTGGACATACGATGAATATATATTTCCAAATAAGCTCTGTTATTCCATCATACTTAAAGTATGTTGGACTACCAAGTGTGCCATTCCATAAATCAATGGTTGTTTTCCATTTAATCGGTTTTTTCTTCTTAACAATCAAAAGAATTCTCCGGTAATATAATCCCAAGTACCTTCACCATTACCAATACAATGACCACCATCAACTTTATGGCGCAACAGATTGTTTGGACCAGGTTCTGCTTGATTCTTTTCGTAAAAATCAGCAACATCTTTATAATTTCCTAAACTCAATCCCAAACTTTCTTCAGTAATTGGAACACAAGATTTTCGATTCTCAATACGATCGAGCATTTCTTCAACGGTATGATTGCAACCATATTCATCGATAATTTTAGAACCATCGATAGCGAAGTATCGCTTCCAATCGTCTAAATTATTGATACCCATTTCTGGAATGACATGGAGAGAGAAGCACCAACCAGCAGAAGATTTACCAATATGCAAACCCTCTCCAGTTAAATTTTCTTTCTGCTTAAAATTAAAGTTAGTTCCCATAGTGATGTTATTCCTTATTAAACATAATATTGAAAATAATATATCAAATAAAAAAGGATTGTCAATGACAATCCTTTTTAAAATATATGAAAATTATAGATGGTGTTCATAATGACGAAAACGATTAACCATTGTACGTAAACACCTTAAATAACCTTCTTGTTCTATAAGGTTAATTGAAAGTTTAGATTCTTTAAAATCTTCAATTACTACTTCTGCCGTTTCTATTTCAGACTCTAACTCTTCCATAACTGAATCATAGTGATTTTTCCATTTTTGATCATCATGCTTTATTTTTGAAACATTTTGGTCAATCAAATGTTTAATTTCTTTTGCAATATCACTAATTTCCATTTCAATCTCCTATATTTTTTTTGGCAAATAGTCACTAACAATGAAATGGTTTAATCATCGTCATTGTTTTTGTTAAAATCACGAACAATTTTTTGTACACGTTCAGTAGGACTCCAATACAATGTTTCTTCACCATGACGATAATCAGGTCGTAATATTTTTTCATTGTATATATCAGGTTCTTCGGTTGCTTCTGTAATTGCCTCTTCTCGATCAGCTTCATACAATTCAGTCATTTTTTTATTGACCATATGATGTAAATATGTTTCATCTTGTTGTGCACCGGCACCCGTCTGAGGAAACCAAAATTTACGCATCAGTGATACTGCACTAATAAATACTTTTGTATCAATAAAATTAGACTTGTCATAATAATCTTCCCAATTAGACATTAAAGTTTGACTGAAATGATTTTTACTAAATAATTCAGTAAGCGCCCATTTTTGTTCAATTGGTGGTAATGCGGTTGATATTATAGTTTTTTTAAATTCTAACGCTATATCAACTGCTTTTATTAAATCATCTCGATATGACATAGTTCCTGCATATGGTACTCGCTTACCAAATTCTTGAACTAGCAAATCATAAATAGGTTTTTTAATCATTACATATGAACAGCGCTTAACTTCTTCTAATTCACCGCGTTCTATAAAATGAAAAATATCAACATCAGAATGACCTCCATCTTTTCGACCAATTAATGTTGGGAATATAGATTCAATTACATTTTTTGTTTTTTCATCATAATTTTCAATAGAACCATAATCATTGTATTCACCAAAAAAAGTGTATTGCACTGGTCTGAAAAATGTATCACTCTCACAAAATCCACCTCCACCAATATCACTCTCAAGATATTTCCAGTCAGTTTGCTTAATCAAAATTAAAGCAACATCTTCACCAGCACGAATAGCTTGATTCGTGATAAAACAAGTCCCATGCCAACACCCCATTATATTACCCCATCAAGTTTAACATTTGGCGTATTAGTTACTAACCATAAAGATCTAACTTTAGCCCATTCATCTCTATCACAACTCATTCCCAATGTTTTGTAATCTCGATTATCTATTCGATCTTCATCGTCTTGAGTAAATGCTTCTTCAAGCTCTCGTTTAATTAATGTTTTTACATTATCGTCAAAGTTATTCCACTCTTGTACTAACCATGTAACACAATCAGAAACGATATATGTTCTACGACCAAGACAATATCTAAATGCGCATACAACCATTAAATCGTTACTCCCCCATTGCGATTTTATCATTTTTGTTTCCTTTGATTTGAACATGAAATTTGACATCCTAAAGTAAAGGTAAGTGACCTGTAATTTTATTAATGGCTTCTGCATTTGTTGGACCAATAGCAACAACAGTTTTAGTTGGTACGCCATTGAATTCAGTTAATCCAGCATCTACAATTAAAGCGGTTGGTAAACCGGCATCGAGAGCTGATTGGTAAATAGATTCCAATTCAGCTTCTGAATTAACAGAAACACAAATTTTAGTAAATAATCCATTAATCCACAATTCCATTTCTGGAGTGATATCAATTTGCATAATGCCATTCTCGACACTCGTTTTTCTATCGAAAAATACTTTCATAGATCCGTGAGCGGCTTGGGCTGCAATTTTTCCTTTGCGCATATTAAGGTCTTTACGAACCACAATAACTTGCTTTATATTTTCATTCATAACACTAACTTTCTAAAATAAACACGACCATTTTGACATTCGCTAAATGTATAATCACTCATAAATTTAAATTGTCTTAATTGTTCATCAGAAGTATTCAAAAGAGAATCTACTGTTTTAATTTCATTAAGGCGTAGAATATTTAACGCTTTAGTTGAAAATTGAAAATCATTTAATGATGGTTCTTTAACTGAATCATTGAATGGCTGTGATAGTTGATTTATTGCATCAATAGCTTTGTTAGCTAAATTTTGTACATATAATAAATCGTGTGCCGTTATCTTGGCGGTAGCGCCATCCACTTGGCATTTTTTATCATCACTAATTTGCTGAAGTATTAAAATAGGATCAGCTATTGCTATCAACGCATCCATTGCAATGTTATGTTTTTTATTGTTAAGCTGTATGCTATTATTGACTATAAAAATGCGTGATTCTACATCTGCATTACATACGGTGCATACAAACTTAACTAAATGATCAGATACATTTTCGATTTCATTTTCATTCAATCTATATGTATCTATTGCATTGTCACATTGAGAACATCTTAAATATTTTCTCAACATAAATCAGTTAATCAATTTTCTTGATAATGATAAATCCATTAGCTGACATTGTTATGATTTTATTATTCATATCAAATGTTGCGATATAACGATTATTAGCTTCTGAAGTTACACTCATAACAAAATAATCATCAGTACCATCGCCATTCTTATCAAAGATTACGGTTTTATTAATAGTATATACTGAAATCATTGTTCCAATATTATCAATAAAATATGGTTTGCCTTCTTGAAATGTTATGGTTTCAGTCATTGTTTGATTCTCACAATATTGAGTATTAACATTTACATCAACACTACAATTCATTTGACTGGATACCTTCAACTCACTTGCTGATGTATAACCGATTAAACCGATTAACAATAATAAGCTTTTCATATAGACCACCTAAACCCTTTCTAATTAGAACACCAATTTAAGATTTAATATAGAATATTATTTACACTTGAACAAACAAATTTCGCATTTCTTCAAAATTTGGAAATTTTTTAGCGTATTCCAATTGAATGTCTCTATGCTGCACACGAGTTGCTTTTTCAATTCTTTTTTTACTTCTAAATGAGAGAATTGCATATGTAAGCGCAAGTGAACCATAACAAAATATGGAAAATGAGGCTCTGCCTTCTGATCCATCTTCATTATACCAATATGTTTTGATGGCATCATCTCTGACATAAATTTTTCCGACACGATATGTATTGGTTTTATTCATTTGCTCCATTGAACCGGCGCTTGCAAATTGTTTTGGCAATTTTGCCAATAATGATTGCTCATATTCAATAGCAGCCTCTTGCGCCTGTTGAGAGCCACCGCATTTTAAATCGGAAAATAGCTTTGAATGTACAACACCCATTCTTGAAACACGAACCCACCATCCAGTAGAACGGTGACTTTTTCTAACACTTTTATCTAAACGTGTAATACTCATATGTCATCTCTTTTCATTTTAATATCGCCAGTAAAAATACATTCTAATTTTTCATTAATGTAATCAATATTATGGGTTAAAATAGGTAATTTACTACCTGAATGAATATTACATATCGTAAAATCAATACCTTTAGCTAATGCATTTTCACAGCATGAAATATACTCATTAATAATGCCTGCAAATTCAATAAAAGGATGATTACCTATCTGTATTGAACATTGATAATACATAGTAGATACTGTTCTCATCTTATGAATTATATTTTGTAATTCTAATTTAGAGAATGTGTTTTCTGCTGCATTTTGTGTTTGTTTCATAAATTTTCTCTTTAAAAATATAATATATCAATTTTATTATTGATGTCAATTAACTTTTGTAAATGGAACTATATATTCCGTTGAGAGCCCTTTTCCTTTTTCATATGGCTCAATCCAAATAACAATAATTTGGGACAATCCCGGACCACAAGGTTGATTACGCCAATGACCAGATACAATCCAATGTGGGCATCCGATTTGATGGGAACCAGATTTACGACTTGATGTGAGTGCATCAACAAATCCACGTGAGAGAGTGATGCTACGTCCTACTACAAGATGCTCCAGCTTGCTTAATCCCTTGTTTTTCTGTTCAGTTTTAGTATGGTTGGTTCCATGTGTATAACGCTTATAATCAGCTACAACAGGAGTTACATCGACTTTGCTATTTGTTAGATATAGCATCGAATTAATAACAAAACGAAACATCTCTGCTAGAATTGGTTTTATCACATTTTTATGCGGACCTGTGATATTTTTTTCAATATGATCATTTAATTGTGGAAAGATATCACCATCATGCATATATAAATTTGCATATAATGTTGCATCTTCAAAATCTTGATTGGGTTGTTTTTCTCCAAGTGCAAGAATTTTTATAGAACGCTTAATATTAGAATCAATCATAGAAAAATTATCTAAATTCTCATTCGTAACCATCATATAATCTTTGGCATCTAAATCACCAACATATACAAATACGCCTCTAGCACGCTTTAAGCCATTATCTCCAGGTATTTTAATGTCGATGTTATATGGTAGTTCTAACCAAACACTTTGATTTGGAAAAGGGCTTTTTATAAATACAGAATCTACTTTTTTTATATTAGTTGCAATCAATTTTTCAGTTATCGCTTGTTCAAATCGATATATTTTTTTCAATGGATGGAAATTGAGGCAATGAAAAAACATACTTGATGTAGAACGAAGTGAACCATCTATCAAGGATTCTTGGCGTTGCTTATCTGTCATTTTGAAATAATCAACTACAGCATTATGATAGAACCCATCATCATTAGGAATAAATGATGTGGTCATACGGTCAAGGCAAAATTTTATTGGATCTTTTGCCAATAATTGCTTACATGATTGTTTTAACTCTTCATATGGAGTAATTGGAAATTTCATATCGATTCCTTTATTATAGGTGTAATATGTCATTTAAAATGAATATGTCAATCATTAAATTGGTAATAAACTATGATATAAAGGAGATTATATGATTCCTGATGAAATATTTTACAAACCACTATTCTCACCTTGGATTGGATTTGATAATTTTGGTAAAATACATCCTATAACAAATGGAAGAACATTAGTATCCCCCGATAGGTGTTGGATTTTATATTCTTTATGTTTACAAGCATTAAGCCTCGATGGTGAAATATGGGAATGTGGCGTGTATAAAGGCGGTACCGCTGCTATGTTGACAAAGATTATTAATGACAATGCATCTGATAAAATTATACGTTTATTCGATACATTTGAAGGAATGCCGAATACAGATAATCAAAAAGATTGGCATAAAAAAGGTGACTTTTCAGATACATCACTTGAATTTGTCAGTAACTACATTAATACATATGGTAAAGTAAATTATCATCAAGGATTTATACCTGATACATTTGTTGGATTAGATGATACTAAAATTTCATTTGCCCATATTGATGTAGATATTTGGCAATCTATAACTGATTGTTGTAAATTTATATATCCAAGACTTGTCGTAGGTGGTTTTATGATATTTGATGATTATGGATTTCCATCATGTCCTGGCGCTAGAAGTGCTGTTGATAGTTTCTTTGCTAATACAGGTATTGTTCCGCTAGTATTGCCAACTGGCCAAGCAATTGTTTTCAAAAGTAAATAAAAAAACCCACTCAAGTGGGTTTTTTATTTAGGTAGCTTTAACATTCGGCGAATTTTTCGATTTTTAGGCATTTGCATTAACATTCTTATGTTATGAACTTCTTTTATGAAATTTGGTTTTAATTTAATTTCTCCTGTTTTCACAATCACATCAGCCAACCGAACTTCATATTTAAATATTGGATTCAATGGAACTTTTGAATCACATAAAATATTCATTATGTTATTCATATCAGACATCATCTCTTCGCAATCCTCTGCTGCTTGACGCAGACCAATGATGCGACTCATTACCACATCATCAGATTTAGTAATATCATATTCTTTTACTACAACATCATTAACAATAATTTTTACATGTGACCACTCAATCCGCATTTTTCGATTAAGTTCTCTAAGCTGTTTTTTAGCTCGTTGAGTATCGAATGGACTTGGTTGGTTTTTGTACATCTTTTCAGTTAAAAGTGTTTTTAATGTATTATCAGCTGTAATAAAAATATAATAAGAATTGACTGCTGGACAAGAAAACATAAAATGATTGGAACCTTTGTGATCGGTGCCAAGAAGGATGTAAACACCTTCCTCGACAACAATCTCAAAATACTTTCCGGGTATTTCTGTTCTTTCATACCAACGTTCGAAAAAATGATCGCTAACACCGAATCCACCTATTATTTGTCCAGTAATCATTTTTTGCCCCTCAATTTATCCTATTTAAGGATGATTATTTACATTTTTGTTGTGTATACCTGCAATCACACCATTAAGCTTTTCAACTAGGGCATCTCTATCGTTGGTAGTACTTATAGCCAATTTAATAACATGTGCAATTGCATTTGGATTAATAGCTTGTGACTTAATATGCATTAGAGTTCATCCTCTATTTCATCTAATGGCAATAGCATCCATTTATTTTTTTCCATTAAAGCTTTTTGTACACCATCAAATCCATCATTGATAAAGACTACAGCTTTTTTATCAATAGTATCATTAATAAATTGCTCTAGTTGTGTTGTTGCCATAGTCAATGGTTGTGATTCTGTAAGCATCTTCCATATAATATATTCACCATTTTCACGGAGAATACTTAATTCACCTACATTTTTAGGTTTAGATAATACTTCTAGCAAATCATTTACTTTCAATTCACCAAACTCTGTGAATGAAATTGATATTCCAGAAAACCGACAATAATCAAGCCAATACGTTCTGTTCGTTACACAGTTAATCATTTACAAATCCTATCTAAATAAATTTCTATTGCCATATTCATTCCATTAGAATATACTTCGGCAATATGTCTTTCTGAGCCAAAATCACTTCGATCAATATATCGAAGTGTTCCGTTAACGGCGCTCTTTTTACCGTGTCCCCAATCAATTTCTTTGAGTTGACAATTATCAACTGATGCAGTTACTAATACATCAGGAGTAGCATTTAATCCAATATAAGCATATCCTGGATACTTCTCTAATGATGAAATATTTTTGTCATCTTTAAAGAAAAACATACTTATTAATATCAAAATAATGATTGTCATAATCATATAAGTAACTGCAATTGTTTTATTATTAACAATTGCATCTCTTACAATATTACCAAAATTTGTATTATTATCTTCTGCCATAATCAATCCATTCAATAAAGTACCCTACAATATAGATTTTTTATTGATTAATGTATGAATTTTTCAATGACCGTAGTTTCTTCCTATTGTGGCTAGACGACCATCTACCATTATTTTAACATCAGATGATCCACAACAACCTTCAGCTATAATATTATTATAAGCTTCCATCATATATTCGTCATCAATAAATGCAAATCTATCATTATCAATGCAATCTTCATTATTTAGATAATCCATAATAAATCTATTTGCTGTAATTAAATCTGGTAATTTAACTATATCAGAGAAATCATCTGAATGAGGATATCTTTCTAAAGCTAATTTTAGCATAGCTTGATATTCATCTTCTGGTAATTCATTTTCAGTAAAAGTTAATTTACGCATCAGCCCAGCTATATGTGTATTTGGAAATATAGTAGATGAATATTTTTTTGAAAAGTCATCATAACATCCTTTAACCGATGCAGCATATTGAGCTATAGCAGCGCTTCTAGATATTCCAGCCGTGCAATGCACAATCAAATGAGTATCCATTGTATTATGGACGAAATCATGAACTCTTATCGCATCTTTTCCAGTAAATAGATACTCATCGAATTCTTTAAATTTTTCGCCTGGTACAATGTCTAGGCATGATAATGTCATAAAATCTTTTAATTGTGGTATTTTGACATAACTTACACATTGTTTAATTTCAATTTCTGTATCAAAATGAGGATATTTTTCTAAAAGAATATCCTCATCATTTTCAACACATGATATAGAAATAACAGAGAAATCTTCTCCGTTAAATATATCAGCAATAGTATGATCTCTTAATTTCTGTAACAAAACATTTCGAGATAGTATTTCTACTTTTTTATTATTGTGCATATACAGTAATTTCTTTAAGTTTTAATATTGAAGTTCGCCATACACAATTACCATTAGTAATATTCATATATATATGAATATCTGATTGAAGTGATTCAATAAACATATCTTTATCATTAATTGACAATGATCCATTTATAATTCTATTGGCAATCTCATCGCATTCATCAACTGTTAATTCTTGGTTATGACCATTTTTATTTATATAAAGCATTTGTACACCTTTATTGAAAGTTTATCTTAAAATATAGAATAAAATCAAATTTTGTAAACTACATTTATACTTGGTAAGGTGGGTATCTACCTAAAAAAACTTTAAGATAATCATCAACTTTTTCATTTAATTCCAATAAAGTTTCAGTATTATCAATGGTGACAACATATTTATCATTATATATTCGTTTTATTTCACCGATTTGTGCTTCGAAAAAAACATCAATCTTATTATCATTCCAAGATTTATTATTTTTCAATCTAGCTTTACAATCTTTATAAGAAGAACGAATAAGTATTTTATTGTTAAATACATCTTTTAAACGCCATTCCAACAAAACATTCACTTCAAATATTGCTATGCGCTGTGATGTTAAATACATATCTACTGCTGCATCATCAATATAGCTCAATAAATAATTACTTATGATTAATTGAGCTGTATGGAGCTTATCGGAAGATGATAAAATCAATTTTACATACTCAATATAATTCCAACCTATAGGAAAATATTGATGACCTAAAACATCAACAAGCTTTTGTTGACATTTTAATGATTCATCAGATGACTCTAATAATAAATTCTTACAAAAAACTTCAAGATTTACATAATTCAATGTGAATCCTGTTAATTTCTTATATTTTACCTGCAATAGCTCAATAAAAGTTGTTTTACCAACACCAGAACCACCAATAATAGCCAATGAAGGTATATTAATATTAATCATTCAATCCCACATATTTTCTAAGCATAGCATTTTGCGTATCTAATAATTTTGTTAAAGATATTTCTAAATGATCTACATCAGTATCTTCATCTCGATTATTAATCATTGTATTTAAAGCATCAATGCGAATAGCAGTTTGCATTATAATCCACTTTTGATGTTGAATTCCATGTATATCAATCAACATTTCAAAGTTGCTTTTAATTATATGACCTATTAAAGGATGAGGACAATAAATAACCACATCTGAATTTAATATACTCTCAATAAATTCTTCTTTAAAAGATGTTATATTAATATTCTCAAGATCAACAGGCTCAATTAAATCTTCTTTATTTAAATATAAAACAGATGAGAGTTTCATAAAGTTCCTTCCATATGAACTAATAAATTACATTTTTTGTGAAATTGATGCAACTGCATTGTCATTAATAACAGTTTTTTTATTAAGTTTTACAACATCAATAATAGGCTCTGCTTTCACTTTTGATGGACGACCTCTTCCACGCTTGATAACAGGAGCAACAGATTCTGATTCAATATTATTAATCGTTGGTACTTTTAATAATGGACGACCTCTGCCACGCTTAATAACAGGAACAACAGATTGTGTTGCCATTGGAGTTTGTAAACTTGGTAATTGGATTTTTTTGGATTCAAACACTTCAGCGTCTTCAGTCCTAATTAACTTGATCAATATACAAGTATCGAAAATATCATCTTGTGGAATACCAAGTAAAATTTTCGCTTCATATCTACATAAACCAATTGGCTTCGCTAAGCTCTTTACTGCTTCTGATGCTTCCATAGTAGTTGATTCGATATATACAAATTCACCTACATTCAATTGTTTTTTCTGATTTAGAGTTGTCTTGGTTTTCATTCAAATCCTTTCTGGATCTTCTGTGTGTTCACGTTTACAAATAGTCGTATTACATCCCATACCACATATGGTTGTAATTATCATCCCACCATAATAATTAATTGATTCATCTTGGTCACCATAAACCGGAACTGAAATGTTAATAGAACTTATTACTTTTATAAATTGTTCATATGTTACACATGTAGAAGTTTCATATCTAACATCATCTTCATATAAATAATCATTCCATAAAACATGTTCTACGATTTTTTTCCAATAATGAAAAAATTCATCACTTTCAAAAAACGATTCCTTTGCAGCAATTTTATCAATTAAAAAATTCATATTGCTATTATACCAATCTTTTGCATCTTGTAAACTAATATCCATATTAATTCCAATATATTAATAGAAGTAACATATCCATTAAATTATACTCTGTCAACTAAAATCCATACTAAACTATAAATATAACTATTATTACTGGAAATTAAATATGAATAATTTATCAACACCTGAATGTCTACCTAAATTAGAAA
>Ga0315288_10007777_pt1 | contig 13580 bp, 7 predicted proteins | sample YL17G11_20_MG_FD_203454 | JGI IMG/M metagenome (GOLD analysis project Ga0315288, IMG submission 203454) | Sediment microbial communities from Yellowstone Lake, YNP, Wyoming, USA - YL17G11_20 | ecosystem: Environmental > Aquatic > Freshwater > Lake > Sediment | place: USA: Wyoming | collected...
TAGACCAGCTTGCGGCTCTCGCGCAGTTTCTCCACGTAGGCTCGCGCCGTCTCGTTGAGTTTCTGGCCTTCCGCCTCGCGCATTTGGGCCTTGATCTGCTCCTTCATCTCATCGTAGGAGCGCCGGCCGGCCACGGGACGTTTCTGCTCGACGAAAATCAAGTGATAGCCGTAGGGCGTGCGCACCGGACCGACCATCTTTCCCGCATCGGTTTTCCACGCGGCTTGCTGGAATCCCTCCACCATGCGGCCCCATTGAAACCAGCCAAGATCTCCCGAGTCGGCGGCGCTGGTGGCATCCTCGCTGAACCTCGCGGCCGCGGTCTTGAAGTCCAAGCCGGCGGCGATGGCGCGTTTGATGGAATCCAACCGCGCCAGGACTTTGGCGCTGTCGGAAAGCGCGCTGTCCGCGCTGGAGGTCTTGAGCAGGATGTGGCGCGATTTCACCTCCTGATTACCCATGTCGTAGAATTTTCGGGCCGCGGCCTCGCTGACGACTTTGTCCACGACCTGCGTCTGATAAAGCATGTCGAGGGCCTGGCGGCGGGCGATTTGGTCCACTTGATCCGTCACCTGTTGCCGCTTGTCCAGGCCGAGTGCGCATCCTTCCTGATACCTGGCGCGCTCGACGGCCATTTCGCGCAGCACTTTTTCGCGCACCGGGTAGGGTTGCCGCTGCGCGTTGTCCTCCGAGCGAAATCGGCGCAGGCACTCATCTTTGAAATCCTGCGTGGTGATTTTCTCGCGTCCCACACGGGCCACGATTGGTTCACGCGGACCACAACCGGCAATGAGGGCCAGGCAGAAGGTCCCGCCGAGCATGATGGGTCGAAGTTTCACGAGCGTCTCCTCACGATTTGTGCCGCATCAGCGGCGATGATGTATTTCCGTTTTTGATGGCTGCGATTCACGCGCTTATTCATTCGTTGATCGTGGCGCGTACACGCGCAGCGGCCGCGTGGGAACGCCGCTGACCGGCCAGAAGACCGCCGGATCGGTGAAGACCGCGCCCCGCCGTTCATATTCGCGGTAGTCGTTCAGATTGACGAAGCGGTCGTTGTCGGTGATGATGGCCGCGAAGCGCCGCTGCGTAAGCGCGCGCTCGACGCTGTCCAGGAGCAGCTTCTTGGCGCGCTCGTTCCGGCAGCGCAGGATGTCATAAATCGGCAAGGCGGTGGCATAGGTTCGTTTGCCCGCCATGACTCCGTAATAGCCGTGATGAGCGACCCACACCTCGCCCGGCGATTGACGCACGCCGGCCAGCAGCATCTCGCCCGCGGCGCGATCGGCGGCCGTGGGAATCTGCTCCAGCGGACGATAGTACAGCGCGGCAAACTGCATGACGATCGCCAACCAGAACAGGGCGGTCACCAGCGGAGCGGCGTGGAGGTGAAGCGGATGATCTTCGCTCAGAGCCTGGCGAAGCTCGCGGCCCCAGACTCGCAGCTTCGGTACGGCCAAACCGAACAGCAAGGCGATGAAGGCGTAGGCGGGCAGCAAATCGTTGGCGTAGTTGCCGTCCTTCACCCGCGGCACCCACGATGCCATCACGAATCCCGCCCCCGCCAAAACATAGAACCACCACTCATCGCGCGCTTCGTCCCGCCTGCGAAGACCCAGATAGGCCGCGCCGAAGACGACCGCAACCGTCAGAGGCCGCAGAATGTCGAGCAGCCAGAATTCCGCGAACGCGTAACCGATAAGGGCGTGTCCGGCAGGCACCTGCCACCAGTAGAACGTGAACCAGCCGCCGGATGCCCGGTCAACGAGCAGAATCGGCGCTGCCACCAAGATAATCAACGGCGCGACGAAAAACCAGCCGCCGCTCTTGCGCAGGCGAACGGCATAGGCGATGAGAAACAGGGCGGCGATGGCGGCCGTTTGTTTGGTGAAAACGGCGGCTGCGGTGAGCAGCGCGGCCAGCATCCAGCCGGCGCGCGTGCGATAGAATCGCAGAAACCACAGCGCGAGCAGGAGAAAGAGCAGAAAGAGCGAATCCACCCGCGCCACGTCCAGCCACGCGCCGATCAAGCGATAGATCGCCGCCAACAGTCCCGCCGCGAAGAGCCCCGCCCAGCGGTCTTTCGCTTCGCGCCCCACCAAAGCATAAAGAACCGCCATGCAACCGAGTGATGCGAGAAAAGAGATGAGGCGCAGCGGCAGAAATCCGATGCCGGTGATGAGTGCGGCTCCCACCGACACATAATAGTAGAGCGGCGGATAAATGGCGGGCACCCATTCCACTGATGGTTCCGTGTACAGCGGCTGGCCGTCGAGCACACGCCGCACGTGATCCACCATGCTGCCCTCCTGCCACTCCAGCTCGAAGGGATACGAGATGCGCCAGAGGGCAAGCACGATGTAGAGCAGGATGAAGGCGGCGGCAATCGTGTGCGCAAGGTACTTCATGATCGTTTCATCGCCGAGGCATGCGTCCGCGCGTGCCCGGAATCCTCTCTATACCACCGCCGGTTCGCTTTTCCGACTCGGTGAAATGGCCCGCAAATATTTCAGCACGTACGACAGTTTCTCGCGCCAATTCGAGAACATGCCCAGCGGGAGGCGAACGGCGAACAGACTCGAAGCGGAAAACTCCACCTGAAATCCGCCACTGCGGGCGGCGATTTCCAGCACGCGCTCGCGGGGCAGGCCGTCGCGCGGAAACTCGATCCGGCATTCCTGTCGCTCCACGGAAATCTTCTGCGCGCCGAGTTTTTCGCCTCCGATGCGCACGCGCACCATGTCGAAGAGGTTGCACGCGGCATCCGGCAGGCGGCCGAAACGGTCGGCCACGTCGCGCTCCATCTCGTCGAGCTTGGCCAAGTCATGCGCGCGCGAAAGCTCGCGATAGTAGTTGAGCCGCATGCCGCCCTCCGGCATGTAGGGCTCCGGGAAGAAGGCATCCGCCTCGATCTTGAGTTTCAGTTCCGGCGGCGCTTCTTCGACCGCACCGGCCTGCTCGACCTTGACCTCGCGCACGGCCTCCTCGATCAACCGCTGGTACATTTCGAAACCCACCGCGTTGATGTAACCCGACTGCTCGCGGCCCAGAAGATTTCCCGCGCCGCGAATTTCGAGATCACGCATGGCCACCTGAAAACCGGCGCCCAGAGACGAGAAATTGGTGAGCGCGGCCAAGCGTTCGCGGGCCATCCGCGACATCTCGAACTTGGGCGGAACGAGAAGGTACGCGTAAGCCTTGCGCGAAGAGCGGCCGATCCGTCCACGAAGCTGATGAAGCTGCGCCACGCCGAAGCGGTCGGCGCGGTTCACGATCATAGTGTTCACGTTGGGCAAATCGAGCCCCGATTCGATAATCATGGTGGAAATGAGCACGTCGTAGCTGCCCTCGATGAAATCCACCATCACGCGCGCGAGTTTGTCTTCGTCCATCTTGCCGTGCGCGATTGCAAAACGCACGTTAGGCAGCAATCGCTCGAGCATGCGCTTGACGGCGGGGATGGACTCGATGCGGTTGTGCACGAAGAACACCTGCCCGCCCCGTTGCAGCTCGTAAAGGATCGCGTCCTTGATGACCCTCTCCGAAAACTGCACCACATCGGTTTCGATGGGCAGGCGGTTGGGCGGCGGCGTGTTGATCTGCGAGAGATCGCGCGCGCCCATGAGCGCCATGTGCAGCGTGCGCGGAATGGGCGTGGCGCTCATCGCCAGCACGTCAATATTCGCGCGCAGAGACTTGATCCGCTCCTTTTGCACCACGCCGAAACGGTGTTCTTCGTCAATGATGAGCAGGCCAAGATCGTTGAACTGCACGTCTTTGGAGAGCAAGCGATGCGTGCCGATCAGAATATCCACTTTGCCCTCCGCCAGCCGGCCCAGAGTGTGGCGCTGTTCCTGCGCCGTTTGGAAGCGCGAGAGCGCGGCCATCTGCATCGGCCAATTGCGCAAGCGCTCGCGGAACGTGCGGAAATGCTGTTGGGCAAGAATGGTCGTCGGCACGAGCACGGCCACCTGCCGGCCGTCGGTGACGGCTTTGAAGGCGGCGCGCACGGCGATCTCCGTCTTGCCGTAACCCACGTCGCCGCAAATGAGACGATCCATGGGCGCATCGCGTTCCATGTCGCGCTTGACTTCTTCGGCGGCCCGCATCTGGTCGGGAGTGTCTTCGTAGAGGAAACTCGCTTCCATTTCGCGCTGCCACGGTGTGTCGGAAGAGAAGGCCACCCCGCGCAGCGCCTTGCGCTGGGCGTAGAGCTTGATGAGGTCTTCGGCGATGGAGAGCAGCGATTTCTTCGTCTTGCGCTTCAGGTCGCGCCAATCGCGGCCGCCGATTTTCGAGAGCGGCGGCTGAAAACCGTCGCGGCCCGAGTACTTCTGCACCTGCGCCAAGTTCTCGAGCTTGACGAACAGCGTGACGCCGTCGCGATACTCGATTTTCAGCACTTCGCGCTGCACGTCATGCACGCTGATCTTGGTCAGGCCGAGATAGCGTCCGATGCCGTAGTCCACGTGCACCACGAAGTCACCGGGTTTGAGCGCGTCAATATCATGCAGCGGAACGACGTTCTTGAACTTGAGAAAGCGGCGGCGGCGGCGCATGCGGCCGAAGATGTCGTGATCCACTAACACGGCCAAGCGCGCAGCGGGCAGCGTGAAACCGTGATGCAGGCCGCCCTCGCGGACTTCAAACGCTTCTTCGGGGCAGCCGCGCTCCACCAGGATTTGCGCCAGACGTTCGCCCGCCGCCGTCGAGTCGCAAAGCAGCACGGCACGCACGCCTTCGGCGTGATATTCCTTCAGGCGGTCGGCAACGAGCGGCAAATTCGCGGCGAAGCGCTCCTGCGGCTGCGCCGCCATGTCGAGCGTGTGGTCGGTTTCGTAGGGCGAGCTGGCGAGAAAGACTTGCGTGAACGTTCGCGCCGCCTTGCGCAGATGCTCCGGATCAATGGCCTTCATCGGCGACGGTGCTTCAGCAGCCTGCTCCTCGGCGAGATCGACTGCGATGTTTTCCTCGTCCGCCGCGAGTTCGTCGTCGTCCTCAAGCACATCGCGCGCGGCGCGCTCGGCGAGTTCGCGAATGCGGCGCCCGCCGATGGCATCGCGGCGTTCTTCATAGGCGCGCTTCAAGGCCGTCCAAGCGCCGCGACCTTCCGACCACACGAGAATGGCGTCGGCAGACAGATGGTCGAGCAGATGGGTGTGTTCCTCATGCGGCAAGTCCGCCGCCATGAGCGTGACCTCGGCGATTTGGCCGGTGGATTTCTGCGAAGACCAATCGAAAGTACGCAGGCTCTCGACGTCTTCGCCGAAGTATTCGATGCGCACCGGATCGGGCGCGCCGAAGGGATAGATGTCCACCACCGCGCCGCGCACGGCGAACTGACCGACCGCTTCCACGAACATCTCGCGCTTGTAGCCCGAGTCCACCAGATATTGCAGCAGCGATTCGCGCGGCAGCGTTTCGCCCTTGGTGATCGTGTAGAGATTCTTGGCGACCGCGGCGGGTGCGGGCAGCGGATCGAGCAGCGCGGCGGCGGCGGTCACCACCACCGGCCTCTCGCCGCGCGCCAGCCGCAGCAGAACTTCGGCCCGCTCGGATTGCTCGACGGAAGTGAGCGGGCGATCAAAATGCGGCCGCGGCGGCAACAGACTCACCGCGTTTTCTCCCAACAGCACGGTGAGATCGTCGGCCGCTTCTTCCGCATCTTCGAGCGATTCGGCCACGAACAGCACGGGCCGCGCCAATCGCTCATTCAGAAAATCCGCGATGAGCACGGGCAGCGATCCCGGTGCGTTCCTGACCAGCACGCGGCTGTCCGCGACCGCCGCCGCCAACTCGCGGAACGGTTGCGATTCAAAGAGTTTGGATTTCAGCCAGTCCATACAATTCGCTATGCGAGATGATTCGCTTCATTGGCTCACACGGTTTTCGCGCAGCGCTTGTTCGGCAATTTGATAGAAGGCGCGGAACTCGCGGGAAAGGCTGTCCGCGATCTCGGGTTCCTCGGTCAGCAGGTTGCGGCGCGTTTTCAGAGGTTCGGATAGATTTTGCAAAGAGATCAGCCGGTCCGCGTCGCACAGCAGCCGCCATGAGCCGCGCTGCCAGCCGTAGTTGTTGGATTGATCCGTGACCACAAAACGCGCGCCCGTGTCAGGATCGAGCATGCTGCGGCCGAAGCTCGCGTGCTCGCTTTGCATGCCGCACAAATCGAGAATGGTCGGCATCACGTCCAAGTGACTGACCGGATAGGTGCGCACCTCGCCGTGCAGCCGCCCGGGCGAATAAAAGATGCAGCCCACGCGAAACGTCTCGCCCTCTTCGGCATGCGAGGTATGGTCGCCAACAATCACATACAGCGTGCGATTGAAGCGTTCGGTGCGCGCTTCACGGCGGAAGAATACGCGCAGAGCTTGATCGAGATACGCGTAGGTGTTCAGCCGCTCGGCACCCGGAACCGCGGCAGGGATCGGCGACGGAAAACCCGGCGGCAATGTCCAGGGCGCGTGCGTGCAGAGGGTGAACAAGCCATAATGAAAAGGCTCGGGCAGACTGTCCATTTCGTGCGCGACACGTTGGAGCGCGACGTCATCCCACACGCCCCACGAGCCGTTGCGCTGCGAGCGCGGGAAATCGGCCTCGGTGATGAATTCCTCATAGCCGGCCATGCGGCAAATTCCCTCAATGCCCATCGAACCGGGAGCCGCCGCGTGCATGAAGCGAACACGATAGCCTTGCTCGCGCAGAATATCGCCGAGGCCGCGCAGCTTGGGCAGCGTGAGCGTGATCGCGTAAGGATTCGGGCCAAGATTGGGAACGGAGGCCGTAATCGCGCACAAGCCGCGAAACGAACGCGTGCCGAAGGCCGAGCAGTTGGTGAAGATCAGGCTCTGCCGCGCCCGCGAATCGAGAAACGGCATGACGCTCATCGAGCCGCCGAAGCTTTCGAGCAAAGAGGCGTTCAGCGACTCCACCACAATGAGCACCACGTTGAGGCGCTCGCTCGAATCGGCGATGGCGGAGTGCCGGACGCTGCGGCGCAGCAGCGGGAAACGCTCGGAGGCAAAGCGGTCGCCGTCCGCAGCCACCAAGCGGCGCGTGATGCTGACGGATTCGTGCTCGTCCATATAAAGGACGGGCGGGTGCTGCTCATTGAAGGTGGAATAGAGAAAACTGTACCAGCCGTTGAGCGCGAGGCCGCCGGCCGCTTCGCTGCCGGCCGAAAGCGCGTCCGAGCTTCGCAACGGCTCTTTGCCCAGACTGCCGCGAATGCCGGCGAGGCTCGCCGTGCTCACCACCACCCACAGCAGGACGATGCTCCACCACGAGTGATGAATCGGCTCGGCGTTGCGCACAGGCAGAAAGGCCCATCGCACCAGCCGCACGAGAATCACGCCGCCGATAACCAAAGCCGCCAGCTGCAGCGGATACTCGCGAAAGGCGAGCAGCAGCACGGGCGCAACATCGTTCAATACTCCCGCGGGTTCGACGGTGAGATGATGCCCGCTTTCGCCCCAGAATAACAAGTCGCTCCACAAGACGGCGGCCACCGCCAGAAAGAGAACCGCGCACGACCACTGCGACAGCCGCACAGCACTTTGTTGCCATGCGCGCGGCCACGGAATCCACAGCGGCAGAAGCGGCAACGTGACGGTGAACAGCGCGGCGGCCGCATCGAAGCGCAGACCCACCGCAAACGAACCCGCGATTTCCCGAAGACTGAGGGCGTTGAAATGGGACGAGTACGCCGCCAGCAGAATGCCGCGCGCCAGCATCAGCACGGCGATCATGACCAGCAGCGTGCGCAGCCAGACCGCAAGTCCGCTGCGCAAGATCATCGGAGTGTTGTTGTCGCGCGCCGGCATCACCGCTTCTTGATCACGTTCACCACTCGCAGCCAGGGGAAGAAATCGAGCAGGCCGGCGGGCTTGATGTGCCGCTCGCTGACTTTCCGCACGTCTTCCACCGTGTAGAAACAATCCGCATCCAGTTCGCAGATCAGCTTGACCAAGGCGGGAATGCGTTCGCGCCCGGCCACAATGAAAACCACATCCACCGGCCCCGAGCGGCCCATGCTCTCGGTCTCGGTAGCGGGATAATTGTGCTTCCAGAGTTGCTGGGCGAGGTTCTTCTCTCGGCCGGAAATCACGCGCACGAGTTGATTGCCCAAAGCCAGCCTTGATTCCACCCACATGCCCACCGCTTGGCCGGCGGCGAATCCGGCCGCGTAGCTCACGGTCAGATACCAGGCGTGCAGATTCTGGATCACCTGCCCGATGACATTGATCCAGATGAAGACTTCGAAAAATCCCATGAACACGGCCAGCACCGCATAGCCGCGCACGACGGCGATGGTGCGCAGTGTGCCGATGCTCTGGTCGCAGATGCGGAGACAGAAGATGCCGATCACCAGCAGCCACGGATGAGCGGCCAGATACGTGATTAGGGCTTGCATGGTTTGTGTCCTCCCATCATCTGCGCCGCAGTGGGCGCGCGCTGTCCTGCAACATCTCTTTGCGGCGTTCATCCTGCAGCCATTGCAGACGGCCGATCATGCGATAGAGCTCGTCGAGTCCCTTCTCGAAGACGGGGTCTTTATCGGGATTGAGGGCGCGCATCATCTGATACATCTCATCGGTGACCACGTAGCCGGGCTTGATGGTCTTGCCGCCGATGCTCATGGCGCGGCCCACGGTCTCGATTTGCGAACGGTATCGGGCCGCGCGCAGTAAGAAATCCGTGGGCGGCGCGCAGCTTTCATCCATGAGAACCACGATCGGCAAATTGAATTGCCCCTCGCCGCGCGGGAGGATTTCGGGATCGGTGTGAATCGTCGCGCTCGTCAGCCGGCCCATAGCGAGCGCGACCGTGTTCGCATCTCCGCCGCCGCAGCCGCGCACATCCAGCAGCAGCCCGTCGTCGTAGCGCGCCGCATCCACCGCCGCATCAAACTCGGCAACGAAATCCGTCCCGCCTTCCCAGCTTCGCACGCGGATAACGCCCACCGTGCTCTCGGGCAGGCGCGAGTATTCGACATTAGAGACGGTCTCTTCCTGCGCCGTCGCCGCGCAAGCGAGCAGCAGGAGAATAGCTATTGCACCCGCTGATTTCATAATCTTCTCCGCCGAGCAGGGTTTCCAAACCCTGCCGGAATCTGTCAAGCCGTTCGCACTATGATGAAATCTCCACTTGACCTCTTTCGCCAGTGGCCGTCAATCCGGCATGGATTTTCTCATCAATCTCATGGAAGTAATTGCTCATCCCTTTGGGCATGACATAGAGGCATTCCCCGCGGTTCGCCTTTTCCCACACCGCACCAGCAAGTCTCTTCTCTTGAGAATCCAAATTCGTCCAATCGTTTTCGTTCTTGTATTCGACGGCGAGCCAGCGGTCACCTTTCAGCAGGCACATGAAATCCGGGTAGTGAAGATCGGTGCTCGTCTGCAAAGCGAAGCCGCGCCGCGACGGATTCCGCACCCAAGTCACCACATCCGCCAAGCCGTCAATGTGGAACGCACACGCGGCCTCCTCGTCGTTCATGTCTCCAATGTGGGGCGGGTAAACGTATTTCTGAAAAGTGTATTTGCCCTCGTATGGCTTGTCACCGCGCAGTATTTCCGGCGTGAACTCAAACGGGTTTCCCGGGACGGCTCGCAGGGTGACATCCCCAGTTTCATTGAAGAGGTTGAGCAATGCTTTGCTTTTCACGCTGACCACGAAGTCGTCCACCTTGTGCTGCACGCAATCGAGAAGGTGAAACGGATCCCGCAATGGCACGTGAAGGCTCTCGCGCGTTTTCAGATCGGCCAGGACTCGCATCAGGAACTTCTGAAATTCCGGTTGAGGGATATTGCCGTGCTTGATCTTAGAGTCAAGGAGCCTGATTAACCACGCCTCGTCCCGATTCCCAAAATCGTCAAACGCCGACAACTGATTCTGCATCTTGGCAACACGCTGAATCTGCAACCACCCCGCCTCCGTGACATCTACTGCCAGCGTCTCCCCTTGTGTTCGTGCCGCGTACTCCCGTTCTGACAACACGCTGCACTCATCCATGGACCAGTCGGTATCAATCAGGTGCGTTTCCTCCAGCGGTTCGAAAAAATCGCCTTCTTTGACGCAAACCCGAGGCACCTTAAGCTCGTGGGTCAGTGGAACTTCGCCTTGTGCTGATGGAAAGAATGTTCCATCTCCCAGATCAAGTCCCGCCTGCCGCACGATCTTTACGGCCTGGGGGGCTTCCCATCTCTGGAAACCGTTCCTGATAAGCCCTTGCTCAAGCAACGCCGCCACTTTGTTAGACTCCGGAGTGACGAAGGCATAGGCGTAGTTCAGCTCGGGGCACACCTTCGGTTTTGCCCTTGGCAACCGCATTATGCGGCCAAGAATCTGCTCAAGATCCTTCGCTTGATGAATGTTCGTTACTGAACAAAGCACATAGGCGAAGGAGCAATCCCATCCCTCGCGCAAGGCCTGTTTCGTGATAATGTAGCGGATGTTGCAGCCCGCGTCAAAAAGATTTCGGTCTCCCACCTGATTGATGTCGCCGGTAACAATCGGACATTCCTCTGCACTGATCCCTTCGTGCTCAATAAGCCACTGTTGAACAAATTCTTCGTGCAGGCTCTCGCTATCCTGAAAATGCGATTGTGCCTGAATGAGAAGGATCGGGCGAATGTATTCGCCGGTTTGTTGCCGTTCTCTTTCGGCCATCTCTTCCAACTCGCGGCGCTTGGCTATGGCAGCCGTCAGTGCCGCGCGCCAATCCCCCAAATCGCCCGTCAACATGATCGGCATCTTGATCATGTTCTCTTCCTTCAGTTCCCACGCGGTCACGCTATGTAGCACGTTGCTGAAAGGCTCCCGATCCAACGGGGTGGCCGTAAACTCGATGATGCACGACGGTTTGAACTTGCCCAGCGTATCGAAGGTCAATCCGGTTCGCGCCATGTGCGCTTCATCTAACATGATAATCGGCTGCCGCATCCGCAACACGTTGACCAGACTGTATGGATAAGAACCGTTCGCCTCCAGACCCACAGGATCAACCTTGTCCACGCCCATTCCCGTAAAGTGATGCTGCAAGTCACCGTTGGACTTGTAGGCTTGGCGTATCCTGGGGTCGTTGACGGTGAACATCTGGCGCGACGCCACAATTATGGTCGGTCCTGAATCCAGCACCGCTTTCCGAAGCGCATACAGCGCTTCGCCCGCTTCCATCGCCGTCACACTCCCATTCGGGAAGGCCTTCTCCAGCACCTCGCGGTAAGGGTGTCCCCGTTGTTGAAGGGCTTTTAGCGTCTGTTCGTGAATCGCATCCGTCGGCACGATCCAGAGAACCACCGGGTGCTGCGTGTGCAAATACACGTTGGCTACCGTTTCGACGGCGCAACTTGCCACAAAAGTCTTGCCGCCGCCGGTCGGAATTCGAATACAGAAGTAGGGAATGTCCTCAAGCCCGTCAGGGCGGTGGTAGTCCCGCTTCGTACGCTCTTCGAACGCTTCTTGGGGCGGCTTCGTTGTGCAGGCGCTGAGGTACTCGTGGATAGCTTTGAGCGCGTCTTTCTGGTAGGCTTTGAGTTCCATGTCAGCGCACCTTGATTTGGTAAGGAACTTGTTTGAACGTGATCTGTTCCCGCTTCAGCCGGGCATCGCCTATCCGGCAGCCGGTGCCGAAAATGACTCGCGGGCCGTCGTGAGAAGGCAGATCGGCCAAGACAGCCCGCGTCAGGACGTTGCCGCCGTTTGCCCGCTTGTCGCTCAAGATGCCGTTGTAGAGCAGGTAATAGGCCGTGCCGTTGACCACGCCCAATAGCGGTGTGCGCCCGTTATTCTGCTTGGGCAAAGGCTCACCGGTCTCGGTTAAGAAGATGTGCCGCGCCAGATCGCTGAAGCTCACGCTCTTGCGAATCTGTCCGTCCGCGTCAAACAGCGTGTCTCCCAACGTGCAGTAGCGAAAACCGCCACCCAGACCCTCCACGAACTTCCCCTTGCTGTTCGTGTAGCCCTGTGCCACCCGCTTCACCCGCTCGGCCGTGATTTCCCGGCAAATCTTCTCTTCCATCTCCACCAAAATGAACTTCCGGTTCCCGCCGTCCTCCTTGTTCAATTGCAAAACCGCATGAGCCGTCGTGCCGGAACCGGCAAAGGAATCCATAACAATGTAGTCTTTTTCGTGGCTGCCGTTAACAATCATCGCCGCGAGGTAGCGAACAAGTGCTGTAGGCTTCGGATTGCTGAAGACTTTCGACCCAAATATCTCTTCTATTTCCGCGGTGCCCTCCTGATTGAACGGCCCGCTCATAATTGAAATAGGCTTAGCCATGCGAAGCTGCCCGTTTTCATCTCGCAGATACTGTTTGAATCGTACACTCCATTTTCCGCCCGACTTCCGAAAGACTACTTCGTTCTTAGCTACGGCCTCTTCCATCCTTTCTTTCGCCCAGATCCACTGTTTGTCCGGCCAGATGTCCTCGCCGTTGTACCGCACGGGGTAGACGAGATTGGGACGGTCATCTTTACTCCTCGTCGCAAGGGGCTGCGTAATGTACCCGCCTCTGACATCAAATTTGTCGTCTCGAAGTTTGTACTTCGCTTCCTCTTCCCCCGACAAAGACGCTTCAATGCTGTCAAGTGGCGTCTTGCTGTAACAAAAGACATATTCATGGATGTTGCCGAAGCCGCGTGTCATCGCGCCAGGCCCATACTTGTTCTTCCAAACGATTTGCTGAACGAACGTCCGGCGGCCGAACGCCACATCCATGTCCATGATTGCCTTCAGATGCACCGCTTCGTTATCGTCCAAGGATATGAAGATAAGCCCATCTTCGCGTAAGAACCGTCTAAGCAGTGCGAGCCTCGGTAGCATCATACACAACCACTTGTCGTGCCTTGACAAGTCCTCAGCTTCGCTGCCCACGACCTTACCCAGCCACTCGCGGATTTCCGGACTGTTCACGTTGTCATTATACACCCAGTTCTCGTTGCCCGTGTTGTAGGGCGGATCAATGTAGATGCACTTCACCTTGCCCGCATAATAAGGCAGCAGAGCCTTGAGCGCGAGCAGATTGTCCCCCTGCACAATCAAATTCCCGCTGCCCGGATCACCCACCGACAGCGAGTTATCGCACTTCAAGAGATGAAACGGCACCTCTTCATGATGCTTCTCTACGGCCTTCTTGCCGATCCAGTCCAGCGTGGGCATAGATCATTCCTTATGGTTCACGACGGTCGGAGACCGCCGGTAGTTTACCGGGGGGAAACGGACACAGCGGGCTGTGTCCCTACAAGACCACGCGATTCGCTTTTCTCATTTCTAATTTCATCCCTCATCCCTTCTGTATAGCCTTGCGGATGACGCCGCCGCTCTCGTCCAGCAACGCGCGCGCTTTGTCCGCATCCACACCGCGAAAGTGCATGACGAGAGCGGTCTTCAGCTCGCCGGATGCTTGCTTCAAGACTTCATCGGCCCACTCGTAATCCGAGCCCGTCAATTCCATGAAGATGCGGCGCGCGCGGGCTTTCAGTTTTTGCGATCCGGCCTTGAGATCCACCATCAGATTCTCGTAGCACTTGCCGAGGCGCACCATGGCCGCGGTCGTGAGCATGTTCAGCACCAGCTT
>Ga0315288_10007780_pt1 | contig 13579 bp, 11 predicted proteins | sample YL17G11_20_MG_FD_203454 | JGI IMG/M metagenome (GOLD analysis project Ga0315288, IMG submission 203454) | Sediment microbial communities from Yellowstone Lake, YNP, Wyoming, USA - YL17G11_20 | ecosystem: Environmental > Aquatic > Freshwater > Lake > Sediment | place: USA: Wyoming | collected...
CTTCAATTTTTTATATATCATCTATAGGTGGTATAAGTAACAGGTTTCCTGGCACTCTTGACGATGTCCGGATATACAACAGGGCGTTGAGTGCGAATGAGATATTATGGGGAGCCACACATCCTTCATGTTCATTTGCGGAACTCCATGCAGGAATTACAGTTGGAACACATGAAACAACACTAACGGCACAAGCGAATAGTGGACAGAAAGTTTTAACAGTTGCAGATTCGTCTACTTTCACTGCTAACGAAATGATACGCATAGTTGGTGCAACACCTGAAACTGTGACTATTGCAAGTATTGATTCTCCGACACAAATGACGACAGTTGCAAATTTGGTCAATACTGCTGCCAATGGTTCAGCAATTAAGTTTAGTAATCTAGTCTTATTCCATAAATATTCTGATGGTTTAGCAACCGATTTATCTATCTATGGCAATAATGGTACGCTAAATGGCGGAGTCACTTATGCACAGACGGGATTCTTATCACGTAACCTCTTTACCGATGGTGATTTCCGAGATGGCATTGGTGCATTTCCAACGTTATCAGGTGTAACATTTTCCAAGAACACTACTGCACCAATAGCCGATGAACAGGATGGTAAGTTAGTCAATAGTGGAGCGGCACAGGGTTATATTAGACAGAACATCAAGACAACGGCAAATAAAGATTATTATTTTTATGGGTTAGTTAAGGGTCCAGCTACAGTTAATGGTGCAAGTACTTTAGTAAATGTTGATGCAACTGCAAGTATGAGCATAACAGCAGCGCAGGCGGGATTGACAGCGGCAACTACCACAGAGACGGAGTTTTGTTTTCAAGCTAAAGATACGGATACAACAGTTGACTTGGGGACTGGAAGCGTTACCAATGCAGAAATAACCTATTGGGATAACGTCAAGATGATTTCAAGTCTATGTGTGAATGGAAGTTGCGAAGGTGGTGCTGATCCGCCAGCGTCATGGACACAAGAGACAAATGCAACAGTTGTCAGTGATACAACCCCACATGCTGGAACTAACTGCTTGAAGGTGACAGCGGGAGCGGTTAATGTCGGTGCGAAACAATCAATTACGCTTGTAAGTGGACAATACTATACGATTTGTGGTTACGTGAAGGCTACTGCTGGCGATTCTGCAGGTATCTACATGGACACAGGCACAGGCACGATAGTGACCATAGGCACGACTACAAGCACAACATGGACGAGGATAAGGGGTAGCTTTAAGGCAGTTGGCACAGCAGGGGTTATCTACTGTCGAGGGATAGCGAATACTGATGTCGTATGGTTTGATGACGTGGCATTGATTAGAGATGATATTGGAACGGTTACTTATACTAAGGGTTCGGGTATCATTCCAAGCAACCAACCATACATACTTAGATAGGAGATATGATAATGAAAAAGATTTTGATAGTTTCGATTATTTTGCTTATGATTGCAGTTTCATGCTTTGGTATCATTAGAAATATCAACTTGCCAAATGATACTGCATTATTGGCAAAGATAACGTCAAGCAATATGATAGCCAATGCCATGAAGGATGCGGCGAGTATTACAAGAGCAAAGGCAGACTTGGCATTAACTGCGGGTGCGCCTTTGATTATTCAGATGGTTCAGGATAGTTTTTCATTTGATGGCGTGGTCAAGCAAGAGATAAAGAATGAGCAAGGCGTTGTTATTGATACTCTTTATTTTTACAAGTTGGTTAAACCTTACAAAGAGGTTATAAAAATTCAAATTAGCTTATCAGAGTTAAACGCAAAAATAGCGGATTTACAAGCACAAAAGACAGCATTAATAGCGGCACAAAATAAGGTGATTGCAGATGAGACAGCGAAGGCTAATGGGATTGCTACTGCAATTGTTGATGATGGTTCTAGCGATTAGTACTCTATCTGGACGGGTCATGAAAAAAAATATTAGATAATATACTTGATTGTATATTGAGTGATGAAATTATGGGAAGGATATTATGTCGGGGAAATCGAAGAAGGGAAAAGAAAAGAATAAGAAAAGGCTGCGAAGGAAAGAAAGGTCGAAGGGAATGAGGAATGCGAATACAAGCGGATGCGTCAGGGCTAATAAAGAGGTTAGAGCGGCTGAGTAAAAGTCTTGAAAACGAGATGATTGGTGCGATTAAGCAGACTGCGGAGATTGTGCCGAAGAATTGCAAGGATGCACTCAATGCAAGCATCGTGAGACGCAATGAGAGCGAGGGCAACTTAGCTAATGCTATCACAGGGAGAGTTATTCAGGATGATAACTCAATAACGGCTGGCGTTGGCGAATTTGAGGTGATGAAGGAGAAGGCTATCTATTGGCAGGTGATAGATGAGGGGTCTGGTGCTCATACCTACAGCATGGTTGGCAATGTTGTTCCGGGTTGGTTTGTTGATACGGGAGGCAACCGTGTTCCATTTGATGGCGGGAGGACTCCGGGAAGTGTGTCATTGGATCGGTTCTTTTTTATTTGGGACTTTGGCAGCTTTATGACCATAAAGAATGAGATCAAGCCTCATAATTATTTTTTGGCTGGATTGCACGTATCGCAACCGGAGATAAGAGGGATTTTTGCTAGAGGTATTGCTGTGGCGTTCAGGGGGTAAAAGATTTTAAGATTAGAAGATTCTAAGATTAGAAGATTGGGAGATTATTGTGATTAATAAGCAGGCGGAGAAGCTAATTGAGGATTCGTTAAGGTATCAGATAGAGACAGGATTGGGTACTCTTGGGTGGGATGATACTGATGAATGGGTGATTATAGGGTATGTGGAGCCTGAGAGCAGTCCGCCTGTTGTTGCTGTTAAATATAACAGGGAATCACAGATACCGAGAGAGCTAGGGAGTAAGCGGACACAAGGCATTTATATTTTCAATATTGAGATAAGGGGGTCAAGTGATGAGGAGGCTAGTGCTATAAAGGACTGTATTATCGGCAGTGGGGCTAATGATGGGATAATCAATCCGTTGCGGATAATAGATATGAATACAAAAATGCCGGGTGATGCGGGATTTAATGCGGTTACGCAGACATTAGTTTATGCAAGCGTCATTATAAAGAATGCTGTGGTGTTAAGTGAGATGGATTATATAAGAAGGCTAACTGCGGTGGTAACACCGAAGGGATTAGTTTAAGAAGGGAAGAATTAGGAATTAGAAAGGTGGATTTCTTTTCTTAATTTTTAATTAATAAAAGCCTGTAAATGATGGTAAATGATGGATAGGGCGATTAGGGGGTAATATTATGGCTGAATCGTCATATCCGACAATAGGGCATGAGCAAGCGGACGTATATATCCTGCCAACTAAGTCTATTGCTTGGGCGGGATTTACATTGGATCAAATAATGTCTAGGGGGCAATTCGATAGGTTGCAGACGGCAACAATTGGGCCCATAGAAAGTACAGAAAGAAAGCGATACGAGTTAGGGAGGTTGGTGGCAATGGATACTGTGCCGCCAAGAAGCATTGACAAGCCGGTGAGCCTTGAGTGGAGTGAATGCGGTATCTGGCGTATAGAGAACTTGTTGGGTGGATTGGCGTATGACGCATCGAGCGACATAACGCAGGACACTTATGAGGTAGATCAATCTGAAATCTGTTTATTAATTCACAAGCTGGACGACAGTTCACCGACAAGACAGGTGATAGAATCATCGTTGGTATGGAGAGCAGTAACGGATAATAGAAACTGGAGTATACCTGCGAACTTAGACGATGATATAAAGGCATCGTGCAGATTAACAGGTGAACATTCCTTGATAACAGCCAATACTGGGGGGAAGATAGTGCCAAACAGTCTTGCGGCGGTAGCTGGTGTGGTAACTCCGTTATTGGCAACGTGCCTTGAACGAGACGACTGGAGCACAGATGATGATGGGACGAATGCTTATTCTGTTTTGACAGTTAATCCTGCCCCGGCTGCTACGGCAATAACTGTAGCTAATGAGACGTGGGTAGTTGCGGGACAGGACATCCTAATATACAAAAGCGCCACCGTATGGGAGACTAACAAGGTCGTCAGTGTTGATGCTGGAACAAATGTGATTACGTTACAGGACGCCTTGACTGGAGACTATGACATCGGCGCTCTGGTCAAACGAACTAGAGGATATGCACTGTATGTAATTAATGCTACTAAGAAAGGGCTAGACGCATACCTGAAACTGGGCGATGATTACAGAGAAGTAATGGCGGCTGGCGTATGGACAATCACTAATATTGATGGCGGGACGTCTATTGGGGCAACGGATGTATGCTGGGTAGCATATATGGTTCCATCTGGCGACACGGAATGGGTAGATAACGATACCGATTTATACGGCATCACGCCTGACTGCTGCAGGTTTGTTATAGACAGCGACACAGATTTCAGTGAAACTACAATAGGGTTAGCAGCTGTGCCAGTGGCGGAAGATGCGCTTGTAGATTTTGAAGGTTCGGGAACAGGCACATCGGGTGAGTTCGTATCGTATGAGTTTACATGCGCTAATGCTGGCAAGGTTAAAAGTTGTGTTGCCATGATGGGCAAGACGGGCGCACCTGTCGGTGAAATGGTAGCGCAGATATATACTGACTCTACCGGCGTACCGGGAGTTGCTTTTGGCAATCCCAGTAATCCTGTTCTTCACAGTACGTTTACAGCGGGCGCCAGAGGAGTTTCGGTAACTTTCTCATGGGTGGATGGTCCTGACCTTGTTAAGACCACTGTATACCATATCGTGTGGAAAACAAGGAACTATGCTTATACCAGTGGCGTAACTGAGGTATTTCTTGATACCGATGCTAATGGGTCTGTTGCTGGTGATCCGATAAATAAGGGAACTGGAATCGAGATACCGGTATGGTCAAGTGTTGCGGATGCGGGCGCTGATGTTGGCGTTACACTGATGGGTGCGCACGTAATCAAACGTATACAGGGTATGGAAATATCATTTAACCTCAACAGGACAGCCAGATATGAGATGGGCAATGAGGTTGCAATAGATAGACCGTTTGAAACAACGGATGTTACTGCTAATATCCCGATGTTTGAGTCCGATATAACGACAGTGGCAAGATTGACTAACAAGAACCCAGCCCTTGTAAAGGCACTGAGACCAGAGCAGTCGCCTGATATATACGGCAGGCTTGAGATATATTCTACTGCCGACAAGCTGGCAGCGGACATAGTGAAATGTATTGAGCTAACGGTTAAGAAAACGAGCCAAGAGAACGCAGCGACTGCTAATGATGTAGGGACAAAAAGAGTAAGTTTGACCGGTGAGGAGTTTACGATAGCAGCGGCGCTTTAGAAAAGGATGAGGGATGAAGGGGGAAGGATGAAGTTAGGAAAGGAAAGAGATATTCAATATTTCATCCTTCATCCTTCATACTTTTTTTGGTGGGATATGGGAAGACAGGAGTTAAAGGATTATCTTTTTGCTGAGGCAAACTCATGTATCGGTGGGATACTGAAAGAACTCAGCAAGAGGGGTCTGATAAGAAATAATCAAGATGCATTTAATGCTACAAAGCATTGTATTAGTGATGGTGTGCATGGTATGCGCAGGGGCATACTCAGGGAAATGGAGGAAAACGATGGTCAATGTGAAGAAGGAACTGAGCTTTGAAGATTATGGTATGCTGGAGGATCTTGTGCTGGATAATGTGTATTATCTTATAATCAAGCAACTGCCTAAGAAAAAGGATAATACCGAAGAAGCAAAGGAAGATACGGAGAAACCGGAGGACGAGGAAGAGGACGAGGAAGTAGAGGTATACTATCGGTTTCAATATCCCAATCATAATCAGAAGATGGAGGCTAATAAGCAGAAGTCACGCTTCTATAATGAGATAGTGCAGGATAAGGGTTTAAGAAGCAAGCGGGAAATAGAGGAGCAGTTCAAGGAAGAGATAGCGGATATAAAGAAGAAATGCTCCCCATTGGAAAAAGACATAAAGCGATTAAATGAGAAGTTGTTTATTGATGGGACGACACTGCCGGACCCGGAGAAGGAGCCTGCAAAATTTAACACTTTGTTTAATGAATATTATGCGCCTCTATTAGAGGTACAGAAAAAAATAGAGGATATCAGAAGACCATTGCTAGACATCTACTCGTTATCCTACGATTTTCTGGCAGAACAGGAACACATGGCAATAATGACATCGCTGTGCTGGGAGAAGCCGGTGGATGATGATAATTGGGTCCCGATCTGGAAAGATTATAATGAGTATAAAGATGACAGGAAGCCGTTGGCGACATTCTTATTGAATAAGACAACGGCTTTTTTTGCGGGTATGGGTAGTTTTTTCGGCGGTTAGCTGTCACTATTGAGTGGCGGCAGAGGTTTCTTGACAGCAAATCGGGATTATGTACGTTGTTTCCTGGTGCGGAATCGGAATGGACGCCTGCGCAGCGTAGTCTGGTGACGTGGCTGAGGTATTACGATAATTATTACGAGCGTGTGTCTATGGAAGATGATATGGTGCCGGATTGGATGTATGAATATGACGAGTTAGTAGATGCTTTTTTTATCTGGCATGATAGGAAATTGCGGAGAGAGCGGGACGAGTCAAGGTCTGACAGCGGAAACACTGGCGGGGAAGGATCGAGGACGTTTGTGGCGGCTAGGCGATAATATCCGTTGATTGAACACGGATAAAACAACCCCTAAATCCCCCTTTATTAAGGGGGAATGCGGAGAAAAGATGGGAACGGCACAGTCTGAACAGTTTAAATACTCATTTGTGGGCGATCTTGCGGGCTTGCGGAGAGAACTTAAGCAGGCGCAGGATATGTTTACGGACCTGGAGAGATTGCTTAATAAAGGTATATCTTTTGGCGGGGGAAATATCGGTACATCTGGCGCTAAGAGTTCTGCTGAATCACTGCGCAAGGTTTTAAGTGATACTGATACAAAGATTGTTGATACGCATAAGAAAGGTGCTGAGAAGGTAGTTGATATTGATAAAGAGACGGCAAAAAAGCAGGAACAGATAGTGAAGGAATCCGTCAGAAAACGTGCTGAGTTGGATAGAAGGTATGCTGATGCTAGAAATAAGGCAGATGCCTTGACAAGAGCTGGTATGGTTAGGGTTAGTTCAGGTGTTAATGCGGCAACCGCATTGGGCATTCCGGGTACGGATTATAAAGGGCAGGGCGAAAGGGCTATCAAGCAGTTGGAGGATTACCGTCAACAGCTTCGTATTGCCAGCAAGGAAGCTGTTATAGTGAGCATGCCGAAGGCGAAAGATAATCTTGCCATGCTGCAAAAAGAGATAGCTGATTATTCCAAGCGAGCAAGCAAGACTATAACTGATGATGCCAATGCCAGACTGGGTATGATCAAGCAGGCGGGTGAAGCGGAGGTCGCAAACAGGCGGAAGGTAGAGGCGGAAAAGCTAAAGGCAATAAATGCGGCTGCGAAGGAGCAGTCGAGAATACAGAAGCAACTAGCAACTGAACAAGACGCAAATGCTAGAAGGATAGAATCGGTGTATGCAAAGATAGGGAGGGCGGAAGCTGATATAAATAACGTATTTGCGAAAGCCCGACAGCGTAAGCCGACAATGGATTGGGATCCGAAACAGGATATAGCAATAGCAAACCTTCGCAGTCTTCAGAATAATCTGATGCAGGCGCAGACCAGCTACAATACTGCTAGAACACCGGAGAATGTGAAGGGATTAGAAGCGGCACGAAAGGCAGTAGACCATCTGGTCAGCGGGACGAGGAATGCGACTAATGAGACACTTAAAGCGACCAGCTCGATGGGGTTAGCATGGGGAAAGGTAGGGACAGTATTAACTAGAATAGCTATGTGGTGGGGGACGGCATTTGCTTTGTGGAAAACAGGTGACTTGATCCGGCAGGTATATAATATTTCAGGTGCGTTTGAGTATCTAGTCAAGGAACTGACTGCGATTGGAGACGAAGGAGAGGGGGCATATCGGCGGTTGGCATTGGCGGGATATGACGCTGCGGAGCAGACTGGCAGGCGGTTTGAGGAAGCGGCTGTCGCTATGCGTGAATTCGTGAGACAGGGGTTTAATGCGGCGGAGATAAACGATTTAGTAAAGACCACACTGATAGGTCTGAATATCACAGAGATGGGTGCTACGCAGTTGATAAAATCACTGACTGCTGAGATGAGGGCGTTCAATATCCCGGCACGTGACGCCATCACCATAATAGATAAGCTGATGGGTGTATCAAAAGAGTATGCTATTGATGCTAATGAATTAGCGATTGGTATAAGGAAGTTTGCGGGGGTCAGTCAGCAGGCGAATATTACGCTTGACCAGCAGATGGGCATCATGACGGCAGTTATGGAGCGGACAAAGCAGCCATCAGAATCAATAGGAACAGGTTTGAGAACAATAATAGTAAGGCTCCAGAGGAATGCTGTTGACGCAATAGAGAACATAGCGAAGGTGCAGGTATATACTGACGCCAGTAGACAGTCTTATAGAAGCATGTGGGATATACTGAACGACTTGGCAGAGGCGTGGCCCAGGATGACAGGTGCGGCTAGGGAAGAGGTAGCGTTTCAGGCAGCGGGTCAGAGACAGATCGAGTTCTTTATCGCTGCTATGCAGGGATGGGATACTGCAATAGAGGCTACAATAAAGTCTATGGCGTCTGCTGGACTGGCATATAAGACCAATGCGCAGTTGGTAGATACGTTGCAGAAATCAGTTGCAGGATTGAGGGCTGAATGGGAGAAGCTGTTAGCCAGTCAGAGTGGGGTAAGTAATTATTTTAGGGCGCTTGTAGATGGGTTAAGATCGTTTTTGAACTTTTCGTTAAGGATACCGGAGTCGGTGGGAGCCATCGCAGGTGCGGTAGCTTTAGTCAGTGGTGGTTTGATGGTGGCATTTGGTGGTCCTATGACTACATTAGGCGGTATTGGTGTCGGACTAGCGGGGCTTGGCGCTACTATATCTTACGTTATGGGCAAGCTGGATTCCACAAATGTTCAGAAAGTGACGGCACGGTACAAGGACTTGATAACTACGCAGTATAATACACGGAAGGCGACAAGCGATCTTGCGGAAATGTTTGTCAGCCTGTATAAAAAAGCTGATACTACTGCGGGCAAGCAGAAGAACTTGAAGTTGATACAGGAGGAACTTAGTAAATCTAATCCGTTATTGATAAATGGGGCAATGAGGCTTGGAGAGGTATATGATATATTATCCAAGAAGACCGGAGAGTTATCAAAGGCGACAGAGGATGCATCTAACAAGAGACTGGAGCTGATGAAGCGTGAGGCGCAGATGGAAGTAGGTACGAGAAAGAGAGAGTTGCAGGCATTGAGATCAAAACTGCCGACGGAATATCAAGCCTTGCCATTGGAGCAGATGGGAGAGAAAGCTTCGCAGGCATGGGAAGCAATGGATAAGACTACGGAAGCTCTTACAAGGTATCAAGACGCGTATAAACCTATACTGGCTCTTTCAAAAAGTGCCAAAGTAGCGGGATTTTTGTTTACAGATGATGATATGGAAACTATTTATAAAGCGAAATCCGCTTTGCAAGAACTTATAGGCACCTATTCTGATTATGCTGATACGCAAGCAATCTTGAGAGGGGAAAAGATAACAGCGATTTGGGAGATAATGCCCGGGCCAAAAGGTGAGTTAAATCAAGCAACGAAGGGGAAGCTCTTTGATATATTAAATCTCTATAACAGTCTTTCGAGTGCAGCCACTAATTTGAATGCTAAAAACGAAAAACTTTTAGCAACAGAGGACGAGCGAAAAGCTATGTCAGGAATGCTATATTGGGCAACACAGTATTATTATAGGGACGCTGTGAAGGGAGCAGAGAAGTTATTTGGTGCGGAAAATAAGGATGCGGACGCTTTTCAAAAAACGGCAGTAGCAATGGATTCACTGAAGCTGGCGCAGGAGGATTATAATGCTATCGGTCAACTGAGTAAGATAAAGGGATTCGGGGAAGGCGAACCGCTTGAATTTGATGCGGAATCTGTGAGCAAATACAGCAGCGAAGTCAATAAGTTGATACAGAATCTTGATGATCAAGGGGAGATGCTTGCGAAAGTGGAATATTCCAACAAAGGCATAGAGATTTCTAAAGAGAATCAAGGGCTTGTTGATAAGATAATATTTGACAATACACTGAAGGGATTAAATGCGGAAGTAGCGAGACTGAAAGTTGTTACGGACATAACTGATAGAGAAGAAAGGATCAAGGCTGTAAAGGAAGAGATCAAGGAATTTGACGTTGGCGGGAATCGTGAGATAAACCTTCGCATATCGCTATTGAACGGTGTACTCGAGGTACAGTCGAGTATTGGGGATTTGCAGAAACGTAATAATGACAATCTCATGAAAGGACTAGATAAGCAGATAGACGTAGTGGAAAAGTTGTATCAGATGCAGGAGGATTATAATCAGGCTATAAGTGAACGGAGAGTAAGTGCGCAGGCGGAGCAATTGAAGATAGAGGAGAGACCGCTAGAAGCGGCAGGATTACTTTTAGATTATGCTACTGAAAGAAAGACGGAAGCAGATAAAAAATTAAAGGAATCGCTTAAAGACGGGTTGTCATTGGGTAGTAAATTAATAGGCGGATGGCAAAAAAATGCCGCACGTATTGATATGCTGAAGTCTAGCGTAGAAAAATATAAAGAGTTGACAGCCGGAGTGCCAAAAGACAAACTGTTGACATCGCCAAAGATGGGGGAGGCATTAGTACAAGTAGAGACGGCTATGCAGAGATGGGAGGAAATAGCAAGAGACACATCAGGCAGTATTACGCAGGCTATGGTAGACGAATTACCTGCGATAATGCTTAGCGCCAGCTCTGGGTTATCAGAGATAGTGGAGGGTGGTGCAGATATATTTAGCGCTGAGTCAATGGCTGTTTTCAAGAATATCAAGGATCAACTGAATGAAGCGTATGCTAAGATGGGTGGAGACCCGACCAAACTAAAGGATATGCAGAGAAATATAAGTGAAGCGGGCAAGGCGACTCAGGATTTGGTAACACAGCAGGGCAATTATAATACAGCACTAGCGCAGTCTGCACAAAAGATAAAAGAATTGCAGGTGGAACAAAAGGAGATAGATAGGGCTGGCGCTGTTGAGGTTGTGAGGATTAAGAAGGGTGAGACTGCGGCACTGGAATACGATCTAGAGGCATTGAAGAAGGAGAAAAAAGCGATTGATGATAGGATAACTGCTATTATACAGAAAGAAGCGGCAGGCGGGATTCCAAGCAAGGAAGCAAGCCGTCAAATACGGCAATTGCAGGGCAAATCTTTGGAGAAGGAGAATGAGATCAAGAAGGCTGGCAATGCACTTGATGCGCAGAAACTTGGCATCAATAAGGACATTACTAAGGAATTGGTGAATGCGGGAATCAGGGAGAAGGAACAGCAGATAAAGCTGGATGCCTTGCGGCATGGTGAGATATATCAGTTAGAAGCGATGGTCGCATTGAGGAAAGAGGAATTGGACTCTTATGAGAAAAGTCTATTAATGAAATATCCTAATCAAAGTCTTGAGACGATATATGCGCAGTATCGCGAAACGAAACAGGAGCAGATTAAATATCGGGGCAATATTGATGTGGCGGAGTTCGATCTGAAGACGGGGAGATTGAATCAGTTACAGGATATCAGAGACCAGCAGTTTCAGGAAGCGATAGACCGAAAGAAACAGGAACAGGAAGTGCAGTTAGTAGGCATGGAATATCAGATCGGGGAACTCGGTGTATTGGAACTGAAAAAGAATCAGGAAGAGGAATTGTTTGATATATATGCGGCACAGTTGGATGTTCAACTTTTGATGGGGAATAACAGAGTAGACTACGAGAAGGCATTAATTGCGTATAAGGAACAGCAGAACAGGGTGGAGCAGGCTAATTTGGCGTTGAAGCAAGCGCAGATAAATGCAGAGCAGGAGTTACTGAATCTTGTGATACAGACAGGGGCGGCGCAGATAGCAAGCATGATAAGGGGTGACTTTACTGCATCAGGGATGTTTGGTGCGATTGCCAGTGTAGGTGCAGCGGCAACTGCCCCGATAAATCCTGCACTCTCTGGGGGTATAGCGGCTGCTGGAATGATATTAAGTGCAGTAATAGATAAATTCAGTGCGCCGGCAGAAGATTTGAGTGAAAGTCTTGATCAGAATCGGATTAGCATAGATCGTAATACCAGCGCACTTAGGGATGTAACGGAAAAATTTATTTCCACTCCGTCAACTTTTAGCTATCCAGCGTTTATGCGTGCTGGAGGTATTCCACAATATGCAAATGGCACGAATTACATCCCACAAAACGGATTGGTGTACGTCCATAAAGGGGAAAAAATTATTCCTGCAAATAATCACACAATGGGACCTATAACAATAATCATCAACGGAACGAATGATGTCGAAAAGACCGCTGATGCTGTACAAGCAAAGTTGGAGAGTGCTTGGAGCCGGGATCGCAGACGTGGTTTCCAAACTGCTCGAATTTAGTAGAATTTTGTAGTTTGAAGACACTACTTACTCACTTTTTCAATTTTAGACGAGGGCGAAAATTGATAGAGGCAATAGAATTAATTAAGAATTTCGAGGGATTCAGAGATAAGCCTTATCTTTGTCCTGCTGGTTATTGGACTTGCGGTTTCGGGCATGTAATAATCGGTCAAGACGGTGAAATGTTGAAAGGTGCGAAAGATAAAGACGAAGCCTTTGGGATATTTAATACTCCATTGACACAAAAACAGGCATCCGAATTGCTTGCAGATGATTTAATGCCTGTTGTGAGTCAAATAACAAGATTAGTTAAAGTGCCTTTGAATAATAACCAACTAGGGGCTTTAGTTAGTTTTGTATTTAACGTAGGGGCTGGCGCATTTCAAAACTCTACTCTATTAAAAATCTTGAACCAAGGGCATTATGACAAAGTGCCAGAACAATTTTTACGGTGGACAAAAGCAGGAAAGATTGTGCTTAGTGGACTTGTGAAACGTAGATCGGCAGAGGTTAAGTTGTGGTTGCTGCCGGGGGTATAACATTTCTCAAATATTTTCCTTGACATTTACTTATATTTCATGTATAATAAATGATAGTAACTAATATTTAACTATACAAGAAAGGAGAGTAAATTAAATGGAAAAGAATGACGAACTTTTGACTTTAGAAGAAACCTCAAAATATCTAAAGGTATCGGTAGTTACTCTTAGAGGTTGGCTTAGGGAAGGCAAAATCAAAGGTCATAAGATGGGCAGGGGTTGGCGGTTTTTTAAGTCCGATCTTGTTGCTTTTGTCAAGGAAAATGGAGAGAAAAAATGAAGACAAGTTTTAAGAATCACAAAGATAATTTTGATTTTACTGGATTGGGTGTTGAATTAGGTATAAGGTCGTATTTGTATGACGCTGTCGCTTTAATTGCCTATGGTAAACTTGATGATGGGGTTCTTGCTAAATGTATTCGGATCGGGAATTTTGAAGATCAATACATAATGGTCATTGATCTAAATATAGTGATGAATCCCAAAAGCGTTGAAGGCTATATTCCTGACTTCATTATGGAAATGGCACGAAAAACTGGACGTAACATTCA
>Ga0315288_10007783_pt1 | contig 13577 bp, 10 predicted proteins | sample YL17G11_20_MG_FD_203454 | JGI IMG/M metagenome (GOLD analysis project Ga0315288, IMG submission 203454) | Sediment microbial communities from Yellowstone Lake, YNP, Wyoming, USA - YL17G11_20 | ecosystem: Environmental > Aquatic > Freshwater > Lake > Sediment | place: USA: Wyoming | collected...
CCCCCCAGCCCCCCTGCCGCCCGCACGGCTCCCTCCAAGAAGACCGTCAGGTGCCCCACAAGGAAGGCCGCCAGACTCAGGGCGACGCTCGCCGCGGGCGAGAAACGCGTCGACAACGCCGTCGCCACCGCCGCCAGGACCCCCACCTGAAGCACCGCCAGCACCACGCCGGCCGTGACCGTAATCGCCTGATTGACCTGCATCTCGCGGAACGCGGTCACCTGGGCCCCGATTCCGCCTTGCGCGTACCCCTGCTCCAGCGGCCCGGCGTCCAGTTCCACCCGGTAATACACGGCGGCCGAAAAGACAACTCCCAGCACCAACGCCGCCACGACCACGGCGCCCATCGCCCCCAAGTATTTGCCCAGCACAAACTGCCACCGGCCCAGGGCCTTCGCGAGGATCGTCTGCGCGGTCTTGTCCTCCACCTCCCGCGCCACCCCTGTGGCGGCCGCCAGCAGCCCGGCCAGCAGCACAAAGACCAGGATGAACGACAGGCCAAGGTCCTTGTACATATCCACATCACTATAGAACGTGAAAAAGGGCAGGCGCATCGTAATCAAAACCGCCGCCGCCGCCGTGCCCACCAGAAGGTAGTAGAAAGGCTGCCGCACCGCCTCGCGGAACGTGTTTAGCGTGATGCCCCATAGGGCCCGCATAACTCTCCTCCCGCCGAGGCACGGCCCCCGGCGGCTAGAACCTGATCGAGAAGGCCGAAAACTCCCCGGTCGCGGCATCCTCGCGGCTCTCAACACGCGAGATATACCCCGCCATGGCCTCCTCCACCTCGGCCAGAAACGCGCCCGCCTCGTCGGCCTCGCCCTCGACCACGACTTCCACGCGCCCGTCGGGCAGGTTCCGCACAAACCCCGTCACCACCCGGCCCCGGCCGACCGACCGCGCCGTGTAGCGAAACCCCACCCCCTGTACCTCACCGGAGTAATATACACGCGTGCGTACCAGGATCGCTCCCCCAGCCCCGCCGGCCCCCGGTGAGCCCACCGTCCCGGGCCGCTCCCCCGTCCGTTCCACGTGGAACGGCCCCCATTATAGGCGCCCCTGCCCCGCCCACAACCACTTTTATGTTGCCCGCAGCCACGCGGGGCCTACAATGCCACACACGGGAGGGCATGGTGCCGGGGATCCTTTCGGTGGCCAACCAGAAGGGCGGTGTCGGCAAGACAACCACCGCCACATGCCTGGCGCACGGTCTGGCCCTGACGGGTCGGCGGGTCCTTGTCGTCGACGTCGACCACCAGGCGAACGCCACCAGCGGCATGGGCATTGATGCCGCACCCCGGAGTTCTGCCTTCGCCTCAGACACCCTCGATACTGGTGTCGTTGACACGCCCTGGCCAGGGGTACACGCCGTTCCTGCAGGGCGGGATCTCGAGCGCCTGTCGGTCCGGGGCCTGCCATCACTCCTCGTCCTTAAGGACCATCTGGAGGGCCTGCCTGCAAGCCGCTTTGATGCCATTCTCATTGACTGCCCCCCTTCCCTTGGCCCCCTGACCCAGAGTGCCTTGGCGGCATCCACGGGGGTCGTCGTGCCGATTCAGTGCGAGTACTATCCCCTGGAGGGTCTTGTTCAACTCCTCGCGGCCGTACGCCAAGCGACCGATGGCAACCCGCGGCTGGCAGTTGCTGGGGTCCTGTTGACCATGTATGATCCCGCCCTCGACCTCAGTCGGGAGGTCGAGGCCGAAGTTCGTGGCAAACTGACCGAGCCCGTCTTCGCGACCGTCATTCCCAGGGATGTGGCGGTCGCCGAGGCGCCAAGCCACTGTCGCTCGGTTATCGAGTACGCTCCGAGATCACCCGGTGCCAGAGGGTATGTCGAGTTGGCCCTCGAGGTCGTCGCGCGCGGCCTCGTCAAGTGAGCCGCCAAGGAGGTTGCTATGGCCGAGCGCAAATTAGGGCGCGGGCTCGATGGGTTGCTCCAGGCAGTGCCCGCGCGAGCGCTGCCCGAGGTAGTCCTTGCCGCAGGTCCTGTCACCTCGGTTCCCATCTCGCTGCTCGATCCGAACCCGCACCAGCCGAGACACGGAATGCGCGCGGAGAACCTGGAGCACCTGAAGGAGTCGATTCGGGAGCATGGCGTACTCCAGCCGATCATCGTGCGGAAACACGGCCACAGGTATCAGATCATCGCCGGCGAGCGGCGGTTCAGGGCGGCCGAAGGTCTTGGCTTGCCCGAGGTGCCGGCGGTGGTTCGCGAGGTGCCAGACGACCAGATGCTGGAATTGGCGCTCGTGGAGAACCTCCAGCGGGAGGATCTGGATCCGATCGAGAAGGCCGAGAGTTTCAAGACATACCTCGAGTCGTCCGGGCGAACGCAGGAGCAAGCGGCGGTGCGCCTGGGCCTCGACCGCAGCACGATCGCCAACATCGTCCGCCTGCTGGAACTGCCGGTCGAGGTGCAGGCGCTCGTCCGGACCGGCGTGCTGAGCATGGGGCACGCGCGGGCGATTCTGTCGCTCGAGGAACCCAAGAAAGAGATAGACTTGGCGGAGCGGGTGGTTCGCGAAGGCCTGTCGGTCCGTCAGGTGGAGCGGATGGTGTCGGCCTCAGTGCCGGCAAGGCGCAGACGCCGGGCAAAGGTCAAGAGCCCGCTCGTTCGGGACCTGGAGGCGCGGCTCCGTGAGGCGTTCGGCACGAAGGTCTCGGTGGAGGAGGGGGCCAAGCCGGGTAGCGGCAGGATAATCATCGAGTTCTACACCCAACCGGACTTGGACCGGATTATGAGCCGCCTGGGGTGAGCCAGAAAAGCCGTTCCACGTGGAACGGTGAATGCAAGTGTTTGTGCAACAAGCACTTATGGTGACATCGCCGGGTCCGGGGGCTGAGGTCCGTTGGGACTGTACAGGCTGGTCTGCCTGATGTAACGCTCAACGCTGGCGGGCACGAGACCGGCCACAGACAGGCCTGAAAGCACGCGCTTTCGGACCTCCGTAGCGCTTATCGGTATGACCGGCCCAGGTACGCGTCGGCCGAGGAGGGCATCGACTTCGCGGTCGCCGAGCATGGCCCTCAGCGGGTCAAGATCAGCCGAGGCGCGGGCGAGCCGGGGCATGACGGCGACGGTGGCCAGAGTGAAGACCTCCCGGGCGTGCCACCAGGTGTGGAGCAGGGGGAGGTTGTCCTCGCCCACCAACAGCACCAGCCGGGCGGCAGGACCCAGCCTGCCGCGGAGGGCCGCGAGGGTGAGCGCAGTATAGGAGGGCTCGGCGCGAGACGTTTCAACGTCCGACACCTCGAAGCCGGGCAGGGCCGCGGCCGCCAAGCAGCACATGGCGAGCCGGTGCTCGGCCGAGGCGGGGTTGTGGCGGGGCCGGTGGACGGGCCTGGCCGACGGGATGAGTATGAGCCGGTCCAGGCCGAGGAAGTTGCAGGCGTACTGGGCGGGTATGAGGTGGCCCAGGTGAACCGGGTCGAATGTGCCGCCCAGGATGCCTATCCGTTCCATGGCGGGAGTATGCGGGACGGCCGCATCAATGTCAAGGTTCGTCGGGGGACAAGGCATGCTAGTGGCGGGCGGGGTCATGCGGGGCTGGGCGGTGGCGGTCGGGGTCGGTGCCGTGCTCGCTTTGGCCGGTTTCTTGGCGGCCGCCGCCGAGAACCAGGCGGGCGGGCAGTCCGCTCCGGCGGCAGGGGTCACGCCGGCACCGGTTGGCCCAGACATCAAGTTCATCGAAGAGGACGATGACGACGCGGCCGCGAAGAAGGCCCCCAGGAACCCGTTTGGGGGGGAGGGCGGGGTATCGGGGCGAAAAGACGCCGTGCCGGGCTACATCGAGGTGTCCACCGGCCTGAAGGTGCCGGGGAGGATCTTCACGACCCGCGGCAAGCGGCTCAAGATATTCAACCTCCGGAGAGAGGTCTACGAGTACGTGCCCGTGCCCGCCCTGACCCGGATCGATGCCGTCGTGGAATGGGAGCGGCTCGACAAGGAATGGCGGTTCAAGGAGGCCGGAAACCCCGAGAAGGTCTACACGGGCCGCTCGTACGCGGTCCGCATGCTGGCGTGGAAACTGACGCTCCGTAACGGCCACGAAATCACGGGGCACATCCTGGGACAGCCGCTGTACGTGGAACACAACGGCAAGGTCGAGCGGTTCCTCCTGCATCAGCGAGACAAAGGGCCCATCGGGAGCGAACTCAAGGACCTGATTTGCATCAAGAGCGTGGAGTTCGGGGTCAATGCCTACAACCAGGCGGTCGATGAGTTGAAGGCCAGGGCCGAAGAGGCCGCCAGGAAGGCCGGGGCCGCAAGTGCTCCCAAGGAACCAGCGAAGTAACGCCCGCCGCAGGGCAGGGGACTGGCATGACCATGATGTACGTTGACGCGTTCGCGGGGGCCAGCGGAGACATGCTCCTCGGGGCCCTCCTCGACGCCGGCCTTTCCGCCGACGCGCTGAGGGCGTGTCTGGCGCGGCTGCCGCTGGAGGGCTACTCGCTCGAGGTGCGGAAGGAGAACCGCTTGGGCCTGGCCGCCACGCGGGCCGAGGTCCGCGTCACCGGGCACTCGGCCCATCACCGGCGCGTCGCGGACATCGAGAAAGGCATCGCCGCAGCCGGCTTGCCCGGCCGCGCGGGCGAGTGGGCGGTGGCGGTTTTCCGGCGGCTGGCCGAGGCCGAGGCCAAGGTGCACGGATCGAGCCTTGAGGAGGTGCATTTTCACGAAGTCGGGGCGGTCGACTCGATCGTCGACATCGCGGGGGCGTGCGCGGGCCTGGCGCTTCTGGACGTGGACCGGGTGGAGGCGAGCCCCCTGCCGCTGGGGTCAGGCTATGTAGATATGGCGCATGGTAGGCTGCCTGTGCCGGCCCCCGCGGTCGTGGAACTCGTGCGGGGCGTGCCCACGGCCGCCTGCGACGAGCCGGGCGAACTGACCACGCCCACGGGGGCGGCGATCCTCGTGACGCTGGCCGAGCGGTTCGGCCCCATGCCGGCGATGGTCGTCGAGGCGGTGGGCTACGGCGCGGGGATGAGGCAGGGGCCGCGGCTGCCGAACGTCGTGCGGGTGGTCCTGGGCCGCTCGTGCGCCGCGGGCGCAGGCGAGACCGACACCGTGTGGCTGCTCGAGGCCAACCTCGACGATGCCACCGGCGAGATGCTGGGGGCGGCCTCGCAGGCCCTTCTGGCGGCCGGGGCGCTCGACGTGTGGCTTGTGCCGGTGACGATGAAGAAGGGCCGGCCGGGCGTGGTCCTGGCGTGCCTGGCGGACGACGCGAGGCACGGCGCGATTGAGGAGGCGATCTTCCGCCAGACGACGACGTTCGGCGTCCGGCGCACTCGCGTCGAGCGGGCGAAACTCGACCGCCGACACGAGCAAGTCGCTACGTTGTTCGGCTCCGTCCGCATCAAGGTCGGACGCAGGGCAGGGCAGGTGGTCACCGCGATGCCGGAGTACGAGGACTGCCTGCGGCTGGCCCAGGACCGCGGCGTGGCGTTTCGGGAGGTGTACGACGCTGCCCGGGCGGCATGGGAAGGCGTGCCGTAACCGGGGCCGCGGTGGCGGCGGGCGTCCTTGGCGCCAAGGGGGAGCGTGTGATCATCTTCGAAACGGTCCTGGTGGCGGTCCTGGCGGCCATCCTGGCCGTGTGGGCGTCGCGCGTTGTCCGAATCTACTCGCGTCAGAGCCGGGGGCCGGTCCTGTCGCGGTCGACGGTGCCCGACGTCCGGCCGGCGGGCAAGGTGTCGGTCATCGTTCCGGGCAAGGACGAGGAGGCCAACATCGGGGCCGCCCTCGATACGATTCTCGCGCAGGATTACCCGGACCTCGAGGTCATCGTGGCCGACGATCGCAGCCGCGACCGCACGGCTGAGATTGTCCGCGAGGCGGCGGCGAGGGACGGGCGGGTCCGCCTCGTCCAGGTCAAGGAACTTCCCCCCGGCTGGTTCGGCAAGCCCCACGCCATGCACGTGGGGGCAGGGGAGGCGAGGGGAGAGTGGCTCCTGTTTGTCGATGCCGACTGCCGCCAGGCCACGCACAGCGTCCGGGCGGGCGTGAGTCTTCTCGCTCAGCAGGGCGGCGACATGCTCAGCCTCTGGCCCATCCTCGAGATGCACGGGTTCTGGGAGAACACCGTTCAGCCGGTGGCCGGGTCGGTCCTGGTGGCGTGGTTCCAGCCGTCGCGGGTGAACGATCCCCGGCGGCGGACGGCCTTCGCCAACGGCCAGTACATTCTCATCCGCCGGTCGGTCTACGAGGCGGTGGGCGGGTACGAGTCTATCCGCGGCGAACTGGTCGAAGACATCGCCATGGCCCGGCGCGTCAAGGGGGCCGGGCACCGCCTCCTCAACGCCATCGGCGAGGACCTCTTCACCACCCGCATGTACGACAGCCTGAGGGCGATGTACCGCGGCTGGACGCGGATCTACTGCGGCGGGTTCCGGACCGTGCCGCAACTCCTCGTCGTCATGGTCATGACGGCCCTGTTCACGCTCATGCCGTTCGCGGCCCTGGCGTGGGCGGCCCTGAACATGGCCGCCGGCGATTCCGACTGGCGCACACTCTTGGCGTTCTTCTTCGCGGCCGCCATCATCGTCTTCATCCTGGCGACGATGCGGCGCCTGTTCATCCTCGGCAGGGCCAACCCGTGGTACCTGCTCTTTTACCCGCTGGCCGTCGTCCTGGTCCTGGGGTTCCAGGCAGGCGCGATCACCAGGGCGATGGGCCTGCGAAGCGTCACCTGGCGCGGCACGACGTACAAGGGCGGGAAGGTGGTCGGCGGGCAGGCGAAAACCTGACGGCGAATGCCGGGCACGAACAGTGCCCGCTCGCGGGGCTCGCGTTTTTGTCTTGGTGCGTTTCGCCGCGGATTGTCGTATAATACTCTGTTGGGTCAAGGAGGCCGCCCATGAGAACCACCCTACCGGCAGCGTTCGCGGTTCTGATCCTGGTGGCTGGGGCGGCGCTGGCCTTGCCCGCCAAGGACGCGGTGACGCAGCCCGAGGCGGGGGCCGTCATGCCGAAGGCCAACGTGGCCGCCAAGGAGGCGCCCGCCAAGGACCCCGCCGCCGATGCTTCGGCGAAGAACGGTGCTGCCGGCGGCGATGCTGCCAAGACTACCTCGGACCCCGAGGCCGCACGCAAGGCCCGCGAGGAGGCCGCCCGTCAGCAGCAGAACTCTGCCCGCACCCGTCGCACGGTCACGAGCGGCCGTGCCCGCATCTCCTTCGAGAACGCGGCCGTCAAGGATGTTCTGGACTACTTGGCCTCGGTCGGCCACTTCTCGATCGTCTACGACCAGGCGCTGGCGGACGCCGGCATCGACCTTTCGACGCGGACCGTTACGATCCGCACCACGGGGATGACCTACGAGGGGGCTCTCAACCTGATCCTGCCGAGCGAATGCGGCTACCGCATCGGGCCGGGATACGTCCTGGTCACCACGATGGAGAAGTCTTACCTGCCGCTCCAGACCCGCATCTACAGCATCCAGTTGGCGATGGCCGAGATTCCGAACTTTACCGACGCGCCGCGGTTTGAGGTCGCCAACGTGACGCAGGCGGCCGCGCAGGCGGCCGGGGGGGGCGGCGGCGGCTTCGGCGACCTCTTTGGCAGCACCAAGACCCAGACCGAAGACACCGGCCGCGCAACCCCCGAGAAGATCGTCGACATGATCAAGAGATTCGTGAAGAACTCCAGCGACCGCCGCATCGCCCCGTGGGACGATGAGGGCGGCCCCGCGACCGTCCAGTACCTCGGCGGCAGGCTCGTCGTGAGCCAGACGGACCACGGCCACCGGGCCGTCCTGAAGTTGCTGGCCATGATTGAGTAGGCCGGCACTTGCCGCCGGGTAGCGATTGCCGCCTCATCCGCCACGGCGCGGGCCGGGTGTCATGCCTGGGCAAGCCCCAGCGCAGCGCCCGGCCTCACTTCCCGCTTGCAAAGCCTGCCGAGTTCGACCATAAAGGGCATGGGCTTGCGGGTTCACTCCAGCAGGAGGGCGGACATGAGACGAGTCGCATGGATTCTGGCAGTCGCCGCGGCGGCCATGCTGGCGCCGGGGTGCCGGAATACGATGACGGTCGGTCCCGTGGGAGCGCCGGTCGTCAAGGACGGGCCGCGGCTGAAGATCGACTGGCCCGCGCCGCTCAAGGCGCCGTCATTGCTGAAGCCGCCCGCCGCCGAAGGCCCGATGATCCTGATCCAGGCCCGCTTCATCGCTGCCGACCCCGCCGACATGCAGGCGGTCGGTCTCGCCACGGACAGGCCCTTCGAGATCCTGGCTGCGGACGAGTGGAAATCGCGGCTCGATCGTCTGGAGTCGGGGCGTTCGGCGGCCGTCGTCTCGGCGCCCCGCCTGACGGTCATGTCGGACGAGCAGGCTTGTGTGATCGTCTGCAGCGAGACGCCTGTCGAGATCGACTGCTGGCACAAGATGGCGGAGCCGGAGGCGGCGACGGGGAAGGAGAGCGAGAAAGGGAGGACGAAGGAAAAGGACAAGGCGAAGGAAAGAAACAAGGAGACGTACCTTCCGGTCATCGAGACAGTGCCGCAGGGCGTGGCCCTCGAGGTCAAAGCCCGCGCCGAGGGGAGCGAGGTCGTTTTCACGGAGATCAAGCCGCGGCAATCCGCCCTGATCGGCATGCGGAGTTGCAGCGCCACCGTGCCCCTCACGAAAGGCGACATGCGGGCGAAATGGCAGGAGCCGCTCGTCCTGGTCGGGGCAGGGCGGTTGCCCACGCCGTGCGAGGTCCGCGTGAAGCCAGGGCAATGCATCGTGGTGCCGATGGCCTACTCCGTTCACGAGACCAGCGCGAGCGTGCGGGCGCTCGCCAAGGACGGCAAGGTCCAGGAGGAGTTGACAGGAGCGGAGTGGAAGCGCGGCACACCGACGTTCGGCAAGCGACCGTGCGTGGTGGTCCTCTCGGCCGAGATCGTGCCGCCCAAGTCGGCGGAAACGCCCTGAATGCGATTCGGGCCCAGGCGCGAGGCCCAGGGCAGGGGCCGTGCTCCTGCGTTTGGCCACTACTTTCGGGTCGAGAGGTAAACCGCCAGGTTGGTGGCGACGGCGGCGGCGTCTTCGGGCTTGTAGCCCCGGCACTTGTAGGCCTCGAGGCCCGACACGCTGAAGACCACATCGAGCGGGCTATAGACGCCAATCATCTTATCGCCTTCGAAGATTCCGAGTAACTCGGCGTACGGCCGGGAGCCGCGCTGGAGACGCAGCGACTGGCGGAACTCGACGCCTGAGGTCAGGTTGTAGCCGATCCCCCCGTCCATCTTCCCGTTCATCAGCGGGTGCGTCGGCGGGAGGAGTCTCAGGTCCCATCGCATGGCGGCGGCGAGCGCGCGGAAGGACTGGTCGAACGCCGCTGAACCGGCAACCGCCTCGAACCACAGGAACCCTCCCTTGGCGGCGTAGACCTTCAGGGCCTCCTGGTCATCGGGCGTCAGGACCAACTCGCCCGAGCCGCCGACGTAAGCGGCGTCGGCGCCGTCGAGGTCCTTCGGCGCCACGCCGTTCGAGTTGGCCGGCGAGAGGGTGTTCTCGCGGATGTCGAGCGCGAGGTCGGCCCTGGACTTCAGGAGGGTCCCCAGTTTCTTCAGGCCGCCGTAGTTGGCGCCGGCCTCCCAGTTGCCGCCATGCTGGACGCGGGCGATGCGGACGGTCTTCTTCGGCCCGGCCTTGACGGGGGTCTTGTAGCGGTCCGACTTCGGGGGCTCGCGGCCGGCGAGTTTCGCCCTGAGCGGCGCCCCGTCCGTGGCGCAGGTGTACAGGTTGATGCCCCAGTTGAATAGGTAGCCCTTGGCGGCGACGGCCCTCAGTTGCCAGGCGCACGAGATGTCGTCCATGGCGTAGAAGACGCAGGTGCGGACGCCGTCGTCGATGCCGAGGATCTCGGGCCGCTGCTTCAGAGGGTACGGGTCGGTGAACACGCCGTGGTCGGGGCCGAGGGGCTTCAGGGGCCACTCCGGCCAGAGTTCCTTGGCGAAATCCTGAAACCACTTGCGGACGGCCGGGTTGCCGCAGGAGGCCTCAAAGAGGATCGTGCCGCCGGTGTCGGTGAACTGGCGGAGCCGCTTCTTCTCGGGGCCGGCTATCTTGGGCAGCGACTCGGCGGTGATGTACAGGACGGGGGCCTCGTGGAGTTCCTCCAGCGAGGCCTTCTTGATGTCCACGATCTGCCAGTGGAACTGCTGCTCCTTGGTGTGCTGGATGAAGTTGGTGAGGTTGGCGATGTCGCGGCGGTGCTGGTTCCACTCGCCGTCATACTTCAACTTGTTGAAGAGGATGGGCGCGCGGCCCTTGTAGAGGAAAAGGAGGGCAAAGCAGGTACCCTCGAAACTGCCCCAGTGGCCGTCTTTCTGGGCCTTGACCAGGATCTCGGCCCCCTCCTTGTACCAGTCGTGGTCACCGAATCGCTTGTAGCCGGCGGCGATGCCGACCCGCTCGACGCAGTAAAGCCAGTAGAGGTGGTGGCCGCCGCCGCGGCCGGGGTTCTCCTTGGCGCTGAAGCGCTGGCCGAGCCAGTCGAGCGCATTCTCGATGGCCCGTGCGCTGGGTCCCGCCCGGCTCTGGCTCCTGCCGCTGAGGCAGGGGCACCCGCTGGCGGGCTCGAGGACGTCGGCGATGATGAAGAGCGAGGCGGTGCCGGCCGCCGTCATCGACCCGTAGGAGTCCCCGCCGTGCTGGTACCCCCACCCGCCGTCGCCGTGCTGCTCCTTGAGGTAGAGGGTGCGGGCCTTAAGGAGCGGCTCGGGGTCGAACTCGATGCCCACGATGCTGGCCTCGCGCATGGCCAGGATGGGCCACTGCGTGACGGAGTAGTCGTAGTCGTTGCCGCCTCGGAGTTCGTAGCGCCACCCGCCGTTACGGGCCTGGCCGGCCTTCAGGCGCATCAGGTCCTCCAGCATCCTCATCCGGACCAGGGCGCGCTTGTCGCCTATGAGTTTATTATGGACATACGAGAGACCCATGATGCGGATGGGGACGGCGTAGCCCTGGCGCTGGTTGAAGCCCTGGTCGGCGTCGATCGAGATGAGGTACTCCAGGGCCCGGGTCATGTGCTCGCGGTTGGGGTGGTCGCCCATGTAGGCCAGCGTCATGAACGCCAGGGCCGACTTGCCGCCGAGCATGCCCTTGTCATCGCCGAAGGATCCGTCGGCGTTGCACTTGCCGACGAGGTAATCGTGGCCTGCCTCGATGGCTTTGCGGACGTCGTCGTCGGTGACCTGGGCCCGGGCGCCGGTGCCTGCGCCCCACACGCCGGCGGCCGCCAGCCCGAACGCGAGGATCCGGCGCCACGGCCTTCGGCGTTTCATGGCACCCTCTTTTCGAGTGCGGTTACTCCGCGGGCCGGTCTGTCAGGTAGAGCACGATGTTGCTCGCCACGGCCATCGCGTCTTCGTGGTCATAGCCGCGGCAGCCGTACGCATCGTAGCCGGTGATGCTGAACACGACGTCGAACGGGCTGTAAATGCCGATGAGTTTTCCGCCCTGGTAAATGCCGATGAACTCGGCGTAGGTGCGCCCCAGCCGTGCCACCCGCAGCGCCCGGTGGAACTTGACGCCCGACGTCAGGTTGTAGCCGACGCCCTTTGCGAGTTTCCCGCTCAGCAGGGGGCTCGTGTTCGGCACGGGCTTGAGTTCCCAGCCCATCTCGCCTGCCACTTTGCGGAACGAGGTATCGAAGGCCGAGGCGCCGTCAGCGGACTCGACCCACAGCAGCCCGCCCTTCGACACGTAGGCCTTCAGGCCTTCCTGCTCCTCGGGCGTGAGGCTCAGGACGCCCGAGCCCACCAGGTAGGCCGCCTCGCGGTCGCCGAGGTTGGCCGGGGTCACGCCTTCCTCCTCGGCCTTCAGCGTGACGGTGGCTTTCGAGGTGAGATACTGGGCGAGTTTCTCGAAGGGCTTATAGTTGCGGTTGGTCATCCAGGCGGGCCCGGTGCCGTACTTGACGCGGGCCAGGCGGATCGTGCTCTTGTCGCCGCCCTTGATGGGCGTCGAGAAGCGGTCGGTCTTGGTTTCTTCGCGCGCGGCCAGTTTGTAGCGGATCGCGGAATGGTCTGTGGCGTACGTGAAGAGGTTGATGCCCCACTTGAACAGGTAGTCGCGGCCGGTGTAGGCCTTCGTCTGCCACGGGCACGAGAAATCGTCCATGGCGTAGAAGCAGAACGTCCGCACGCCGTCGTCGAGGCCGAGGATCTCCGGCCGCTGCTTCAGCGGGTTCGGATCGGCAAACGAGCCGTGATCCGGCCCAAGGGGCTTGAGGGGCCATTCCGGCCAGATTTCCTTGAAGAACTTCTCGGTCGCCCACTTGCGGACGGCCGGGTTGCCGCACGACGCCTCGAACAGCACCGTGCCGCCCGTGTCGGTGAACTGGCGGAGTTTCTTCTTGTCGGCCTCGCTGAACTCCGGGACGGACTCGGCGGTAATATAGAGGATGGGGGCGTCGTGCAGTTCCTCGACCGGGGCCTGGAGCCCGACGATCTGCCAGTGGAACATCTGCTCCTTGGTCTGCTCGATGTAGTTCGTCAGGTTGGCGAGGTCGCGGCGGTGCATGTTCCACTCGCCCTTGAACTGGAGTTTGTTGTAAAGGACGGGCGCGCGACCCTTGTAGAGGAAGAGCATCGCGAAGCACGTGTCGGGTATGGAGCCCCACGCGCCGTTGCCGTCTTGTTCCTTCAGGAGTTGCTCGGCGCCCTCCTTGTACCAGTTGTGGTTGCCGAAGTACTTATAGCCGGCGGCGATGCCGACGCGCTCGACGCCATAGAGCCAGTAGTACTTGAAGTTGCCGCCCCCGCTGGGGAACTTCGGGTTCTGGTCGGGCTTGAACTCCTTCTCGTGCCAGGCCAGCGCCATGTCGAGGCGGCGCTCGAAGTCGCCCTTGGTCTTGTTCGAGGCGCCTGCGCGGCACGGGCAACCGCTCGCCAGGTCCAGGTTGTCCATCGTAATGAAGATGCTGGCCAGGCCGGCCGCCGACATCGAGCCGTAGCCCGGCGTTGACGCGCCCATCCCGGTGTTGCCGGGATCGCCGTAATTCCACGACCCGTCGTTCTGCTGGAGTTTGAAGTAAAGGCCCTGGGCCCGCTTCCACACGCCGTCGGGAATCTCGACGCCCGCCATCGCCGCCTCGCGCAGGGCCAGGATGGCCAACTGCGTGTTCGAGAAGTCGAACCGGCCGTCGGAGCCGGACAGCGTAACGTAGTTCCACCCCCCGTGCGCCCCCTGGGCCTGGACCAGCCACATCGCATCCAACTTCATGGCCTTATCGACGTTCTCGTGCATCTTGGACGTCTTGGAGAAGTTGCGGCGAATGTGCGCGTAGCCCATCAATCGCATGCTGACCGCGTAGGTGTAATCGAGCGTGCGGGTCATCACGCAGTTCAGGAGTTTCTCCATGTAGTCGCGGTTCGGGCTCTCGTCCATGTAGGCGAGGGCGAAGAAGACCGTTTCGGAGTGGCCGTAGTCGCCCGTGGCCATCGGCTGGCGCCCTTCCGGCAACGCCCCGTCGGCCCCTTGCTGGCCCAACAGGAACGCCTTCGCCTTGTCGATGGCCTGGACCACTTCCTGGTCGGTAATGGCGAAGGCGACCGGCGCGAGGATTACCACAAGCAGGCC
>Ga0315288_10007784_pt1 | contig 13576 bp, 14 predicted proteins | sample YL17G11_20_MG_FD_203454 | JGI IMG/M metagenome (GOLD analysis project Ga0315288, IMG submission 203454) | Sediment microbial communities from Yellowstone Lake, YNP, Wyoming, USA - YL17G11_20 | ecosystem: Environmental > Aquatic > Freshwater > Lake > Sediment | place: USA: Wyoming | collected...
GTGATACTTCCATATTATTTATCCTCCAGTATTTTAATGCATTGTACTTTTATTTCCTTAACAGTGAATGGAATTCCCTGAACCTTATTGATCTGCTCACACTTAAAGCCCTGGTATTTCATCCGCAGGTAATTTGCAAACTGACCTGAATTTAGTTCGCAGACTACTATTTTCCTGAAACTTGAGAATGTTTCCCAGGTATTTTTGGGCAATGGATTAATATAATTGAAATTTACCAGACTTACATTATATCCTTCAGTGTGCAACTCCCTTACAGCAGTTATAAGGTATCCGTAGGAACCTCCCCAGCCGACGACAAGAAGGTCGTTTGATTCAGGACCAAAAACGGTCAGATCCGGGATTACATCTGCAACCTTTTCGATTTTCTGGGCTCTCAGGCTAACCATAAGCTCATGGTTCTCAGGTATGTATGACACAGTCCCCTTGACTGTCTTTTCAAGTCCGCCTATGCGATGTTCCAGTCCGGCAGTACCCGGGATAGCCCATTTTCTTGATAACTTTTCCTTGTCCCGCTTATATGGCAAAAATGGTAATTCATTTTTATCTGCAAAAGGGGGAGAAATTTCCGGAAGCTCACTCATAGCAGGTATTTTCCATGGTTCGGAGCCGTTGGCGAGGTAGCTGTCTGTCATGAGTATAACCGGGGTCATATGTTCAACTGCTATTCTTGCGGCCTCAAACGCAAAATGAAAACAGTCGGAAGGAGTGCTGGCAGCAATAACAACCACAGGGCATTCGCCATTGCGGCCATAAAGAGCCTGCATAAGGTCGGACTGTTCTGTTTTGGTAGGAAGACCCGTAGAAGGACCTCCCCGTTGAACATCAATAATGACTATAGGTAGCTCTGTCATCACTGCAAGACCGATAGCTTCAGATTTTAGTGCCAGTCCGGGTCCTGAGGTTGAAGTCACTGCAAGGTATCCGGCAAAACTTGCACCAAGGGCAGCACAAATCCCGGCTATCTCATCTTCGGCCTGAAAGCTTTTTACACCCAGGTCCTTGCGGGCTGCAAGTTCTTCAAGGATACCAGTAGCCGGAGTAATCGGATAGGAGCCGATAAAAAGCTTCAGACCGGCTCTTTCCGCAGCTGCCATAAAACCACAGGCGGTTGCAGCATTTCCGCATATATTTCTGTATTTGCCATTTGAAATGGGTGCAGGACTTACCCTGATAACAGGTGTCAGTGCCTCAATAGTCTCAGCATAGTAATAACCTGCACGGAGGACGGTTTTATTTGCCTCAGCTATTTCAGGCCTATTACTGAATTTTTTGTCAAAAAACTGCTCAGTATACTTCAGCTTGCGATCAAAAAGCCAGTAGACCATTCCAAGTGCAAACATGTTTTTAGTCCTTAGAACGGTTTTTGGATCAAGCCCGAAATCTTTCAGGGCTTCTTTTACCATTGATGTTATGGGAGTTGCAATAATAGTGTAATTATCGAGATTTTCCTCCACAACAGGATCTTTAACATATCCTGCTTTTTCAATATTCTTTTCAGTGAAATTATCTTTATCTAATATTATAGTACCACCCGGTTTGGTCCATCTTGCGTTTGCTTTTATTGCAGCCGGATTCATGGCTACCAGAACATCAGCATAATCACCAGGGGTATTGATTTCAGAATGACCGAGGTGCACCTGAAATCCGGAGACTCCGCCAACGGTACCCTGAGGTGCGCGTATCTCGGCCGGATAATCAGGAAATGTTGAGATATCATTCCCGAATAAAGCTGCCGTATCGGAGAATAAAGTGCCCGTCAGCTGCATTCCGTCCCCTGAGTCTCCCGAAAACCTGATTACTACCTCTTCTCTTTCAATAACCTTTGATTTTTTACCCATAATTCCATATAAATTATTAAAAGTGAGTTATATTTTACGCTCTTTACAACGTCTGCCCTGAACAAAAGTAAACTAATTAATGATCGAAAAATCATTTAATTATTGATATTTAAGAATGATATTGATCATATAAATTTGACCGCCACCTCTGAATTCCTTCCATGGTGAATGGCTGTATATTCAGCTCCAGATATCAGCTTTTTTCAGGTTTATCTCTCCTTCAAAAAACATTTTGGCTATCTTCTCAAAGTAGGAAGTATAATCAGATATAAAAAACTGGTCCTGAACCTTCCCTGAATCATTCAGCAGGTCATTCTTTTCAAGAGTTTCCCTCAGGATCAATGAAACAATTCTTGCTGAGTCGACCACTTCGATATTAAAATTAAAGAATTTGCTTATCTGGTTCCTTATTATAGGGTAGTGTGTACATCCAAGGATCAGAGCTTCGATCCCGGAGAGTGTATCATTTGACAGATAAGTTCTGATTATAGCATTACTGATATCGTCGAAGATAAAGCCCTCTTCAATCATGGGTACAAGCAAGGGAGTTGCCATTGAAACAACACTTGTCCGGGGTGCCTTTTCTTTGAGTTTCTGTTCATAGGTACCCGAACTGATTGTTCTTTTTGTTCCGATCACCCCTATCTTACGGAAGTTTCTGGTACTCAGGTAATCCACAACCGGGTCAATAACATCGATCACAATTGTCCTGTCCTGAAATTCCTTCTTTAATGTGTCAAATGCGGATGCTGAGGCGGAGTTACAGGCTACCAGAACGACCTTTGCATTATGATCAAGAAGAAATTCGGTTATTTTCCCAGAATAATATCTGATCGACTCAGCTGATTTATCGCCATATGGAAGGTGAGCGGTATCTCCGAAATAAACCAGGCTTTCTCCTGGAAGGATTTGTTTTATGGAATGGGCAACAGTAAGTCCACCGACTCCTGAATCAAAAATTCCTATTGGCTGATCTTTCAATTAATCATATATTAACAAAATGACCATCCGCCAGCTGGCAGATGGTCACCGGATTTGTATTCTGTAAGTTATTTCAATTTTAGTTTTGCTTTGGCCAGTGCCATTACATTAGTACTTTTTGTTTCATCAAAATATATAACCTGGTTTTGTGAAAGATCAAAAATATAGATAAATCCGTTTTCCTTCCCTACCTCCCTGATAGCTTTATCGGCCTTTTCGGTGACCGGTGTAAACAGTGCAACCTGCTTTTCCTGGAGCTGGTTCTGAGCATTTGTCTGGAAATCAGTTAACCTTTTCTGAGCATCCTGCAATTCCTGTTCTTTGGTCTGTCTGACCAGATCGGTCAGGTTCTTGCTCTCTTTGAGATAGGTTTCATATTTATTATTCAATTCAACCTGTAACAACTCCGCCGTATTTGAAAGTTCCGTGTTCAGTTTTTCAAGTGTAACCCTTGCAGAGTCAAATTCAGGCATGGCTTGTATAAGTTCAGTACGGTTAATGTGTCCGAATTTTAAATTCTGTGCTAAAGCATTCTGCCCCACGAATGTAACCATAATAACGAGCGCAGAAATTCCAATAAATCTTTTCATTCTTTTTAGTGTTTTGATAATTATGCAAAAGTAATTAATTAATTTTTATAACCTAATTTTTCGAGTACCTGATCGCTGATGTCATATTTAGGATTAGCGAATAAAATGTTGCCTCCCGACGCCGTGTCAAAGATTACTGCATAGCTTCCTTCGGCAGCTATTGTTTTTATGGCTTTCAGTATCTCGTCCTGGATTGGCTTTACCAGTTCTTCTCTTTTCTTGAAAAGTTCGCCTTCAACTCCGAAGTATTTGTTCTGAAGGTCTTTCATCTCCTTTTCCTTTGTCACTATTGCTTCTTCCCTCTTGGTTTTCATATCCTGTGAAAGAAGCACAACATCATTCTGATAAGATTTGTACATCTGATCAACAACTGCATACCCGTCGGCAACCTCTTTTTCCCATTGCTTAGAAAGATTATCAAGCTGCTCCTGGGCTTTGTTAAAAGCAGGAATATTTTTCCTTATATATTCAGAATCCACGAATGCATATTTTTGAGCTGCGGCAAAAACCGTAGTCATTACTGCAAAAATTAATATAACAACTATTCTTTTCATAAAATTGATTTTAAAATTTAAATGATTAAAACTGCTGACCTATAGTGAAGCTAAATTGTCCTTTATTTGCGTCGGGAAAGGCCACCGGATCGTCGACCGGGTCAAATCCGTAACCCCAGTCAACGCCAAGCAGACCAAACATCGGAAGATTAGCCCTGACTCCAATACCTGCCGCCCGATTCATTCTGAAAGGATTATACTGATTCATCTTATTCCAGGCTTTCCCTGCCTCAAGGAAAGCAAGGCCGTATATTGTAGCCTGCTGGTTAAGCGAAACAGGGTACCTTAATTCAAGTGTAAATTTCGAATATACGTTACCCGTGGGAGATCCTGTTTTTGAATCTGTCGGAGTAACAGACCCGTCAGTATATCCTCTAAGTGCAATTATTTCGCGCCCGTAAAGGCTATACCCAGTCATACCGCTTCCACCCAGGTAGAAATTCTCAAATGGCGAAGGTCCGATATCTTTGTTGTAGTGTCCAAGGTAACCGAAAGCAAATTTTGCGTTAAGCACCAGCTTATCATCCTGTGTAACCGGGTAGAAATAATCTGCCTTGAATATCCATTTGTGAAACTCTATCCATTTATATTTCTCTCTGTCTGTTACTCCTACCATATTTGCACCGCTTATAAGGGAATATGGAGGTGTTGCCTGTAACGACAATGTAAAAGTTGATCCGTTTGTCGGATAAATAAGGTTGGGACCTGTTGAAAACCTTGTTAGCTTTGTCGTGAATGTCAACATATTGGATGTCCCGTCAGAAAAGAGGAAATGATAGTAGGTGAAATCATTAAGATCATATCTCTGGTAGTTTATCTCGCCGTATATCGTAAAGAAGTCATCGGGCCATTCAAGTCGTTTTCCAAGTCCTATGGAAGCTCCGTTGGTTAACATTGACTGGTAATTGCCATCGCTCTTTTTCCTCCCGTTGGTCATTAATGATCTGTAAAATGAGACTGAAAAGGAATTGGGTTTATTGCCGCCAAGCCATGGTTCCATAAATGAAATATTATATGACTGGTACAAGCGTCCGTTAGACTGAGCCCTGACACTTAGTGATTGTCCGTCACCAGAGGGGTAAGGTCTCCACTCCTTCAGATTGAAGAAGTTTCTCATTGCAAAGTTGTTAAAGCGAACACCTACTGATCCGACAAGCATGCCTGCTCCCCAGCCCCCTGAAATCTCAAACTGATCATTTGCCCTCTCCTCAAGCTTGTAAAGCAGGTCCACAGTTCCGTTTGCCGGATCGGGCACCACATTCGGACTTATTTTCTCAGGGTCAAAATGTCCGATTACTCCAAGCTGCCGAATCGATCTGAGGATCTTATTCTTGCTGAACAGATCGCCCGGCAGTGTATAAAGTTCACGTCTGGCAATATGCTCGTTGGTCCTGGTGTTTCCTGAAATAATAATATTGTTAAGGTATGCCTGATCTCCCTCATAGATCCTTACCTCAAGATCGACAGAATCATTCTCTATCTTTGATTCAACAGGTGACAGCCTTGAGAAAAGGTAACCGTTATCCTGGTATACATTGCTGACTGCATCCTGCGCTCCGGCTGCACCATTAAGCCTGTCTTCCAGATTAGACTGGTTATAAACAGAGCCTTTTTTGATATTCAGGACCTTTTCAAGATCTTCTTTTCTATATACACTATTTCCAACCCAGGAGATATTTCTTAAAAAGTATTGTTTGCCTTCATCAACCTTGATCATCAGTCCGACACGGTCCTCAGAGATGGGATAAAGGGAATCGCCAAGTATCTTAAAATCCTTGTAACCGTTATCATTATATAATGTGTACAGTTTCTCTTTATCCTCGTCATACTTTTCAGAGATGAACTTTGATGCCTTGAAAAAGTTAAGGTTCTTCTTCTTGGTATTTTTCATCTTATGCCGGAGCTGTTTGGTACTGAAATTTTCATTCCCGACGAAAGAGATTTCTTCTATTTTTACCTTTTCCTTTTTATCGACATCAACTGTGAGAATTATATTGTTTGGTCGGTCCGGATCGTCTTTCTGAACAAACTCAACTGTAGTATTCAGGAATCCCTTTTCGATAAAATGATCGGTTATAATCTTTCTTGTGTTGTTCAACTGATACGATGTAAGCTGTGATCCGACGGGCATGTTAATCTTTTCAGCCAGATCCTGGGTTTCAGAGTTTTTTAGTCCGTTATACCTGACTGATGATATTCTCGGTCTCTCCTGCAGGGCGATATCGAGATAGACAGTATCAGCAACAGTTTTAACTATATTTATTCTGACATCAGAGAAAAGACCCTGCTGCCATAATTTTTTCACAGCGTTTGTTATGGCATCCCCAGGTACAGATACTTCCTGGTTTACTCTGAGTCCTGATATTCCAATCAGAGCATTTGTATCAAGAAATCTTACGCCGGAAACAGAAACCCCTCCAATAATATAATCGTATGAACCTGAATAATCGATAATTCCCGCCTTTTCCTGGGACAAAAGCGTACCATTTATAAGAATCAGAGCTACTGCCAGAAAAATTCGTTTTAATCTTTCAATTGCCATCATATCGTCATTTGTCCAAAAGTTGTTCACTAGTCTTTCCAAATCTTCTCTCTCTCTTCTGGAAGTCAATTATAGCCTTGTAAAGTTCCTCCTTACCAAAATCGGGCCAAAGTGTTTCAGTAAAGTACAATTCAGTATAGGCAAGCTGCCATAAAAGGAAGTTGCTGATCCGCATTTCCCCGCTTGTCCTTATCATTAATTCAGGATCGGGAATTCCATGTGTTGTAAGGTATTCTTCAAAATTGTATTCATTAACAGAGACTGGATCAACTGAACCGCCAGCGATATCTGCCGAAAGTTTCTTTGCTGCTTCTGTCATCTCCCATCTCGAGCTATAGCTCATTGCGACTATAAGATTTAGTCCTGAAGCATCTGACGTAAGATTGATCGTTTCCATGAGCCTTTCCCTGACATCATCTGCCAGCCTTTTGGTATCTCCGATCGCAGTTAGTCTTATATTGTTTTTAATTAATGTATCAGTCTCCTTATTAAGCGATTGCACCATAATGCCCATCAATGCGGAAACCTCTTCATCGGGTCTTCCCCAATTTTCAGTAGAAAAAGCATAAACGGTAAGAAACTTGATTTTTAATTCAGCGGATGCCTCAATTATTTCCCTTAATGCCTTTACTCCCTGCTGGTGGCCGAATATCCTGTCCATACCTCTCTGCCTGGCCCACCTTCCGTTGCCATCCATAATTATCGCTATGTGTGACGGGAGTTTGGCAGTATTGATCTGTTTTAAAAAGGACATGTTTCAACGTCTTCTTGATTCATCCACATCTTTAAAGGCAGGGCAGCCAACCAGTTTGTTGTAGATCTTCCAGGTAAATGCTATACCTGCAAATGAGTACCAGTCGTTGTTGTGCAGCCATGCTGTGTGATGCGGATCAATATTATCTTTTAAGCCGTCAAATTTATCATAAAAAGTCTTACGAAAACCATATTCTGCTTCAATTCCGAGGTTTTTGTAGATATTTATCTTAAAACCAAGCGAAAGAGGGAGGATTGGCTGAAAAGGTTTGTCGTTAATCGGAGAATCAGTATTGAAAAAAGCGATCCCCACACCTGTGGCAATGTATGGAGTATAATTCCATCTTTTGCCCTGGGTGGAATATGATAAAAAATTGAATTCAAATTGAATTACTCCTTCTGCAACCGTACCTGAAAATGATTCTTGCCTGATTTGCTGGAAATCATTATTGAAATCAAGATCATTGCCCTGAAGACCGCCCAAAAGAAGATTTGCCCTTATTGACTGTCTCGGATTCAGGTTATAACGGTAGAAAACTCCGCCTGCAGGGAGTGGAGAATAAAGAAGACGATTTGTATTTATATCTCCCAGATATGAAGATACACCGCCAAAGAATCCATAATCAGCACTGCTCTGTCCGGATACTGATAATGACAACAGAATTAAAAAAAGAATCCCCGATAGTTTTTTCATCCAAACTGATCCAGCTTATTATCTTAAAGAGGGCCAACCCTTGGCAGTTGTTTTCAGTTTATAAGTAACGGTAAAGTTTAGGAAATAGTACTTGTCTCTGGCTTTGTTGGGTAATATATCTGGATTGAAACCGTCTAGATAATCTGTATCGGCCCATCGGCCGCTAAATTCAAGACCGAAATTCAAATTGGGATTATAGATTAATGTCGCGCCGATGCCTCCAGGTACAACAAGTGAGAAACCGTGATCGGCTGTACTTCCTGGTTCGGTTATGCCTCTTTCAACAAGTGCATCGTTCAGGTTAACGGAGAAATTGGCCCCTCCTACCCCTGCAAAAGCATAGAAGTCCAGAGAGGACAGCAGTGCCCACAGACTTTTGCCTCTCAGAAACAGATAACTGCTTTCATATCTGTTTTTGACGAAATAATATTCAAACAGGAGCGCCGGTTCAAACAAGCTTGTAATTGCTTCATATTCCCGGCCTTCATTAGATCCCCTGACATCAGTTGCATGAAGCATTGCATAAGTCAGGCTCAATCTCATATTTGCCGTTCGAGAGAAACGGTATCTCAGATTGCCATTAATGTCAAATCTGGTTTGCCTATAGCTTAGATCCTTGAATCCAAGAATGTTATCTCCCTGCGTATAACCTCCAATATCGGGAAATGAAAATGAGGGACCAACTCCAAACTGGGCTTCCCATCGTCTTAATTTCCAAAGCTGGGCATCAGATAACTGAACTGCAACACATAGTATTATAACGACTAAAAGTGATCGTTTCATTTCAGTTTGAATTTAATTTGCAGATACAAATATAATAATCTAAAATTAATCAGTATGGTTTAGAACAACTAATTTAGTTTCTCCTGTCGGCTCCCCACATGAGCTTATTCCTCAGAGTGCTATAGAAATCCATCCCCTTCAGCATTACAGTCTTAAGTTTCTCCGGAGATCTTGAAATACCTATTTCCTCACTGAATGGCAGTCTCCTTGACCTGAAATCGCAGGTCGCAATATACTCCTGTGTGCGGCCTTCCACTGTCATTCTGAGGTTGCTCTCGCCTGAAAGTATGATCGGACGTATAGTAAGATTATGGGGAGATATGGGAGATATTATAATACTCTCATCCTCAGGCGATAAAATCGGACCTCCGACACTAAGGTTATATGCTGTTGATCCTGTTGCTGTTGAGACAATCAACCCGTCAGCCCAATAAGTATTAAGATATGCACCATCCACATATACATTTATGGTTATCATGCCGGGATCTGATTTTTGAATAGTTACTTCATTCAGGGCAGTTGATGATTGCGGATCAAATAATCCAGCAGGATTCCTTATTTCTATAAGTGATCTTTCAATCAACTGATATTCCCCTTCACATAAAAGATCTATTGAATGGCCTATTTCATCCTCTGAAATATTTGCCAGGAAACCCATTCTCCCAGTATTGACACCAGCTATCGGAATTCCAGAACCTCTCACTTTAAGCATAGTTTCTAGAAAAGTGCCATCACCTCCAACACTCAGAACAAGGTCCGGAACCTCTTTAAGGCCATTCAGGTCGCTGAATTTTTCAATAAGCTCTCCCCCCGGGCAGGAGATAAGACCGGCAGATTTCTGATTGATATACATTTTAATGCCTCTTCTGCAGAATTCACTGATCAGCCTGCTGACACCCTCAGCCGTTTTTGGCTTGTTTTCCTTGCTGTATATGACTACTGTTTTCAGCATAATTTGTCAGATATTCATGTATTTCATGAGAAGATCGAACCGTTCTGAATAGAACCTGTCCATGGAATCGTCTGATGTGACCCAGGTTTTAACATCATAATTATAACGTTCAAAGGTCCTGATGACCGAAACGAGGTCGTTAGTATTCACTTTAATTGTCACTTCAAGCTTAGTTGAATCTGGCGGAGATGTCACATACATGCTTAGCACCTTGACATTATTGCCCTCGACAATCTGCGCGATCTGTGAAAGTGAATAATCTCTTTCGATAAGCTCAAGCACAATTATCCCGCCCGGCTGATCCATTGAAGAAATGCCTGCGAGATTCCTTACCAGATCCGTGGTGGTAATCACCCCTTTGTAATGGGATTTTTCATCAAGCACAGGGACAACACTCAGTTTAAGCCGCGCAGCGAGCCCTATTACTTCAAAAAGATGCTGTTCAGTTGTCACAAAAGGCTTTAGCAATGTAAGTGTATGATTACCAATCGGCTCTTCAGGCTGATTCATGTCATAGATATCGGTATCCGAGATCAGGCCGAGAAAATCAAGGTTGTTCACGATCGGCAGATGAGATATCCTGAAAATCTCCATCCAGTTCAGCGCTGTCTGCCCTGAATCAGATGTTTTCAGCGATGGAACCACGTCAGAAATCAAGTCTTTTGCAACCATAAAAGAGGAGTCTCCTTTTAATTTTCATCTAAAATAAGAAAAAAAAAGCCAGTTGTTGTATTTTTGCAACACATTACAATACGGACAATCATCTTTTTTATTATGACAAAGCTTAGTGTTAACATCAATAAGATTGCCACGCTCCGGAATGCACGAGGGGGAAATATCCCGAATGTCAAAACAGCAGCAATCAATTGTGAACTTTTTGGAGCCGACGGAATAACGGTTCATCCACGGCCCGATGAACGTCATATAAGATACAGGGATGTTCTGGAAATCAGGCCAGTAATCACTACCGAGTTCAATATTGAAGGTTATCCATCCAACAGTTTCATAGATCTTGTATTATCGGTGAAGCCCGATCAGGTAACACTTGTACCAGATGCGCACGATGCAATTACATCAAGCGCCGGTTGGGATATTTTAAGATACAGACTTTTTCTGATTGATGTAATCTCAACTTTCAAAAAAGAGGGAATCAGGACTTCAGTATTCATTGATACTCAGCTTTCAAATATTGAAAACGCTCCCTTAACCGGGACCGACAGAATTGAATTATATACAGAACCTTATGCTTCCCTTTTTAGCAGTAACGCCCCCGGGGCCGTTGAACCATTTGTAAATGCAGCCAGGATTGCCCGTGATGCGGGACTTGGCATTAATGCCGGACACGACCTGAATCTTGATAATTTAAGGTATTTTCATCAGAATATACCATGGGTCGATGAGGTCTCTATAGGCCATGCCCTGATCTCAGACGCTCTTTATCTCGGGCTTGAAAATACAATCCAGATGTACAAGAGGCAACTCGCAGATTGAGACTGCCAATGAAACTGTTTTACAGAAAATACGGTTCCGGTCCTGCATTATTAATTCTTCATGGTCTATATGGATCTTCCGATAACTGGGTTTCGGTTGCAAAAAGTGTTAGTGACAGATTCACAGTGTTCCTTCCAGATCAGAGAAATCATGGTCAGTCGCCCCATAGTCCTGTCCATGACTATGATTCAATGAAAGAAGATCTGTATGACTTTGTAATTGAGCTTAAATTGCAGAAATTTTTCCTTGCTGGCCATAGCATGGGCGGCAAAACTGCCGTGAACTTTGCCCTGAGCTGGCCTGAAAAACTTTATGGATTGCTTGTTGCCGACATTTCCCCTACGGTTTCAGAGAGCCGTAATTCAATTGCTTATAATCAGCACTCCGAAATATTGAATTCAATTCTTTCCTTTGACCTGGCGGGGATAAGATCGCGTGATGAAGTAGAATCGCTTCTTAAATCCGGGATCGAGTCAGAAAAAACAAGGGGATTCATTATGAAAAACTTAAAAAGGGAATCAGATGATTCTTTCTCCTGGAAACTTAATGCTTCTGCCCTTCTTGAAAACCTTGGCAGGATAATGGAAGGGATTGAACCTGACGATAAGCAAAGGACAGAGATTACTGGATTTCCTGTTTTTTTTCTCAAAGGTGAATATTCGGAATATCTTCCTGAAAGTGATTTTATTAAAATCAGGAGACTCTTCCCCGCCGCTGAATTTATTATTATTCCCCGCGCAGGTCACTGGGTTCATGCGGAAAATCCGCAAGAGGTCAAAAAATGCCTTCTGAAATTTCTCGATACCTGATGATCAGAACTGGGTGACAGATTCTATTTTATCTTCTTCAATTTTTGGCAGGTTCATGAACCTTAAAAGGACCTGTGCAACAGCCAGCACGTCTTTTTCGCAATACTTTACAATTCGCCTGATATCATGTTCATCATAGTAAATTCCGGCTACCATGCTTCCGTCAATATCATCTTTGGGAGAGGGTATATTAAGCGTGGCTGTCAGCAGATCAAGGGATGTATAGCTTTTGTAATCACCGAATTTCCACAGGTCTAGTGTGTCAAGTAGTTTTACTTCCCATGGTTTCCTTCCTGCATTATCAAGAATATCAGGGATTATCAGCCTGTTTATTATCATTCTCCGCGCTATATAAGGATAATCGAATTCCTTGCCATTATGTGCGCAGAGCAAAGCTTCGCCATTCCTGGAAAATTTGTTGAGCATCGAAGAAAAATCTGAAAGAAGTGTCCTTTCATCATCTCCGTAAAAAGATTTGATCCTGAAAGAAAAGGGAGCCTTTTCTTTAATGAGTCCTACTGAAATACAGATTATCTTTCCGAATTCCGCGTATATTCCTGCCCTTTCATAAACATCTTCCGCTGATTGACCCTCATCTCTGAATTGCCTTGATTTCTTTTCCCAGTGAGCCTGAAATGACTGTTCAAGAACCTTGTATGAAGAAACCGCCGGAACGGTTTCAATATCAAGGAATAAAATATCCTCCGGCCTGATATTTGCTAACATAGGTTAAGCCTTATTAAAAAAGTTATTCTTGATTTAAGTGTTTTTCTATTATTGAGATCAGTACTTCAATCCCTACCTGGTTCTCGCCGCCACCCGGTATAATTATATCAGCGTATCGTTTTGAAGGTTCAATGAACTGGAGATGGGATGGTTTAACCGTATCATGATACCTGCCCAGAACCATAAGGACTGACCGGCCTCTTTCAACGATATCCCGCTGGATAACCCTCCCCAGGCGATCATCAGCATCAGCATCCACAAAAACCTTGATATCCAGCAAGTTTCGCAGACTGCTGTCGACCAGGATCATTATTCCTTCAACCAGTACTACTCTTGCAGGCTTGACTGTAATGGTCTCTTTCGACCTGAGGCAGGTCAGATAGGAATAAATAGGCATTTCAATGTTCTGGCCCTTTCTGAGCTTTTCAAGATGATCGATAAGCAGGCTGAATTCGAGGGAATCCGGATGATCAAAATTTACTTTCTGCCTCTCTTCAAGGGGAATATGACCGTTGTCCTTATAATAAGCATCCTGGGGTATTACTATGACATCCTCGTTCGGGAACCTATCCTTTACCTTTTTTACGACGGTCGTTTTCCCCGATCCTGTGCCTCCAGCTATTCCGACTATAAGCATTTATTACTATTTTTGTTTCTCATATTGTTCTCAAAAATAATATTTAACTCAATACTTAACTACATACTTGATGTCAGATTTATATCCGTTAAAATTTGAACCAATATTAAAAGAAAAGATCTGGGGTGGCAGTTCGCTGGCCGACTATTATGGGAAAAAATCCGGTAATCTGAAAAACATAGGAGAAAGCTGGGAATTATCAGCT
>Ga0315288_10007785_pt1 | contig 13576 bp, 14 predicted proteins | sample YL17G11_20_MG_FD_203454 | JGI IMG/M metagenome (GOLD analysis project Ga0315288, IMG submission 203454) | Sediment microbial communities from Yellowstone Lake, YNP, Wyoming, USA - YL17G11_20 | ecosystem: Environmental > Aquatic > Freshwater > Lake > Sediment | place: USA: Wyoming | collected...
AGAAATGTCACGAATACTGCATCGTTAAAAAAGAAGCTTTGAGCAACAAATAACGGGAAAATAAAAAGCAACACTGTTGCATACAACCCCGTTTTTTCTCCGAAAAGACGTTTTCCCAATAAATAAGTAAAAAGCAATGATAATGAGGAGCAACAATAGACAAATATACTTCCAATTGCCAGAGACGGAGTAAAAAGTCGGAACAAAAGTGCAATAAACAATATTAATACCGGTGGTTTATAGGAAATATAAAAGGTAAATGGGTTTAGATGGTTATTGAGCACTTTTAAAACCGCGTCATAGTATACCGGCGCATCGTTATAGGGGAGGAGGTGAACAAAAGGAAGGCGCAGAAAAAAATTAATTAGGCAAAGAATAATGACAACCCATATATATTTATCCGCTTTCATAAAATGAACGTACGTTCAATATTACTCTTTATGATTATTGCTGATACAATCAGAGTAGCGTACTGGTTCATTATGATTTAAACCTACGAAAAAAACAATTCGTTTTTTATCCTATCTTTTCCACAAACAAAAATCCGCCCCCCTGTTGATTATATTTATGGGGCGGGTAGGAATTATTGTCGTATCAATCTGCATCTGCTTTGCGTTCATCGGCTTCATCTGCAGTCTTTTTTTGTCGAAAATGAATTATATTCAGGAGAGATTTCGGACGGATGAATTTAAAATACCGTTTCCCTATATCATGTTTAAGGGTATGCCGAACTTACGTGACCACAATGAAGGAGGGTACCGCGGAATGTATCCGTCAAAAAATAAACCACGGAATGAATACAGGGTAATTTTACTGGGCGGATCCAGTGTGTATATAGGGGATCCCACGGTAGCGGAATTGCTTACGGAAGTATTTCAAAAAAACGGATATTCAAACGTACGGGTGTATAATTTTGGAGTCATATCCAATAACTCATCACAGGAATTAATGACAATCGTTACGGAGATCTCTGAACTGCAACCAGACTTGATTATTCAGTATGACGGAGCAAATGATTTATACCACCCTTTATACTATGATCCCAGGCCCGGGTATCCCTATGATTATTTGGTTTACGAAACAAGCCCATTACTATATCCAAAGAAATTATCTGCGGTAAAATTTTTGTTTTACAAAAATCCGTTGGTACGGTTTATAGGAGAACGGTTTTTCCCGAATTACTATATTAATCAATTTCTTCCGCTTAACCAACTGCGTCAGGAAGCTGGATATGGGTCTGATTTGTGGAAGGAGCGGATTGCAGATACATATGTTTCCAACATTATGAAAGCACAAAAAATTAGTGAAGCATTTGGTAGCGAATATATCGCAATTTTTCAGCCGACAGTGTATCTCAAAAAACATGTAACTGAAGAAGAGCAACCTATCCTGCAACCGTCTGAAACGGTGTACTTTAATGAAGTAAAAATGAAGATACTGAAAAAAGTGTCTTCAAGTTTCAATCAAAACATTCCTTTTATTGATCTTGATCCATATTTTGATGCGGTAGAGGATACTATGTTTATGGACGTCATGCATGTATATCAGGAAAAACAACTACTCATAGCGCAAACCATATACAACAGTATAATTCACAAAGTTTCAATTCCTACTTATTAGATGAAATAATTTGAGGTGTCACAACCGCGGAATCGATTATCTATTAATGACAACAATGATATACAAGATTCAATCCATATTTCCACCACATTTTATATAGTGATATTTTTGATTTGCCGAATTTTCTTTCATATTCATGACTTCCGACTTCTTGAACAGAAATATTCTTCTTTAGTGCAAGCATAAGCATTTCCTGTTCTATGGCAAAACTGTTTTCTTTCAGACAAAGTTGTTTTGCGATGGATGACCGAATCGCACGATATCCGTTTTGAGAATCGGTAATATGAGAATGATACCGCCAGTTAATTACCTGAGTAATCACCGTACTGCCGATAAGCCGAAGCGTTTTTTCAAATTCTCCATGAAGTTCATCACTGCCTCCTTTTCCCCGTGAAGCTATAACAAGGTCAGCCGTATTGTTAATGATGGGTTTAATTAATTTTGGTATGTCAGAGGCTTGGTGAGATCCATCCGCATCCATGAACACAATAATATCCCCGGTTGCTTTTCGTATGCCAAGTTGAATGCCTGCTCCTTTTCCTTTTCCGTTATCAATAAAGACCTTAACGCCGTTTTGTTTCGCGATAGAGCAAGACGTATCGGTAGAATGGCCGTCAATAACAATAATTTCACTAGCGTATTTTTTAGCACTGTGAATGACGCAAGCGAGCGACCGTTCCTCATCTTTGCAACAGATAATAAGAGAAATTTTCATTCTATATTATTGGGTGACGAGATATATATCATGAACACTCTGTGTATCAATGTTGTTACTATAGATCCTTTTGAGAAATTGTAGATGAGCAGGTGAGGTAGTGCAAGCACCGGTATACGAAGACGTGTCAATATAAATAACAGGACCTGTTGGATTTGTTAACACAGTACGTATATCATCTTTCATGTATAATTTTTGTTCGGAGGTGGGAGTATTACAAGAAAGATATGCAGCAAATGAAAAACGTGATTGTTCGGTTACATATCCGAGAAATGGGTCTGTATAGATCTGATTATTTTCTCCACCTGTTGTTAAAATGATGGCGTTTGGATATGTTTCTTGGATAAAACGGATTGTTTGTTGATCCAGTGAGATAATCCGGAATAAATCATCTTCACCCCATGATCCGGAAATGGGAAATTTAACCGTCATCATAATCCAGGATCCGATCATGATGCAGATAAATACAAGAAAGCTTTTCCATAGATATCGGGCAAATTTGCTATACGAGATGCATATAAAGCACAGGAGATAGAGTAAGGGGTAGTACGGGAGAACATATCGGGGCCACGGGGGAAATATTAAAAATAGACAGGTATAAAAAACATAAGAAATAAGAAAAAACAGCGTAAACGGATTTTTTTTGATTATAGTGACACGATAAAAATAATAGGTGAATAGTGTGGGAAGCGCTATTGACCAGATACCGCTATGAATAAAAAGTTCTTTTAGTCTATTGAGAACATTGTGTATTGATAGGGAATGAAGAAGTGTTGTGCTTAATGGCCACACGTACCAACCAAAGATATATTTATTAACTGCTATCCAAAGAAGAAACCATATGGAGGGCAGGAGGAGAAAAGAGCAACTCCACAGGTGACGGAGTGAAAAACCATGACGTTTCCAGGCTACAAAAAAAGCATAAAAAAATATAAGAAACGGGATGAATATCTGAGTTTCTTTTGTTAATACCAGGAGCGAGCAGGTAATGAAATATAAGAAATACCGTTTTGATAGGTATGCATAGATTGTCGCAAGGAGTAGGACCGATATAAACAGACTGTCTAAAAACAACATGCTTTGAAAGATAAACGTTGGTGTAAGACAAAGAAGTAACGCAGCTAAAAATCCGACCTTTTCATCACGGAGTTTTTTTCCGACCAGGTAGAGAAGTAGGAGTGTACAGGATGATAGAAAGTACACAAAAAGATGTGCGATCATGCGGGATGGTTGAAAAAGTTTAAAAATCAGCGCCGTAAACCAAAAAATAACCGGAGGTTTATAGGACCAAAATTCTACGAACGGATTCAGATTGTGTTTATAGATAGTAAGTACACCCTGGTAATAGAGACCTTCATCACCAACCGAAGGGAGATTGAGAAAAGGAAGACGTACGAGCACATTACAAATACATAGTATGATGATGCCCACGGTATAAGCATGTTGTGTTACATACCTCGCGGATTTATGCAGTAATGTTTTCATCGGATAATGTATAACAGATGATAATTTGTTGTGTTTATGGACCCGTCATATACTTTATCAAATAGGATTCTTTTATCGTTAAAAATAGCAGGTGAGTTCATATCATCCGATTGCTGAATAAAGATAATGGGCGATAATCCTTTGATTGAAGCATATCGAAGTACACCGGCGTAGGATTTTTCTTCAGAAATGTTAACATTCCATGTCCACATATCGGATTTTTTATCCTGTTTTGCATAACCGAAGTATGGGTGTTTCCATGGGTAGATAACTTGGCTTGTTACAATAAGCGGGTTGGGAAATTCCTGTTCAATTCTTTGCAGGGATTGTGTATACAGCGTTTGCGTATGCAATATGCTAAGATCCGCTTCCCCCCAGCTTTGCATCGGAAGATATGCATAGCGAAATATCTGGAAGGCAATGAGGATCATACAGGTGCCGCCGGCTATATATGTATTGATTGACGGTTTCCAGATGGTGAAAATAGCTCCGCTTGCCAGGATGCACAGGTACGGATATAGAAAGAGGATATAGCGCGGGTGAAAAAATCCGATGCTATAAAAAATGATAAATACCGCAAATAAACTAAGAAAAAGTATTGTTGCATGAATCTGTATATATGTTGCGTGGATTTTTTTAGTGAATACCAGAATTACATAGAGCATAATAAAAGCGAAGGGAATATACAGTCCGTTTTGCAGGAATGCCACCCGAAGAGTAAAAGTTATCCGTTGAATGAACGTTGCATCAACAGTAAAGAATTCGATATTGATCGGCCATAAGAACCATCCGAATACATACTTATTAATACCCATCCATAGAACAAATGGGGCAAGCGGTAACCAATAAAAGAAAGCAGTATATAGTTTTATCTTCTTACGTGAAGAAGCCATATATATAGTTTTGAATACTTCGTAAATACCCAGAAATATGGGGATGCAAATGCTCGTTTCTCTAGTAAGAACTGCAAGGGTTGCGCTGATGAGGTACCCGATTCTCTGTGAACGGTAATAATAATATATCGTAGCAAGCAGAAGCGGGGTAACAAATATCGCATCCGTAAATTGAAGACTCTGAGCGGAAAATATCGGAAAGAAAAAAAGGATGAGCATTGCCCACACACCGGCTTTTTTGTTAAAAAGGTGGGTTCCCAGTAGATAGGTATACCAAAGTGTTATAGATGATGCGATAGCACTCAGTGCATTGCCAACAATGATTGATGGTCCAAAGATTTTGAAAAGTAAGGCTGTGAGTTCAAACAGGAAGGGCGGTTTATACCCCCAGAATTCTACAAACGGATTGAGATGATTCTGAAATACCCGCAAGACTCCGACGGTATAGAGGTTTGCATCATTGGTCAATATACGTGAAAAAAAGGGAATACGGATTAGGAAGTTAATCAGACATACGATGAATACGAATGTTGGATATGCATTTTTTGTTTTACTCATAGACGATACGGTGTCGTTTTCATGATACCAGTGTTTACCGACATCTTATATTACAACCCAGGAAATATCTACAGTGAGATGATACAATAGGGGAGGAAATTTAGTACTGGTGCGTTGGCGAAGAGGTAACGCGGCTGTCTGCAAAACAGCTATGCGCCGGTCCGATTCCGGCACGCACCTCATTGTTATTGATACTTTTGTGAAAGTATTAGATAATTGTCTGCCTGCCGGCGAGGCAGGGAAAATTATACCGCGCGCTTAGTTCATCGGTAGAACGCTTTCCTGATAAGAAAGAGGTGCATGGTCCGACTCCATGAGCGCGCACAACCTGTGATATACTTTGTTGCGTATGCGTTCTTCGGAGAAAGACATTTCCAGATGGCACAGATGGAAAAGAACCGGATTATCGACTATTTTGTCGCCGATTCTTCCGCATGAAATTGTGAAAAGTGAAGGAACAGACGGGTTGACCAAAGCGCAGGAGCTGGTCAAAGACGGCTATGGATTAATCGTCGCGTATACGCATTTTTCGCTGCGCGACGGTCCGGAAATAATGATGTTTTTAGCTCAGCAGCCGGTTTTCAAAAAACGACAGATTATATCGCCGATTGGTTTTCATCAGTATAAAGAGTGGATAGGGAAGCTCGCAGATTTTGCTCATATCAAGCTGTTTCCGATTGTGACGACCGACACACTCAATGACCCCGAGTTTTCGCACCTGCGGATAAATGACGGCATTGATGCCTATATCCAGGCAGCACTTGATGCGCTTGACACAGGTGGGATTGTGCCAATTGCCTTGCAAAGCGGAAGGCGGTCCACATTAGGTGCTCCGACGCGTGCATTAAGCATGATGATGGCTCAAGCCACTCGTAAGCAGAGAGAAAGATACGGCGTGCTCTTTGTGGGTTTGGAGATGCCGGGACTCGAGGATTTTGAAGATGTCCGTGGGTATAATCCTGCCAAAAAATACCGTTTGACTGTCGGAAACGCGTATACTGCTCACGAGGTTTTTCAAGAGGCGGGAAATTTACGGGAAATCGATTATTTCGCTTTTCGTGAACTTACCGCTCTCGTTCCGTCTTCCTATCGGTAACCTCTTCTTCCGCCTTGTATTTAACGGATGAATTCACTATACTTTGAAGCATGATTTTATCTGACCGCGATATCAAAAAAGCGCTAAAAGAAAAACGGATTGTCATTGATCCGGCTCCCGATTTATCTGTTCAGCTCGGTTCCTGTTCCATTGATCTTCGGTTGGGGAAAAAATTCCGTGTGTTTAATCATAGTAAAGTAGCACTCATTGATCCCAACAACCCGTGTCCTACAAAAGATTTGATGACTGAGATTGAAGTTGCAAACGGTGATCCGTTTATTCTCCAGCCCGGTGATTTCGTCCTTGCTACTACCATGGAAACGTTGACTATTCCGGACAATTTACTTGCCCGTCTTGAAGGCCGGTCAAGTCTGGGAAGACTGGGGATTGTTGTGCATTCTACTGCATCGGTTTTTGATCCCGGGTGGCATGGGGTAGCGGTACTTGAGCTTGGTAATCTCGGCCGTATGCCGGTTGCGCTTTACGCAGGCATGCGGATTTGTTCATTTACATTTGAAGAATTATCTACTCCGGCTGATGAGCCATATTTGAAGCGGAAATCCGCAAAGTACAAACACCAAAACGCGCCTTTAGCCAGTAAAATTCATGAAGAGCGCGTTACAAAAGGACAAAGTTGACTTTTCTCATTGTATAGGTTTATACTAAATATCCTTATAGAGTCGAAAGGAGTTATCTATGTCTCCAGATGTTAAATTATCAAATGGCCAAACTTTTCATGTCGAAAGAGCAATAGCTGGTTTTAACAGTTTATATGTTGCCGGAGAACAAGACGCAGTGAATGCTATCACTGAAGCAAAGAGTGTTTTAAGCGTAACCTTAACCGAAGATGAAAAAGAAACACCTGAAGTATTAACACGAGATGCGGAGAATGTTAGGAACGTTGTATTTTCAAAGGACAAGCCTCCAACGGTCCATATATTAGAAAAAAAAGTCGCGTAATTCCTATTTTACCGTCACGCTTTTGGCGAGGTTTCTCGGTTTATCCGGATCCAATCCCTTTTTCGTTGCAATTGTGAGCGCTAGCAGTTGTCCCGCGACGATGGTTGGAATAATGGTAGCCGGTCCGCAGTCTTTGACTTCTATATACTGATCAAACACTTCATGTTGTGTACGGGATATTCCAATAATGATTGCTCCCCGTGCTGCCAGTTCCATTGCTGCAGCAATATTTGCGCCGTATGTTTCATCGTTGGGGGCTATTACGATGCATGGCGTTCCTTTTTCAATGAGCGCTATTGTTCCGTGTTTTAATTCTCCTGCTGCAAGCCCTTCCGCATGGATATACGTGATCTCTTTTATTTTTATGGCTATTTCAAGAGCAGCTGGATAAGAAAGGCCTCTTCCAACAACAAACAGATGGTTGGTGTGACAAAGTATTTGAGCAATATTGAGTAATTTTTGTTGGGAAGAGGGAGCAAGAATCCGCGCTATTTCTTTCTGTGTTTTTGTTAGAACAATCGTTCCTTCGTTTTGTTTATCAATACTTGCATATGCGGTGAGAATGAGGTGAGCTAGTTTAGCTGTCAAATCTTTGGTGGAAGCAACAGCAATTTCAGGTCCCGCACCGCAGGGGATTGGAAGGTCAGAAAGTCTCCAGAGTGTTGATCCCTCAACATTGACGATACTGGCTATTGTTGCCCTTTTCGATTTAGCCCGTTTGACTGCATCAATGATGTCCATCGTCTCTCCGGATTGGGAAAGAGCGATAACGAGGGATTTATCGTTGATAAAGTCTTCCTGAAAGGTAAATTCGCTGGCGACCATTGCATTGATATGACGTTTGGCAATAGTCGAAAAAAGGTAGGTTCCTGCTAGACATGCATAATACGCACTTCCGCAGCCTGTTAGGTAGGCTCCACGCGCTGTTTGGATAGCATGAGCGAGTTGTGTCGCGTATGTCGTCTGTTTTGCTAGCGTGTATATAATATTGGTTTGTTCATGAATTTCTTTTTCCATGTATGTGTCAAATCCGGCTTTCGTGGCAGCTGCTCTTGTCCATGTCAGAATGGTCGGTACAATTTTTTTCTTCGCATTTGTTTGTATATCAACTATCTGTATGGAGTTTTTTGTGAGTATTGCCATTTCGTTATCTTCAAGATAATGCACTTTTTTGGTGTAGGGGAGTAAACCCGCTGCATCACTGGCAATAAATTGTTCATTGTCTCCATATCCAACGACAAGTGGTGAGCCACTCCTGATAGCAACAATTTCATTCGTTGCTTGTTGAATTGCTACCAGAGCATTGGATCCCGAACATGCTAAAAACGTCATTCGAACAGCTTCTGAAAACGGCATGGCGTGCATTTTTTCTTCTATCATGTGAACTGCTACCTCGCTATCAGTTTCCGAGAGAAATGTGTGTTTATTGTGCAGTTGTTTTTTTAGTGTGTCATAGTTTTCGATGATGCCATTGTGGATGATGGCGATGGATTTGGTACAGTCGAGGTGCGGATGCGCATTTTCTTTCGTGACCCCTCCGTGCGTTGCCCAACGGGTATGGGCAATAGCAAGAGAACTTAGTGGGGACTTATGTAGTTTTGCATCACCAATTTTCCCTATTTGTTTTTGGACAAATATATTGTTTTTGGATATTGCTGCGACACCCCAGCTATCGTACCCGCGATATTCAAGTGTTTTTATGCCGTCAAAAACAAGTTCTGCCGCATTTATCCGTTTGCCAATATAGCCAAATATCCCACACATTGCATCACTATACAAAAAGGCACGAGTTATTGTCAAATATTCAATTGACAAGAAGTAACAAATAGTGTCTACTGATTAGAGAGAGGAAGATTCCTATGAAATCATATTCAACAAACCACGCCAAACCGTTTACAGTAGCTCTTGGAATTGCATTTACCATATTAACACTTACTATTTTAGGGTTTGCTTTGATGAATGGTGGACTGGATTTTCGAAGTAGAGCTGCTCTAATAACTAGATATACGTGTATGCCCAAAGGAGAATGTACGGGTCGTGGCACGGTCGTTAGTGGTGTTTACTGCGGAAGCAAGTGTCTTAGTCCGAGACAGTGTTGTAAGACAACGACTACTGTTAATACACCTACACGAAAACCACTACCTACATTTACACCAAGACCATAAATTGAATTATTATCTTGTTTTTCTGCCCAACAGATGGTACAAAGATTACTGTGCATAAGAAAAAACATCGATATCTTTCCGTCATGGGCACGTTGGGCAGCGGGAAAACAACTGCAGCCCGCATTCTTGCAAAAGCCCTGCCTTGCCGGCAGGCAGGCCTGAAATTCCATCTTCTTGAAGAAAACTTTGGAGAAAATGCGTTTCTTTCACGGTTTTATAGTGACATGAAGCGGTGGGCGTTTCATTCTCAGACGTTTTTTCTCATGGAGAAGATTGCCCAGATGTTAGAAACGCGGACGCTTCTTGAGAAAACCTCTATTATCCAAGATACGCCTATTCAGCAAGATGTATTTTCGTATGCAAAAGCACAGCATGTGCTTGGCAACATAGATGATGCAGAATGGAAATTGTATCAGAAAATATATTATTCGTTTGAATCGCAATTTCCAAAACCAGATTTGATTGTGTTTTTGGAAACAACCATTCATGAAGTTGAAAAAAGGATCAGTGCACGCGGGCGCGGATACGAGCAAAAAATTCCGGAGAGTTATTTAGAACTATTAGACATGCTTAATCATAAATGGATTACCGAGCAAAAAGAAATTCCTGTGTTGACCATTCAAACTGATGGATTTAATATTGTGCGGTCAAAAAAGGCACAACAACAAATGATTCAAACCGTTCAAGATAGACTACAATTGTGATACGTATGGATAAACGATTTCAAAACATACAAATGTTGATTTGGGATTTTGATGGGACGCTCTATCTTCCAAATAAAGAGTTGTTCAAAACTATACGGGACGCCGAATTTAAAACAATAGCGCATCACACTGGATGGTCGTTAGACAGAATAGATAAAGAATTTCACGCACTCTACAAAAAAACAATCCAGAGTGCTAGTGCAGTTACAGCTTATTGTTCTGGAGTTACTATTCCGGACGCAATGAGAGAGATGGAGACATATTTTGATCGTCGAACGTATCTTAAGCGTGATAAAAAACTTATCCGTTTATTTAAAAAGTTGAAAGGGTATAGACATATTATTTTTGGCAATGGTGTTGTTGCCAGACAAAAAGAGACGATTTCTTTGTTAGGTCTGTCGCCGGATACATTTGAATTATATGTGACTCCTGAACTTGTTGGGATTACAAAACCCGATAAAGCCGGGTTTCAGTATATCCTTAACTACTCAAAATTACCTCCTAGTGCCCATCTCATGATAGGAGATCGGGAAAAAGTTGATATTGTTCCGGCAAAGGATCTTGGAATGAAAACGTGTCTTGTATGGTCAGACGAGAAGAGCTCTCTTGCCGATATGACATTACAAACGGTGTATGATATAGAAAGAATACTCATATGAAACAAGGAAAACTTATAGTATTTGAAGGTGTTAGTGGTACAGGAAAAGAAACGCAGGCGAAATTACTGCAACGCTATTTAGAGAAAAAACATATTCAATCTGTCATTGTCTATCATCCGACACCTGAATTAAAAGAACTTCTATTAAACTGGAGAAAACAAAGACATATTGACGTAACAACAGAAGTATATCTTTTACTTGCAGATCGTTATGATCGAGTGCGACAAATTATTAATCCAGCGCTAAAAAAAGGACAGTGGGTGATTAGTCTTCGTAATGCTGTGAGTGCCCGAGTATACCAAGGGACAACACCTAAAATGCGCAGCTGGATTCGGAAGGAATTTTCTCGATTCGAGCCAATTCCCTACAGACTCTTTCATTTTACAATTACCCCGGAACAAGCGTTGAAACGGATTATGAAACGACACAAAAAAACAGGAGAAGCGATTGGAAAATTTGAAAATATTCAAGCTCTTGAGAATAAACTGCGTGCGTATAGAGACGTACTCCACGATATGCCTCATATTTCTATTGATGCAGCATTAGCTATTTCAACGATCCACAAAAAAATAATTTCATCATTATGAGAAAAGGTTTTTTTGTTACATTTGAAGGTGGAGAAGGAGCGGGGAAATCTATTCAGGTGCAAATCCTTGCGAGTTATTTACGTGAGGAAGGATACAAGGTAACAGTTACGCGAGAACCTGGTGGTACGCGTATCGGTGAACAGATTAGATCAATTACGCATAGTCAGGAAAATGTGGATTTGGACTCCAAAGCAGAAGCGTATCTTATGGCAGCTGCACGTGCCCAACATGTCGCGGAAGTGATATCCCCCTCAATTGATGCCGGTCGGATTGTTATTAGTGATCGGTTTGTAGATTCAAGTATCGTATATCAAGGATATGGAAGAAAATTAGGGGCTGAGTTTATTTCGAAGTTGAACGAAGTAGCTGTGAATGGTGCGGTTCCTGATGTGACGGTATTGTTGGACATACCGTTTGAAATAGGTATGAAGCGAAGACATGATTCAAAAAAATCAACTGATCGGTTGGACCTTCAGCAACAGGATTTTTATGAACGGGTGTATAAAGGATACCAAACACTTGCCCGAACGAATGCTGATAGATATGTTATTATTGATGCGAAACAATCAGTTGAACAAGTTGCCACAGAAATCCGGAATATCGTCAGTAAAAAAATTAAAAAACACTTCAACAATGGATAAAAAAAAGAGGTATACATCAAAAGGAAGATTAACGGTTATTGCCGGCCCGATGTTTGCCGGAAAAACCACGAAACTGTTAACTATTTTTTCTGTTCTTTCCAACTTAGGATACAGCATCTTATGCTTTAAAGCAGAGGCAAAAAGTAACGGCGGGATGGGACATACACGGTCTCATGATGAACGGCTTTTGCCGGTTATTTATATAGATATGAATAAACCGGTGCGGATTTTGGAGTATGTTGGCAAAGACGGAATTCAAAAAGTAATTATTGATGCTGTACAGTTTTTTGCAAAGAAACCATTTCTTATGGTAGTAAAAAAGTTGCTCGCTATGGGAATTGACGTTTATTGTGACGGGCTGATTTACGATTATAAAAAACGTGAATTCGGAGCTACGAAAGCACTGATGGACATAGCGGATGAATGTTTGGTGCAATATAGCATTTGCGTACGGTGTGCTCACCGTGCAGAGCATACAGAGCGTATAGCGGGTGGAACGGAACAATCAATTGGGACAACTGGAAAAATAAAAGCGATGTATATACCGGTGTGTGCTTCCTGCCACAAAATATATTCCGGATGACGCACCCAACACGCAATATCATACTTGTCGCTGGTCCATCAGCAAGCGGAAAAACACATACCTTGAATACCATTCGGCATGAAATTCGCGAGCTCGGATTGGCTCATGAGTTTATTCCGATATCTGATTCGCATACGATATTAGACCGTGTACGGGAAGATGATGCACGTGGTTCACAAAATCATTATCATCCATGGGAAGGTGGTGGAATCGGTCATAATCATGATAGTCATCCAGAAATTACCCCTCTTACTTTAGCTGGATATGAAATAGGGGTTGCGTTTATGCAAGACTTTTTTGATGCATTATCCTATGTTCCTGATGATGGAGTAATCCATTATGCAGAATGGTCAGGAGGAAAAAATATTAATCCTCCAGACGACCCTGCGTCACGAGCTGATATATCATTTACTACTATTAGTAGATTATTACGAGAAGGGACTATTATTTCTACAGGACTTGATCGGGTATTAGCTGTGCTTCATATGGAAACATCCAGAGAACATAGGGTGCTATTAAATGAGAGTCGTGGCATTCCTTCAGACGAGATGATCCGGCAAGGTAGAGCCTCGTGGAAATTGGATGCTACTGCCATGCGTATTTTTGGAGAAGATGATTTTAAGTCAGTTATTCCAGTATTACAAGGCCATGGCATTCCACTTATTCGTACTATTCATAACAAAGGAAGAGATGAAGTACAACAAGAGCTTCATGCGGTATTACCTGAAATTCTATCTCTTTGGCAAGGTGGTGAAACAGGGCGAGAGGGAGGGAAAGAACAGAGATACTAAAAAAAGTAGAAATGTATATAATACACATATGGGAGAGAATAATTTGAATGATGACGGATATAAAGATGCACTCATAAAAGCAATTAATGAAGATGATCCTTCGTTACAACCAACGCATG
>Ga0315288_10007790_pt1 | contig 13572 bp, 18 predicted proteins | sample YL17G11_20_MG_FD_203454 | JGI IMG/M metagenome (GOLD analysis project Ga0315288, IMG submission 203454) | Sediment microbial communities from Yellowstone Lake, YNP, Wyoming, USA - YL17G11_20 | ecosystem: Environmental > Aquatic > Freshwater > Lake > Sediment | place: USA: Wyoming | collected...
ATATTATAATCTGTATCACCATTCACTTAATTATATATTATATATTACGGTTAACTGTGTTAACTGATAAAACGCATGATACCCCCCATCAACTCCGCGCAAAACACCCATTCTACCACCCCACTTTTCACAATAATACTCGTCTATTACAGTAGGTGCTTTTCGTGCCATCAACTCACTCCTGTCATAAAAATTGATTGAATATATTCACAGATAAAAAGTCACATCCGAACAGATAACTACCATGAACCACCACACATCCATCACCCTCTTCGCCGATAGCGTGAAAGACGACATTCTGAAGCGTATCATGAACGACCACGAACCCACGAACGAGGGGGCGTTTGACGACCTCCTGGGCGACATCGCGCACGAGGAGATTGACGAGGCTGTCACCTATTGCTATCATGACGAACTCATGAGCCTGGTGAAAGAGTTTGACTTCTTCCAGGCCGTCGCCCTATACGACAATACCTATGGCGACTTCTCTGCCCTTTGGAAGACGGGACGGGAGAAGACCTATCGCGTCCTCCTCTACACCATTGTAGAGGAGACGTGTCGCCCGTCCTGGTCCGACTACAACAGTTACGTATTGGCCCAGTAACCACACACTCCACGAACACCACACACACTCCACGAACACCACACACTAAGGCGAACAGCCTTTTTTTGGCCTTAGAGGAGCCGGCAACATTCCACTCCACGACTCCCCTCTTTGTGACATGCTCCTCTTGTGGGACTTTTGTCACACCACGATCACTACATGGATACATCCTCTTACAGTTTAAATACAATAATACATAACACAATAGAATGACATATGCACAAGACTACTATAACAAGAATAAGCAGAAGATCATTGCTCGTCAACTAGAATACTATCGAGCGCATAGGGAGCGGTGCCTGGAATACTTCAGAAGGTATAATAAAACATATCATCTTGCTCACTACACACCCTTAGCCAAGAAACCTACAAAAGCACTAGCACCAAAGAGAGAAACGACACCAAAGAAGCCAAAACCACAGCGAGCACCCGCTCCAAAGAAGGAACCAACTACGGCTAAGCCAAAGAGAGAAACTCTTCCACGGAAGGTTGTTACACCACGAAAGGAATCGAAAAATAAAGAACATCCCATCCCAACACCACCGCAGAATGTGCATGTCCCATGCTACGAACCCATGGTAGTCACGCTGATCCAAAGAGGCCATTTTGTTCTATCGTTTGCCTGATTTATTTCTAATCCTACCATTAGAAATAATGTCGTTACTATCTTCATTACCGCCAGTGATTCAGCCACAGCCGTTTCACGATGCCCCAGAGCCAGCAGTAGCCGACCCAGATTCCAAGCGTAAAATCATCGTAGTGTATACGAAGGATATCCTCCCAGAAGAAATGGCGAGTTTTAAACTTCACGGCAAGTGCCTGCTGTGGGATGATCGCTGGAAAAACATCCCCATGAAGTCTCTCCCACACTTTGATTATCTCTTTTGCGATATGCGCGATAAAGCGACCCGCTCCATGCTCGGTAGCATGGACCTCTCCCAGTATAGCACTGTTGCCTATGTCAGTTGGTATCAGAAGTCGGAGGACTTCATTGGACAGTTAGAAAGCATTGCCCTTACCAAGATTCCGGACAGAGCAATCTCTAAAGAAGATTTTGACTACCAACTGCTTCATGGTAAACTAAAGTCCCCTTCCATCTTCCGAACTTTTTTAGGGTTTGTTCTTGGCTGTGTTATGAAACAGTAAAAGATGTCCTCTCGTCCGTATGGAATTATTTTAAAGGTATCATTCTTACTGAACTCCTTATCGCTCTCAAAATCACTCTACCACCAATGGTCGTATCTGTGATTCTATTCATCTAATCAAACTCTAAAACAAAAATACCAGATTCTATGATCAGTCTCTTCAACGGCTCTAAGGGCTTCTTCGGCTTTGGGGTCTTCTTGCTCTTTGATTTCTTTGGCTTGGGTGTAGGCGCTTTTGGTTCGTCCATACTATGATCAGATCTCATTTAATTTTTATCATACTACCACATAGTATGGACGAACTTGCTGATATCTTTGGTGTTGTATTTCTTGCGTCTTACACAACTTATGTTATGCTCTCGCTCTTTTAAAATGCACCACCACGTGCTGATGCAGATGCTGATTTTCCAGTTCCAGGCTGAGGCACTGGAAATTGTGGAGGACCACGGTTTAGCACCTCTCCTTGGTCTCGTCCTTGTCGGCGACCTCCTATCGTTCCATATAGTTCATCCAGATACTCACTTGATGCTGATGATGATACGCCAAAGGCTGAACCATACACAGGATAGGGTGATGAGCCAACCAATGAGCCTTTCGTATTCATAAATCCAGTCGTGGGCTGGCTTGGCACCGCACGACCAGATGGGGCAAGGTTCGGTTCATTAAGGCGCGGGACTTCTCCTTGGAAAATGGCTTGTGGCATATTAGTAAATGCTTCTCGCATCGCACGGAACGCATCGTGTTGTCCCTGTAATCCCCTTGCTCTCATCAAACCAGGATCAGGTGTTTCCACTGCACTACTACTTGACACAGCACGTATACTTGGACTCACGTCCACACGAATGCCACTTGGATTCGCTCGGGGTTGAAAATCATCTCTTTGATCGCGACGGCGATTGTAGTAATAAGAAGACTCACCCGAATTAATAAAATCCATTCGTCCAAGAGGCTGTGCTACTTGAGGAGCAGACCCATACGATGATGCGTTGAGCGGACCAGGAAGACCACCACCAAAAGCACTCCCCTGTGATAAAAGGCGTTTTGCTACACCCGGATTACTACGACGGCGGGGAGCGTTTCCCTTACGAAGTAAAACAGTTGCGTTCAACGCTCTCCGTGAACAGCGGTCGCACAACACGCTTTGTGAACCGCCCTTCTTACCTTTCTTTACCTTTCCACCTTTCTTGTATTCGTTGGTGGGGTTCGCACACGCGGAACAAGAGTTATCAACCATTTCTACCTACGGATAACATTATTATTTCATCTTGTATTCAATCGGATCAAATCGCTTGTAATAAGTTGTCGGCTGGGCGTAGGAGTTGATATGTAAAAAACTGTAAGGTTCGTCCGTAGCGAACTCATATAGTTTTCTCACCTTCTCCTCATTACCGATCTCAGAACTAAATGATTTGATCTCGTGTTCGTTCTCGTTATGGAAGAGCGTGATGCAGTCCAAGTTCGACCGTATGATGGTCGGAAAGGAACACCACTTCTGTAGAAGGAAAAAGCATGAGAGTTTGAGATGGCGATTCTGCGATGCTAAGCGGGTAATAAGTGATGCTCTCTTAGAACGGATCTGATGGATACAGTCATCAAATACAACAAGAAATTGTGGTTCGCCTTTTTTCTTTTTTCTTTCAAATCGCTCTCGGAAGGCATCGCACTTCGCAATAATGTCTTCAAGGATTTCATTGTTCAAATCATCGTATACTTGCTCTGGTCCAATGTCGTCCAGCAACGGCGATAATTTTGGGTCTGCTCCTGCAGTGGGGGAAACCCAGAATACCATATCGTATAGCCTATAGAGTGGCGATTCCTTTCGCATTAAAACATTCAAAACTACCGTAGTCTTACTGCACCCCTTCTTACCTACCAATGCCCATAAAAAAGGCTTCGTAGGCAATGGACCAGGAAGAGTTCTTTTTTGGTCATCATATGCAGCGAGAGCCTTTGTCAATTCTGAGGACATATTACATAGATGTGAGATTTGTTTTATAGCAACTTATCGCAAATCCATATCGTGCTTCTTCGATCCGTTAAGCCAAGAATAGATCCTGGCAAATGCCCACTGTTCCTTAGAGAGTTTCATAGACATAGGGGCATTCACGCCCTTTTCAAATGTTCCTTTCATTCTCACCGAGGACGGCTGGGTTTTATAAGCACCTATCCCGCGGTTATAGATTTCCTGTAGCGTCTTCAAAGGAGTGCCACTTAGTTTACTTAGTTCAGCAAGGCTATAGGAGCGATCTTCCAGGCGATTCTTTCGTAGCCACTGTTGACGATGAGTCAGTCCCATTACTATAGATTAGATAAAATTGACGGTCATAAACGACGCATAGGATAGTCAAACGATGGCGACTATATACAAGATTCTGAGTCCTTGCCTACAAGAGTGCTATGTCGGTAGCACTATCCAGCGTGTGGAAGAGAGGTGGAAGGAGCATAGGAAAAATAGGAATGAAACTACCTCGCGTATTCTCCTGGAACGATATGGAAAGGACTGTAAGTTCGTGGTATTGGAAGTATGCCCGTTAGAAGAACAACTGGAGAAGGAGCAGTGGTGGATAGACCATTCAGTTGGCACTGTCAATAAGCACAAGGCTTATATAAGCGAGGAGGAGAGACTCACATATGATAAAGACTATCATGAGGCAAACCGCGAAAAGCACCTCGTATGTATGAAAGCCAATTATGAAGCGAATCGTGTAGAAAGACTCTCCTATATGAAAGCCTATAACGAGGTTCATCTTGAGGAGAAAACCACCTATATGAAAGCCTATCATGAGGCGAACCGTGAGAGGATTCTCGCACAGAAGAAAGCCTATCATGAGGCGAACCGTGAGAAGAAAACCACCTATATGAAAGCCTATAACGAGGCGAACCGTGAGAGGATTCTCGCACAGAAGAAAGCCCGATACCAAGCCAAGAAGGCTAAAAACGCTGATACCCTACAACACCTCCCCTCTTGTAAATGATTTCTTCTATGATATTGCCCGTGTCTCGGGCGACATCTGTTATTTTTACTGCAGCCGTCTTCGTTAGTTCAGGAAGTTCCTTGATCAGTTTGTCAATGTCTTGTTTGATGAACCGTTTCCCATCTGCCGTAAGGAGACCATTCGCACTTACCATATTCATCACCCACGTTTGGCAATTTGAGGTAAATGCATTGTAAGTATAAAAGGCGGTTCCCATCTGCCGACGACCCTTCTCCAAGAAGTCGGCGATCGTAATATCTCCTTTGAGGGCAACCGGATAGAGTTCTGCCCCAGGCATCTTCGCATATCCAGCGTCTACACGACCCTCTAACTTCTCGACCTTTTCAAGCACTATGTCCCGATTAATGATGATGCTCGTATGATAGACTTCGTCAACGCCTCCTCGCTTCTTAAACTCGTCCCATTTCCCAAGCGTAAGCAACTGCATCGCCATTACTCCCGGCTTCGCAACTGGTGCACGCATCATTGCCAGGCTCTGAATCTTATCTCTCCCATGAGCCTTGATGAACTGCCGAAACTTCTTAGGAAGATGCTCATTGCTCGTCAACGCACTCCACAGATTGGTGAGTTTACTCATAAAGCCTTCTTCATCGGCTTCTTCTTGAATCGTTGCTGTTCCGCCCAGTTTCATCACGGCTGGTCTGACTGGCTGTAGATCTTGAGGTCGTCCATACTTGTTGGGCTTTGACATCTTTCTGTGTATAGCGTAAGAAATAAAAATGATGATAGTAGTAGAAGATGTCCCTCGATGGCACAAGTAATACCTTTATCCCCTATACGATCAACGGCATCAGTCCTATTACAACTGTTAACACTGCGAACTTTGTAAAATACAGTGCGAATACCTCTAACACTGATCTTACTGGGTTTGACCTTATTACCTCTGGAACGATCTCAGCACAAAACTTTGCGATACCTGATAATAACTCCAATGATGAATCGTGGATTACTTATACAGTCAGCACCATGGGCAATCTCAGCACGATAGGCGGTCTGATTACAACCGATCTTACCAATGGACGCTCCATGTATTTCACAGGAGGTGTCCTTGGCGCACCCAACTTCCAGTTCGCTACTCTTGGCAATGGGGCAAAGGTGGTTGCCACCGATGCCAATGGTGTTATGTCTACCACGATCGGTGTAGGGCAACTCAACTATATCACGGGACTCACTTCACAGGCGGGTGGCATAGGACAGATCAATACGTGGTCTGGCGTTCAGATCCATAGTGCCAATGTTTCTACCACGGGTTCGGCTCAGTTTATACAGCCCTACAACGCTCTTACTGCAGACATTAGCACCCTTGTCAACCGAGCGACACTTGATAGTGCGATTGCCAGTCTTGGTGCTGGTATTTTGAATCTCGATAATATATGGGGATATGCGAATACCAATAATCTGAACGGCGGTATTAAAACCATACAGAACGCAACACAATTCAACCCAAGTCTTGATGCGAATAGTTATTTTATCACAGGTGTTTTTCCTACCACCTATGTATTTACTACAAACTGGACTGTGAATCCTGTCAGTGGACCAACAGCAAATATTGCTCTCGATCCAGCAGTATTTTATTTTGATACGAACCATAAATATGTCATTTCTTTTACTGGAATCTATGGAACAAGTGCGAATTGGGTTGGAACTGTTTTTAACAATTCAACATCACTAACGGTCAGTGATGCGTCTATTGCGATCACTACAAGTCCTCAAAACTTAACGATGACATTTACAGCCGGTTTAAGCAATCCAACAATCTATCTTCGGTTCGTAGGGACAACTGGAACACTACGATGGACTAATTTTACCATTAAAGAGGTTGATGTTGAGATCATGGGAAATCTTGCTCTTTCTTCTCAAATAGATAGCAATATCGTTCAATCCAATGGACGAACCGCTCATTTAGCAGGAGGATTGAAAGTCAATCAAACATCATTAGCAACAGCACCAAATCTAACAACCGCATCACTACCAGCGGGTGTTTCAGCATCAACTTTATCTGGTGCTTATACATTAACTGCTACTGCTGGTGGGACTACGTTTGGTATGTGGTTAGGAAGTTCTTTTACTTACATAGCAGGTGCGAAATACACGTTTACCTTTACAGGGTTCTCTACTAATGCGACTGCTACTCAAGCAATGATTCTATATACTAATACCTATACAGGTGGTGTTGGAACTTTTATAGGCGATTATATCGTTAATGTTCCTATTATATCATCAACTGTTTCAGGCTCTTTTACAGCAACAAGCAATAACAATGTAGTATGGAACTTTGTAAGTTCGGCATCTGGTAGATCCATTTCCTTTACAGGGTTTACATTGACAAGAGCCGATACAGAAATACCCGCAAACTTATATGCTCCCAGGATCACTACTGCTACTTCCATCGCAATGACAACTGCAGGTGGAACGCTTACGATGGCTTCTAACGGAAGCACAACGCATGTATCTGGGGATAATAGTTATGCTAAGTATGGTCCAAGTGCTTCTTATCCAGGATTCACTCTTGCTGTAGGAGCAACGCCAGATGTGGGTAGTGCGAGCATCGGACAAGTCATTATCACGAATGGCGATATCTTCTTGGACGCTGCAAATGGAAAGAGCATCTACTATGGAAACTACCAGACAAGTCGTAGTGGAACAGGGACGCACGAGTTCTATGGAAATATGTTTGTCTATGGAAATGAAACGATAGATGGGGCATATACCTTTACGAAGTTAGGACCATATGTAGGCTATAGACTTGCTATTGCTGGTGGAAGTGCTACGACCAGCCCCCATGTAGAGTTTCTTGCTGGTGGAACAGCACGAGGCTATCTTGGCGATGCTACTGCGACCAATATGTATATCGCCTCTCAGAATGGGGCTCAACTCAATTTCATCACAGCAAGCACCTCACGAATGACAATCGGCACAACAGGCGAGGTTAATGTAGCAAGTAATTTAACAGCCACTACTAATTTAACAGGAGGCTCTCTTATTGTCAATGGTGGTGGAAGTTATGTTGCGGGCTGTTTGTATTCTGATGCGAACTGGGGAATATTGTTTCGTGCGAAAGTAGCCCCTACTTCAGGAGGTGGTATTTTTGCGTGGTATGATTCGGCAGGAACAGAACGAATGAAAATGGACGCTACAGGAGATTTATTTACGCAGGGAAGATTCACTTGTGGTGGAAATACCTCATCTGGTATTCTCAACATCAAAAATCCAAATGCGTCCTATACCCATTTTGGTTGGACGGACAATGTTAATTACATCAGAGGGGCGAATAGTCTATTTGATACTACGATCACGCTTAACAGTGCTGCATCTGGCTTTCCCCGCATACAGAGTCCTAACTTGAATCGTGCGGTAATGTTCTCTGATGGAGATGGACTAACCTATTTGCTAAATAACGCTGGAAATGTCCCTATCTCCTTTGTTCCTGGGTCGTGGAATACTGGTGGTGGAGGATACACGCTTGTATCAAGGGCGACTGGAAATGGCACTTCAGCATTAGCATTTGGCACATCAAGTGGTCGTGGAGTGATTATTTCTCTTACTCCTGGTGTGGTATGGAACGAAATGATTTTATCAGCAGGAACGATTTACACCTCGTGCTTTGGAGTAATCAATAACTATACAAACGGTGGTGCTTGGGTGTTTGTATCCGATAAGCGTGTCAAGAAGGACATCAAAGACATCAAAACGGCTCGTTCCCTTCAGCGGATTATGGCACTCAAGCCCAAGACGTATAAGAAGATTTATCCAGAGAATTCTGAAACACCCATCCCCCAAGAAGTGAGGGACGCAGACCATATTGGACTCCTCGCTCAAGATGTGATGGAAACAAATCCCCATTGCGTCAGTGAGTGGGTAGATGATAACTGTGTGTGCGATGGAGATGATGGAAAACGCCTTGGGATTGCCTATGGTGATATCAATATCCATATGGTGGGAGCGATCCAGGAACTCAAGAAGCAGAACGACGCACAGCAGAAGGAGATTGACGAATTGAAGGAACTCGTCCGGCAGTTGATCGTCCGCGTGGAGAAAGCATAAAAATATTTCGGGGTATTAAGTAGAATGGCATTCAACTTCAACTACTTCAAAGGCTCTACCATGAATCAGATCCAGAACGCACTGCAGTATTGGGCGAACGGACTGATCTCCACCGAGGAAGCAGATAAACTCAAGGAAGAGAAGGAGAAAGAAATCTTAGCCAATGTTGTCGTTGAAGGGGTGGAAGACTCCAAAGAAGATGAATCAGCCAACGTTGCTACCCCCGCCCTATTACGTGAGTCCAAAGTTAATACTAACCTATATGAATAATAAGGACGTTGAATGGCACTGCTCTAACTATGGGGTGCTTTTTTACTATGATAATTTTTACTTCTTATAATAGAAGATGGCTACCATCGCCCAATATACTTTTTATGTATCGTCCGACAAACGCCAATCTGGAACAAATACCGATATGAATATTCAAATGTCCCAGATCATCACCCGACAGGCAAAGAACAGCCACTTCCAAGCAACCGTCCACGGAACAACGATTCCCTTCTCGTTCTACCAGTTGAGCAGTGATATCAATTCATTAGCCGTTGTTATCCAGCAAGGTGCTAACATCTTTACAACAACACTCAGCATGACTGTTGGCAATTATTCCACAGAAACCGTCTTGGTGGAACTCGCCACGAAGTTATCTGCTATCTGCTCTGGACCGATTGGTTCTTGCACTTCCTTTACACCTACGTTTAGTTTCGCATATAATACGACAACAAGTAAGAGTTCCCTTACGATACTAAGTGTTCTTCCCAGCACCTCTCCAGCGAATACATCGGCGATTACCTTGGGGTTTGGCTCTAATCTTTCCCTTGGACTCTTCTTTGGTTTCACTTCAAGCCCCACCTTTTCGATTGCTCTCTCTGCGACAGGTTCGAAGCCTGCAGTTGCCAATCCCGTCAATTACCTACTGCTCCGATCGCCCTCCTTACGACAATATAAAAATCGCGAATGGATAGTGGAACAAGATGTTTTTTCTGATATTCTATATCATATACCTGTTCAGACCAACGTTAATACGTATATCAATTGGTATGGTGATTCGCACCCTGTGGTATTGGTTAACGACACGATTTCTTCTTTGAACTTCTACTTGACAACCAATTTGTCCTATACCGCTATCAATCTTCAAGACCTTTCGTGGTCGTTTCGTATGACCATCGAGGAGGTCCTCATGCCTAACTACGAGTCCATTTCCTCTACAGCATTCATCAATCAACCCTTTGCGAACGCCCCTATAGAAACCGATGCTACTACGGACGAGAAGGCAACCTTGGAGGCTGAGAAGGCAGATGTCATTAAACGCATTGAACGCTATAAGGAGAAACTGAACGTCAAGAAGATGCTTGAGAGAATTGAACGTGATCCGGCTGAAAAGATAGACACTAAATAGAATGTTCTACTACAATAAAGAGGGCAATCCAGTTGGTATTTTTAACAAGCGTAGAGCCAATTTCAGCGACGGTGGTTATGTCAAATACCACCCCAATAATGAGTTCTCCGACCAGGATTCGATTGCGTCGTGGCTCGAACCAGGCTCGCTGGTGATCCCTACGAAGATTATGGAAAGTGGCGTGATGAAAGGCTACAAAGGACCCCTTACGGACAAGACCGTTCACGATACGTCAAAACTGGCAAATGTCATCGTGCAACCAGGCGAGTTCGTAGTAGCCAAGAAGTATGCCTCCGCCGTGGAACGCTATCTGAAAAAGCACGGTATTACCCTCCCCTTGGATTCCTAAGAAAATTGATTGAATGTGTAGATCAAAATAGGAAATGTTGAGAGAGAAGCAACGAGCATATTCCGCAAAAAAGAAATCTACGGAGTAGTAGACCCAACGTCCAATCCAACCATTGTACTCGTTCAACTGATCGTCACTGCAGCTAATAATGATACGTATCATACCCTTCCCGTCAGCGGGAAATGTAGTATTCGTGTGCTAAACGTATGCTATCACGCTACGGAAGCCAATACAAACTCTCGCGTGATTCAGATTCGCTCTGATCTCCTCCTCTTCCCTTACAGTCCAGCCCGATTCCTTACGATTATGAGCAATCCATCAGGAAATATGACGATTGATGCGAGTCATAACGAGTATAACCTTCAAAACATTGTTCTCCAAGGACAAATCCGTTTGGCGGTCGTAGACAACGCTACGGGTGCACAACCCGCTACCTTCCAACACTTGGTTCTAACTCTTCAGATTGAGGCTATGAATGAGAACTTTAACCCCAGCACGCAGTATTAATTCTTAAGAAGAAGTAGAGATGCTCCGACGCACACACCCAAACCACTTCACTACGGTTCATACGGACTACGCAAAGCCACAGACTCCCTTTATGGTATCTGAACCCGTTCTGGAAGAAGCCCACGCCCCCCATCGCTCGATGACCGAGCCGATCAAGAAAGTTGCTCTTGCTCCTCCGAAGCAAAGTAAGTTCCAAAAGCGAAGATAAAAAGACGTGAGTTCCACTCTGTTTTTTTTTCTTTTAGACCTATAGATACAAGAATGTCCCTTCACACCGTTGGTTCTGATGCTACATATATCCTCCCCGCCTCGTATGATTCCGTCCCCCAGGCGTTCATGAGCAACAAGAGTGCCAAGCCGATTCCCTGCTCTCTCCAGACTGTGAACGTCCCCGCTTTGACCTCCAACGCCAATGCGTCCGGCACGTCCATCATTCAACTCCCTTGCGGTTCTTCGGCGGGAATCATGCTCAACCCTTACATTCGTTTTGATGTTCTCCTTACTGGTGGTGATGCTGCACTTGAGTATCAGTATAAGGGTGCTACGCGTTCGGCAACTTCTCTTATCAACCGCCTTTCCACTTACATCAACTCGGTTCAAGTAGACAACATTCAGAACGCTGACCAAGTGTATGACCTTTTGTTTGCCCATTCTACTTCAAACGACTGGATTGATCATGATGCACAGATCCTTATGTTTTCTGGTGCAGCCCGTGCTGCAGGTGTTCCAGCACTCCGCACGATTGTCATGCCTCTCATTGGTGCACTCGGGACACAGCAGGGTGTTCCGCTGTTCGCCCTTAACGGCACTCTCCAGGTTCAGTTGGACTATAACTCTCTTGCTCGTTCGGTTGACAAGGTGAACGTTGGTGGTGCAGCCCTTACCGGCTTTGTCATCAGCAACGTCCAACTGGTTTATGACAAGATCAGCGTGGAGCAGATGTTCGTTGATAAGGTCAAGTCCGACATGGCTCAGGGTCGTAAATACGTCCTTGGCTACACCAACTTCCAGTCTACTACGCAACAGTCGGCTGCAGGCACTGCCTTCTTCAACTATGGTCTAAACGTGTCCTCACTTCGTGCGTTGGTGGGAACACAGATTCTTACTGCTGACCTTAACGATGGTGATGCTCGCGGTCTCTCCGCTGCAAACGGTCTATCGCAATTCCAGGTCTCACTGGACGGTCGCCTCATCAACTCCAACACCCTTAACGCTGCAACCAGCCCCGCCCTTGTGTTTGCGGAAGTCAACAAATGTTTCAGCCGTCTCTTTGATGCTTCGATCACGGACGTTAGCACTGGCACTACTTATCTGACTGATTCGTTTGCCGTCGGTGTTTCGGCTCAGCGATGCAACGAGGCTCTTGCCTTTGCAGGCAGTCCGGTATCGGTCGTTGGCGTGAACTTTACCACGACTGCAGCGACTTACACGATGTTCTTGACCTTTATCTCAGATTATCAATTACTGATAGATTCTGCAGGATCAGTAGAGATCGTCCGTTAGAGTATGATAATCAGAGCCTAAACAAAAATTGACGATAATAAATAGGAAAAGACCTATCGTATCATCATCAATGTCCGCAACTCAATCCAAAGTCTATCGCATCTTCTCCACGAAGGGAAATAAAGTCTATATAGGCTCTACCATTCAAGAACTTGCCAGTCGGTGGTATCGCCATTGTGATGGGGAGAAGTCTTATATGTCCCGTGTTCTCTTCGAAGAATATGGAGTAGAATTCTGCCACATTGAACTCATCGAGAATGTCGAACAAGACCAGCGATATATCCGTGAGCGATTTCACATTGACAACACCCCGAACTGCGTGAATAAGATTATGCCTTATCGCACAGACGATGAAAAAGAAGATTCGAAAGAAAAAGGCAAAGAACGCAAGAAAGCGTGGGCTTTGACGAAGAAAGAAGAAGACCCAGACGCATTCAACAAGCGTGCTTGCGAAATTCAAAAAGCATACTATCAACGCAATCGCGAGGCGATGCTTGAGAAGGCTAAGGATTATGCTAAGCAAAATGTAGAGCAGAAGAAAGAGTATATGGCGGCCTACAACGAGGCCCGCAAGGGAACCGATAAATACAAGGCAAAGAACGACAGACTCAAGGAGAAAGTCCCGTGCGACCAATGCGGGCAAATCATGATGCGGGCGAACATTAGTCGCCACAAAAAGACACATCACCCAGTAGAGTAGATGTATCAGATTCTTCCTTATTCCTATCAGCAAGCAAAACGCCTTGGCGTTTTTATTAGACCCAGTGAAAATCCAAAGAAGAAGATCGATGTGTATAAGAATGACAAAAAGGTTGCGTCCATTGGCGACCCAAACTACCAAGATTATCCTCACTATCTTCAGAAGGACAAGGCACTGGCTAACGAGCGCCGTCGCTTATATAAAATTAGACACCAAAGAGATTCCGGTAAAGTAGGAACTCCAGGCTACTACTCAAATCGCATTTTGTGGTAGGTAATTAAATTGGATTCATTACATGAACCGCATTTAATCATTAAAAAACGCTCAT
>Ga0315288_10007793_pt1 | contig 13570 bp, 20 predicted proteins | sample YL17G11_20_MG_FD_203454 | JGI IMG/M metagenome (GOLD analysis project Ga0315288, IMG submission 203454) | Sediment microbial communities from Yellowstone Lake, YNP, Wyoming, USA - YL17G11_20 | ecosystem: Environmental > Aquatic > Freshwater > Lake > Sediment | place: USA: Wyoming | collected...
CAAATCCAACCTGAACAAGTCTTATTGTTTCATCCTGAATTTCACGGATTAGTGTTTCCTCAAAAGGTTTCTGAGCTTCTACCGTAGGAATGATATCATCTAATATCTCCACTACTTCATCATTCTCATCAATAAAAGCAATATCAGTTACCTTATAATGTAATGAAGAAGACATTTCTTCCAAAAGCATATCCTTTATCATTTGCATACTTGATTTATAGAGTATCTTTTTTTGCATGATAATTCTAAGAACATCATTTAATTCCATTCTATAGGTATCATTGACATGCAGATTAAAATAATTAAGCATTCCTTTGAAATTCACATGATTTTTGGTAGATGAAGCATAGATTTGTTTATGAAACATCTTTAAAAGTAATAATAGATAAGGTGCTGACTTATCAAAATCACAATTGGACATTAATTCCATTGCAATTTTGGTATTTTCTGTATCTACACTTTCAAATAATTTTTGGATGTTTTCAAAAATTTCTTTGTTCATTACAGTATTCTTGTTTAAATCCAAAAGAATAGTATCCTCTTCAACAATATCACAAGTTAAAGCCATTATTTCAGTTAACTTACCATAATTTTCATAAGAAATTTCAGTTAAACTTTGAGAATAACCAACATCTATATCTGTATTCTTTTTAAACCACTCTGTTAAAGAATATTTATTATTAATTAGTACATTTTCATCACAATCAATAATAAGTTGTTTTAAATCCGTCATCCAAAGAGGAGCTAGACTATTCATACTACTGATTACTTTATTAACAAAATCAAGACATTCCACCTTATCTACTTCAACATTATATGAATTAGTAAATAGCTTTTCAATGGTTTTCTTACCAATGATGACATAGTTTCCTGAATTAAGATATTTAACAACTTTTCCACCGGTTTCTTCACAAAAACTTTTGATTTTAAATCTTGGTATTACAACACCATTTAGAAAATACATTTTATCACCTGCTACTGGAAGTCTATTGACTTTAGGGATATTATTATAAATTTCTTTTGGTGTTCCTGTATCATAAGTGCTTTCACTTACATAGACTAATTCATAGGTTAATTCACCTGAAATAGAGTCCCGATTATTAATCCTTACAACTTTTTTATAATCTTCAAGTGCCATTTCTTTTTGTATTAAAGGAGAGGGTTTGCAGCCCTCTCCGTTAGTTTATTGTACTGATATTTTAAGAATTTCTTGATTAACCATGAGCTTTTGAAATTTCTGTTTGTTACCGTTTAAGATTTTCTTAATGATAACATACTTAAGATCATTCATGAAGATATCATTATCAACAGTGATTTTGATTAATCTATCAATGGTTTTCTGTTCAATTGGATTGGTTTCAGCAATGTGTATTGCATAGTTAATAACCCTTGTAGCCAATGTACAACCAATATCTGCGCGATAATTATCACCAGTACCAGTTGAGTTCTTTAAAGCATTTAAAACATGAGCATCACTATCATGAAATAAGATATCTTTTGGAGAAATCATCTTATCCAATTTGTTATTAATAAACAAAGTAAACATTGTTGCAAATTCAGGCCCTACTGAACCTTCACCAATCATTTGAATCATTGGTAAGTTATTCTCAAAATCAGAAATAGAACTGATACAATTAAAGAAAGTAGTTACACTTCTGGCATTAATATCATCCGTTACTAATTCAGGATTTAATAATAAGAAATTGATACATCTACCATCAATACCTGCCTTTTCTGCCCAACGAGCCCATACTTCAATGTCAAACTTTAAGTTGACAGTGATAAATCTAGTCTTTTGAGCATCATCCATTGCAGTAACCATATAAGATCCATTATCTGGATTAGTGGTTAAGATGATATGCCAATCAGCTGGTAATGACCAAGAAATATACTTTTGAGTTTCAATCAAAGTCATACACGCTTGTATAAACCTTAAATCTGCTCTAGAATAATCATCCAAAATCAAAATTCCACCACCGGTTAATCCTGTGATCCATTCTGGTGGACAATAAGACATACGCTTTTCTCCAGTGAAACTGTATCCACGTTTTACATACTCATCAATTGCATGCTCATCAATCCAAAGACATTCAGAATCACCTTTAGCAATGACAACATCTCTCATTACCATGAGTCCATTTTCAAGAACTTGTTTCTTTTCAGTTTTATCAGCGGTGCCTTTACACAATTGAAATTGTCTGATTGGATAACCTACCAAGTCACCTAATTCTTCAATTTCAGCCAAATTTAATCTGATACAATTTAAACCTAGTTCTTTACTAAGTTGCATTATAGCAGAGGTCTTACCTAGACCAGCATCACCTTCTACGTTAACGCAGACAGGTACTTTTCCTCCTGCTTGGAGAAATCTATTGTTATTCACAATATGTGTAACAAATTCTTTTAATTCATCAACATTGATTTCAATCAATGCTTTATCTTTTGCAACTTTTTGTTTCTTACTCATAATTAGTTAAGGTGTATTTTAGGACCAATTAAGTCTTCGTTCATTTGTGATTGTGCACTTATTACCCAAAGGATACGTCCTTGGGCTGGAGTTGGTGTACTTGCTTCTCCATCAGTAAAGTAAATAAGAGCTGTATATTTTCTTTTATTCTCATTGTAATAATCTATTACAGGTTGAAAAGAAGTTCCTCCACGACCATGAATTTTAATATCATGATTAGGACTATACTTGGCAATATTACTTATAGCAGCATCAGCCTGTACAATTGTGATTTCAGTACCAGTTTTATGCATATAATGAATTTCATGCATAAACTCCTGTAATTCTGCGGTACTCACTGAGCCCGAAGTATCTACTGCAACCATAATGTGCTTTTTCTGTTTAATCTTAAGACCTGGATTATCCGGATATCTTTTGTTATACTTTCTACGAGTTTTCTTAGTATAAACCTTTACAGAACCTCCTGAAAATCTGCGGAGATATGCTCTCCAATCAAATTTTGGTGGTTCTTTATGATTAATACGCTCAAGAATTTCAACAAATTCACTTGGAATAGAACCTGCTAATTTACTAGCTTGCTCTGCAACAGCCTTAATGATAAATTCAGTTTGCTTTTGAATAAGCTTTTGGGTTGCTTCAGGTAATGCTTCAAATTCACTACGATCATGTTTTGGAATTTGTAGTTGATTACCATCAGAATCAGTTATCATGGATTCTCCTTTACCTATTCCGTCCAGTACAAGTACTAGATTTTTACAGGATTGAGGATTTTGTTGAGCAGCTTGCATCAACTTCTCATAATAATAATTACAACCTTTCTTTGGTTCAAGATTTAACTCAGGATATGTACTTGGGAGTTGTGGGCCCGGAGGTAAAAACTCTGGAGCGATATACTGATTTATTTCAATATCTTGAGCAATATTAGAAATCTCATGATTAACTTGATGAGCAAAATCTGTTAAATGAAAGAAACCAATATGAAGTAACTCATGTTTAAGGAGTCCTATCTTTTGATTATCATTCAATATATCCCAGAAATCTTCATTAATCACTAAATTATAATTAATACCTCTTAATCCTACTCCTGCTGTTGGAACACGTTTGTCCCAAATTTTATTCAACATTATTAAGAAAATCCCATAAAAGGGTTCCTTAAGCATAAGACTTTTAGCGGTCTTTGCAAGACTTTGTGCCCTGTTAAGTGTCATGTAGTTTAATTTTTAGTTTAATATCAACTGCTTCAATGATATCATACCCCAATTGGTGTAGAGTCTCATTGAGATACCCACCAAATTTGGTTAAGTAGAATTCTATATCATCAGTAGAAACTTTTCTTTCTGCTAATAAGTCAAGAATTTTTTTGTATGTGAGAACGGTACCGGAAGCAATACCCATATTAGTTAAAACAGTGACTTTCTTGGGAGCATGTGTTCTCCATAGGTCATCTGTTACATTAGCTAATTTTCTCATTAATAATAAGAAGACAAGACCTGTTGTAGTGTCCATTTCTTCAATACATACTAAACCCATAACTACACTTTCCTTATCAGAAGAGTTCATCATGGTTAGTACTGCATCAAAGCTTTCTGCATTTAATTTTACAGTATCAGTCATTTTATAGTCTTTTAGCATATTCTGACATTAGGACAGCATCAATCAGTCCGTCATCCGGAACTGTAGCCCTATCACCAAATGTAAGTTTTAGCGTTGGAAATATTCTTTTTACAGCAACCAAGGCCATTGCCTTAGTATCTCTGACAGGTTTCCCTGTTTTACTCAGTTTATTGGCTGTTTTTGTGATTTCATCTACACCAGTAAACATTGCTTTTTGCCATTCTTTGGCAGGTATTTTAATAAACGGAATAGAAAGTGCAACACAAGCCATTTCTACAGCACCGGATTGATGACCCATAGACCATGCTACTTGTTTTGAAGAGCCAAAGATTACACCTAATCTTTCAAAGATAACTCTACCGTTACCACCTTCATAAGGCTCAAGTAATTGATATAATTTGAGATAATCAAGTTCTGTCTTAATCATTGGCATCTTATGAGTTATCATAGGTTTATCACGTTCTTGGATGCATAATGCACCCTGCTTTCCAATGTCTATACCTATTGTGAATCTATGTTCCATGTCTGTCCATTTTAGTATTATATTTAGCATCATGGTAATCATACCACATATCTGTTGGGACTCTATAAACTATAAACCCTTCCCCGGGTAACATGATTTCTCCTGAACCTGCGTGATTAAAAGCAGGATGAAATCCTTCTGGAGTTTCTGCATGCAATTTAGCAGAAGCTTCTCTAATTTTTGTAGACCATTCTTCTTGGTTGAATTCTTTAGTCATATTACCAGTTTATTAGTTCTTTAGCTTTCTCAATTATTTCTTGCTTCAGTTCATCTGTAAGCACAATAGGAGTAGCTAGACTTTCCATCCACTCCTCAAATTGTTCAAATGGGTCCATTTATTCATCAATTTGAGCATGCTTAATATTAGCTAGAAGATAACGAACCTCTTTAGGATAATTTCTAATCCATTTCTTTACATCATTTACAATATTACCCGATGAGCCTTCACAAGTGTGGTCAAAAGTATCATTAATTACTTCATTAATATTATCATCAATAGCATCTGATTCTTTTTCCCATAAGGAACCATCATTTGCTTTGAATGCTTGTATTTTAGTTACTTTCATGCTGTTATTGGTTTTAGTATTCCTGTTAATAATGGTTGAATTGTATCTCTGACCAATTTAAGTCCATGGTCACGTATTGAATCTGATAAATCCTTAGATAATTGCAGATGAGCAAAAGGAAGACCATATCTCTCTTTGTATTTTTCCATGGCTTTTATACCCGCATTATCATTATCAAATAAAGTACAGATACTTTCATACTTGTGTTTATAAGATAAGATGTAAGCCTCTTGAATTAGAGTATTTTCACTATCTGGAGCAATGGCTTCCGCATTTTTGAAACCTAACTTTCTAAATGCCGCGATGTCCTTCAATGAACTACCTATTACAAGATATGGTACTTTAAGAGTAAGTTGATCACTTCCTTGAATATAATCACGAACCTTGATAAACTTGCTGTCTTTTACATATGGTTGATAAATTTTATATAAAGAACCATCAGCTCTAAAATATCCATAGATATATTGACCCTTGATTCTTAATTCCTTTATTTCACCATCTTGTTCTTTTTGCATAATATACTGCTCTAAAGGAGCAATATTCCAAAATTCAAGATCTTTTGAGCCAATATGGAATTGATTCCAATATTTTTGATCAAGGACTGTCCATGCACGAGGTTGAACATCAATTACTTTATACTTTTGTTGAACTTTAAACTCACGTAAAGAATAGTCTTCAGTACTGGTAAGCATGAATTGATTATAATCTTCAATAATCTTATGTGCTGCTTCCCCTCTGTTTGGTAGTTTAAACATATTCTGAACCAATGATAAACCATCTCCTGAAATATCAGTAGAAAAGTCCTTAAACTTGTATTTCTGCTGAGCATCAGCAAAATATATACATAATGAAGGAACTTTGTCAGCTGAGCCGAAGACAGACTTTATTTTGATATCTTGACCGGTTAATTTTTCTGTAAGTTTGAGATAGAACTCAAAGGGCCATTCTCTTGGAATTGTATCTAAACTAGATACTAAGGCTTTTGTTCTTAACATAGTAGTTATATTAAATAGAAAAGAGGGACAATATGCCCCTCTTTTTACTATTTGTTTATTATTTATAATTCAAAATCAGCATTTGTTCCAGGTGCAGAATTATCTGCATTTCCCACACTAGCGCCATCACTAAAATTATTTACTGTTGCTGCTGCTTTCTTTTTTACAATATGTTTTGCAGGATCATATTTTGCTAATTTACTCTTAGCAACTCCAGGTAATTCAAATGGAACACCATCTTTGGAAAACTTTGGTAAGAATAAATCATGATTTACATAATTTTCTTTATTCAAGTACTCTTTACCAGCAATACAAAAATTAATATCCATACCTTTAAATGGCTTATCAATAGCAAATGCATTGAATAAAGATTCAATTGTAGCATGCTTATTGTCTTGAGCAGTTAACCAATCTTTCTTACCGATTGCTTCACAGAAACTGTTTAACCATTTCATGATTTCAGTATCTCTAGAGATCTTTGTTCCACCTTTAGTCTCACCATCAGCAAACGCCCATTCAGTTGCTTTTACACGACCACTTTGTCCTTTATGTTTTCCTAAACTTTGGTCATCTTTGTTAACCCAAAATCCATCAAAATCAGGGCCCATATCAGGACCTACTACATTAAGACGTAATTCATAAGCACCTTCTTTAAAAGTAAAAGGTATTAATTCAACTGAATTAACTTTACAGGTATGATTTCCTGGATCTAATGTTTTCTTAACTCCTCCGCCTGAAGCTGGAATGTTTGTTGTACTTAAATTTGACATAGTCTTTCTTTTTTGTTAGGTTAAATTAATCAATATATATCTTATTCCAATGTGTTACTAGCTTATCGTCAACCATTTCAGATATAACAATTTCAGCATTTCTTAAGTGATCTGGTCTTGCACCGCACCCTACTTCATCAGTAGTTTTGAAACTCAGAATGTTCTGATTTCCTTTGCGGTACATATAACCAATTGCATCACTGTGAGCAGCTGTAATTCTCTTAATTTTACCAGTCAAGTCAAGGTCTAGAGCATTGAACTCCACACCATTCTTTTCTAATAAAACATCTTTAACGTGACCTACAAGAATTGTACGAGGTGCCCAAGTTTTGATATAATCTATCATTTTAGTAAAGGCTTCTCTTAAATAAGGATAACCAGCACCATTTGGCATATTTAGAATGCTACCATAGATTTTCTTACCTGAGTCATCTGCAAGTGCAGTTCCTTCTAGATTGGCTTTAAACCAGTTTTTACCCATTGAGGTGCGCGAATATAGTAATTCTGCATACGGAATACAAATTTCCTCTAAAGCTGTTGCAGTATCAATTGCAATACCTGCATAAGGATTACCTGCCTCTTTGATTGCATTACCAATTTTCTTGATATCATCAACTGTTTTAGCTTTTACAGCCATACAATCAACATAATCTGTTCCCTCTTCTAAATCAAGAATTAACCAATTGGGTAATTGAGCTAACAAACTTGTTTTACCACATTTTGGCTTAGAAAAGATTATACAATTCTTTGGGCTTTTGTGAGTTGCTTTTGTAACTTTTGTGGGCAATTGAAATGCCGGTTTTGGTTCAGGCGGTACTACTGCCTCTTCACTTTTCTTTGTCATATTATGGATTCCATTTAGTAATTAACTGATTTAGCCATTCTTTCTTTGAACACGGCTTACGCATATGTATTGCTGCATAATCCCTAATTGTCATTTCCCTTGTAAAAGGATCTGCTTCATCAGGTGGTGTCATTGCCAATTCACTGGCGCTACTTTCTCTTTCTTCTGTGTTTACGTCTGGAGCTGTTCTTATCATTTTTGGTTCAGGTTTTGTTACGATTATCAATTCTGATATGGGTACAAAATACCTTCTATGTCCCGTAACTGCATCAGGTTCTGATGTGGGATATTCTTCCCTAAAATTAGGGTTAAATCTCCATTTAAGGAGTGCTCTTGGTGGATATCCGAGAACTTGTTCAGGAGTTAAATCCTTACTACCAAATTCTAAATAAATATCATCACCTTTACTTACTTCACTTTCAAAAAAGCCAACATGCTTTTCTGTTAATCCATTAGGTTGAAATGCCATCTTTGATATTACAGAGGCATTAGGAACATTTAGTCCATCTAATATCGCTTGATGGAAGGCTTTAATTTGTTTAAGCTTTTCACGCTTATCTGTTGCTGGTACACTCATTTTTATTATTTTGTTGACATTCTTTTTTCTTGTGTTGGTGGAGTAGCCATTTCTGCCAATGCCATCTTCTCAAATTGTGCTTCAAAAAAGCTAATACGGTTATCACCATTACGACATTTTATAAAGTGCATGGCCAATACTTTTTCATCATTAATAATAAATCTGTCTGGACCATAAAATCTAATTTTCTGTTTACCTGGACGGTTAAGTCCTATAACAGTATCAGCATGTTGTAATAAAGCGTCACCTCCAAATATATCAGATTCTAGTACATAATTTCCGTACTTACCATCTTCATTTCTTTCTGGATTGTCAATATTTCTATTGAGTTGACTTAATATAATAAATATTACAGGATACTTCTTTTTTAATTTAGTTAAGCATTCACCCAATACTTGTAGCATTTGGAGTTCTGCTTGTTTTGCTTCTTTCTTAATTAAAACCGAGTGATCTAATGTAATAATTGTTTTTCTATAGTATTTTTTTTGAATAGTTGTACCATCTGTCTGTGAAATATCCACAATATAATGGTGTGTTTCCATATACATATCAATGATTTTTTCAAATTCAGTAACAGTAGGGGCAGTCTCAACTATATCAACGGGATTCTGTAGTTTTGCTCTAGCGTATTCTACGCATTTCTTTAAATTTTCATCACTTAGGGCACCATCTGCACTACACAAATACTTATAGGATGCACCTATAATACTTGAGTATTCTCTAATTGCAGAGGTTCTTGCTAACATTTCAAGTTGAAATTCTAGCACACGGAAGTTCTCATCAGGATTGAGTACAAATGCTTCACGTATTAATTGATCTTTGATAAGGGTTTTGCCTGAACCTGGTCTACCACCAATAACATTTATGGTATTCCATTCTAATCCATCAACTGTTGCGTCATTGAATTTTGGCCAAGGAGAACGGATACTTTTTATAGTCCCATCTTTTCTTCCCTTTAAATAATAAATTGCATCTTGGTAACCTTCTTTTTGGCTTTTCCAAGGTGTCCTCTTTGCCAGTGAAATTTCACTCATATTGTTGGTTTATTTACTCTTACAAACATAAGCTTTTGTTCTCAAAATAGCAAGTATTTATACTACTTTATCACTAAAGTGATTAGGTGTATCAACCGAGCCTCCAGATTGAATCATAGCACAATAATCTGCTAAATCTGAGGTAATACTATGGTCTTTTTCTTGTTTCTTTATAAAGTACATTGATGTTCTCATAAAATTCCAATTTCTTCTTTCATATTCATCTACATAAGTAGCTGTTGCTTTGAGGATTATATCCCAAGAATATTTGTAATTTTCAAAGAACCACTTGAAGTTTGTTTCAAGATTTCTTTCAGCTGCCCTGGCTAATTTGCCACTAGGCAATTTCATTTTTGGGAATAATTCATTGTACTGAACAAGTTTTTCAGTAAAATCAGCTCCCATAATAGCGGTAGAGGTCTTCTTCTTTTGAACTTTAAAGTAGGATTCAACCTCAGATAATAATAAATCAGCTTTTTCATTAAAAGCATAATCAGTTGGTCCTTGAGGTAATTTAGTTATAAAACCTGTAACTTCTAATGCTCTTAGTTCCTGATGTAAATTAATACCCATTGATTGTACATTTTCACGCATACAATAAAGTAAATAAAACTGATTAGGAGTTATGTCTTGTAGGCTAATGAGATTGAATATCTGCATTAACGCCAAATCTTTCTTGGAGCTCACGATATATTATGTTTAAATTAAAAATTGTTCTGTCATTCTTTGTTTCTACCATCAGGTTTATATGCTTATTAGCATGTAAGACAGTTGCATGATCAAATCCTATAGCATTAGCAACAGCAACTGAGGTATGACCACAATCCATTCCGATTTTACAAAAACACTGTCTATAGTTTAATAGTTCAATTTTACGTGTTTTTTGCTTTATTCCCTCTGGAAATAATCCTGGATAATTAGCAGTTACTATATCATCAATCACTATACCTAATGTATTTAGAGTAAGCTCAGGTTTATTACTTAAGGGTGCTTTAACAGTAATGATTAATCCAACACCAAATTCCTTAAAAAATGATTCTTTAAATGCATTAATTCTTAGTTGGCTCATTACCTTCTTTTCTTCTAAAGTCATAATTTTGTTATTTAACAGTTTATGTGTAATTTTGCTTTATGAATAAAACAGCATGGTATCTTATAGGTGGAATGGCTTTGACAATTATTATATTGTCTTTGGTATTGATTTACCGGGAGCCGGTGACCACTATTCAACCTTTCAATGATAAACCATTCAAGGATAGTATTAATTATCTACTTAAAGATAATTCAAAGTTACATTCCTACAATGATTCTATTACGCATGCTTATGATAGTGTAAGTGTTTTAAAACAAACCGTATCAATTAGATATTATGAAAAACTTGTTTTCCTTGATGGTGCTAGTACTGATGAGCTTGACAGCTACATACGGACAAACTGGTAATAAAGACACCCTTCGCACTTATAACCGTACTGAGTTAAAGAGAATTGCTAAGAAAATAGCAAGAGCTAACTATTGTGATAGTATGCTTACTTATTCTGATGTACAATTAAAACAAGATTCTCTAAAACTTGCGAGTAAGGATAAGGAAATTCATAATTTTACTAGAATTGGTGTTCAAAATGATTCTATTCAACTTGGTCTTAATAACAAAATCAAGGAGTACAAGGATAAAGAATCAGATTCTACCAAAGCAATTAAAAGATTAAAAACAGGTTGGATGATAACTGCTGTTGCAGTATTGGTTGAAAACGTATGGTTAGCTGTCAGAAAGTAGTTATTTCTTCTTCTTAGTTCTGATAGCATCTACAGCATCAGTAAGTTCTCCAAAAAAGTAATTTGATTCCAAATAAATTTCTCTTCTGATTCCTACTTCTTGTACAATAGGTCTAATTTCACCATCAACATTTTGATAAGATTTAATTTTACCTACTAATACTCTGCCATTTTTTAACTTTTCATCAACTGTTCTTTTATTAACAGCATAAATTTGAGATCCTATTTTCTTAAGTGGGTCCATTTGATAAATTTTTTCTTAATATATACAAGCGATCAGTTGGTCTTGAAAATACAGTATACTTAATTCTATTACGTTCCACAATCTTTTTGTTCATATCCAAATCTTCCTCAATTATGAGTACATTCTTGTAAGTAGAACCTTGAGATTTGTGTCCAGTAATAGCATAGTTATAAGTAATATTTGCAGACCATTTCTGAATGTTAAAGTGAATAACCCAATTCTTAGGTATACGACTTGCTTTAGCAGTTACTTTGGTCATAGCCAATAATTGTTCATAATCAGCAACGCTATCTTCATGAACTACATAAATTGTAGATCTAGATTTACCACCTTTCATAGGATTATCAACTATAATATTCAGTTTGTAAAACTTTACATTTAAGTTATAGTGTTCTTCCCGCATAGTCTTTTCAATAACACTTATACCTTCAACTTCAAATTCTTCTGAGGTACTGAATTTAACTACCCAATTATGATAAGATTTGCGACCACGCTCAACAACAGTTTTCTCAAATATTGGTTTATTAACAATAAGCTTCTCTCCTACAACATAGGTATCCGGCTTCTCTCCATAGAGAATTTCTCTAACTGTTTTGTTGATATAAGCCACCGTTTTATTACGCCAAGCAATAACTTTCATATAATCAGAATTCAACTTGAACTCTTCAGTTTTGAAATACTTTTCCAATAGAGGTTTTACATACTCTCTTTCAGTAATACTATCCATAAATATCACACCATGTTCTTGAGCATTGAGTTCTGTTGTTATTACAGGAACAGGGTTTGCCTTGGACAAGTTATTACGTATTTCAAATGACAATTTTATGATAGGATTATCACCTTTCTGACGCATAATTTCAGTAAGCTCTACAACATTAAAGTTATATGGCTGATTAGCACTAAATGGAATAGAATTGTCTTTCTTAACTGGTGGAATTTGTGCAGGATCACCCATAAAAATAATACGGATTTGTTTGCTTAACTTCATAATCTCATTACAAAGTTTGTCATCAAGCATAGACACTTCATCAACAATAAGAACATTATAATTACTTAAGTCACTTTTACTAAAAGAATCTACTTGAAAGAGTTGTTCTCCATCATCAGTAATAACTTCTTTAAGTCCAAGTAATTTATGAATTGTACTATAAACTAATCTTGAATTAGCATCAAATATATCATCTAAGACATAAGCATGCATTGATTCAGCATTAGCTGGAGAATTCATATAAAGTACATTGACAGCTTTATTGGTAGGCGCACTTATTGCAACAGTCTTCTTGTGGTCAGTCTGTGCAATATATTCAATGATTCTTTTTACAAGAAATGTTTTTCCAGTTCCTGCATAGCCTTTAAGGACTAATGCTTCATGCTGAGGATTTTCAAGAAAATCAACAATTTTGTAAAAGGCATCACCCTGTCCAGTATTCAGATTCTCTGAGAGTTTCTTCCGGATACTGTCTTTGAGGACTTCCTCAACTAAGGTAAAGTTTTCATCATCAGGAGAATTGATCATCTGAGTCAAGCCATCGGCTGCGGACTGTTCAATCATCTCCTTAAGAAGTAACTCATCTACCCGTTTTTGCCAAAGTTCTTTCTTTTTGCTCATAGTCCGAGTTTATCAAGTTGTTTAACTAATTCTGGGTTTTCAGCTGCCCATTCTTCAGATAGGTCATCTATAAAATCATAAAGAAGATCAAAAGCTTTCTTGTACTTTTTCATATCATTTTGAGCTAGTGTATAACCATAAATGAAATTTTTTCTATCTTCCTCTTCATGGCACATATCCATATTTCCAATATAACCATGATAATGCTCTTCAGCTAACTTCTTTATTTCTTTTTTAGTCTTCATTACTTACTAAAGGATAACATACTTTTAATACTTTCTTCAGCTACATGCCAATTCTCCATATCAGGAGATTCAATAAGAGATATGATTCTCTTAACTTCACTGTTAGTGATTTCACCCATTGTTCTTAATAGGGTAATTCTTTTTAATGCTCTATCATATCTAAAAGATGATATTTCTATAGGCATTGTTGCTTCCATCATTGGACGTTCTGATACTGCATCTGACATTTTTTTAAGTTTTATTGGTTATTACCAGGTTATTAATTGTCCATAGTGTTTAAAGGACAGATTGTTAATTTTGTTGAATACA
>Ga0315288_10007794_pt1 | contig 13569 bp, 11 predicted proteins | sample YL17G11_20_MG_FD_203454 | JGI IMG/M metagenome (GOLD analysis project Ga0315288, IMG submission 203454) | Sediment microbial communities from Yellowstone Lake, YNP, Wyoming, USA - YL17G11_20 | ecosystem: Environmental > Aquatic > Freshwater > Lake > Sediment | place: USA: Wyoming | collected...
AAGAGATAGGCCAATTACAAAATTTACAACATTTTAAGTTGTGGTCTAATCGAATAAGTGAAATCCCAAAAGAGATAGGTCAATTACAGAATTTACAACATTTTAAGTTGTGGTTTAATCGAATAAGTGAAATCCCAAAAGAGATAGGCCAATTACAGAATTTACAAATACTTGATTTGTCTCACAATCTAATAAAGAAAATCCCAAAAGAGATAGTTCAATTACAGAATTTACAAAAACTTGATTTGTGTGGAAATCAAATAAGTAAAATACCAAAAGAGATAGAACAATTACAGAATTTACAAGAACTTGTTTTGTTTAATAATCAAATAAGTAAAATCCCAGAAGAACTGAAACATATGAATATTCATCATTAATTTATACATATGATATTATGATGTACAAACACCATATATTGAAACAAGTAATTGATTGTATTCATGTGTATTATCTTATTACATCACCATCAATTTTAGCACGTTGATACCAATCTATGAATACCATTGATCAATGCAATACAAAGTATTTCCCTATATTAAATTAATCAATGATATTCATAGATTGATGTCAACGTGTAACCAGCATGATATATGCAAGGAATATAACAGCATATCCAATTTGATAAAAGTTGAAAATGATAATGAATACATACATAATAATTCATCAATATATTATTCAAATGGCTAATCCTTTTTACGATCATAATATATTTGCAGAAATATGTAAATATATGAGTTTACAAGAGTTAATTAAATTAGAACAATTATCCAAATATCATAGAGACATTATAAGGAACTATTCATGGGATCATTTAATGGTTATTTTAAGTGATAAGACATTATATGTATTAAAAATGTATAAATTTATGAAATTGGATTTAGCTCACACAAAAATAACAGATGAAAGTGTTAAAGAATTGAAAAATTGTCATACATTGGATTTAAATTGGACAAACGTAACAGATGAAAGTGTCAAAGAATTGAAAAATTGTCATACATTTTTAATGTTTACAAAAGTAATATTAGACAACAATAAAAATTTATTTCATGAATTAAATGAAGTAGTTGATTTTGAGCATATTATCAAAGGTCGAAAAGGAGCTGTACTTGTGGATTTACAAAATGATCTAATACCAATAGTAAGAACCACAACAAAATATAACAAACCAGTTCAACAATTTAAACCCATTCACTTTAACATAATAGATAAAATTAAAGAAAGTACTAACATGAATGACATTACGTTTAATAATGCATTAATTGAAATATATGATGATAGATATTGTACAATGGGCTTCCATTCTGATCAATCATTAGATTTATTGAAAGATTCATACATAGCAATATATTCTTGTTACGAAGATCCCCTAAATACCAATTTGAGAAAGTTAGTAATAAAAAATAAGACAAGTAATGAATTATCTGAAATTACAATGGATCATAATTCAGTTATTTTATTCAATTTATCAACAAATCAAAATCATCTCCATAAAATCATATTAGAAAATATCAACAAGAACAATAAATGGTTAGGAATTACATTTAGATTATCAAAAACCTTTATCCATCATGTGAACAACATTCCATTATTTCATCAAACTACCAATATATTAAAAATAGCGAATGAAGAAGAAAGGAAAGAATTTTATAAATTAAGGAGTGAAGAAAATAAAAATTTAAATTTTGAATATCCGGATGTAACTTATACAATCAGTATAAGTGATATTTTATCGATTACATAAATATATTTATACAATTGGCTTAACATAGTCGCCATTATTAAGACTAAAGTTAACCACTCCATAATTAATTAATTCATCTGATGTATTTTCTTTAAAATATACATCTTTTAATTCTTTTGTTTTCTCATGTGTTGGTTTTTCCAGTTTAATAAGCTCATTGTTATCATTTTCAATATATGTTTGATTATTTTTAAAGATACCTTTTGTTTTTGAACATCGAATAACATAACCTAATCTAGTTGGAAGTTTATTAACAGGTAATTGAGAAGGTACAATTTCATGGGTATACAATCTATTTGTTGTCAAGGACATTAAAAAGACAGAATTTGGATACAATATAACATCAAACTTTTTGACATAATTAGGATTAGTCACACATGTTTTTAATCTGAAACATAATTTGGTTAAAACACTGATATTGTTGTAATAATAATCATATGGATCATCTTTATGTTTTTTAATATTTTTCGAATCACCATCATTAAATTGATAAAATGTTGTGAAAGCCATTAATCCATTTATGGGCATATCTTTAGTTTTATCGGAATGAACTTTAATTTTGGCCTTTTTATCTTTTCCATTTAGATTGACATTATTATAAATTTGTGCAAGAACATGATTCAAATCTGTTTTTTGATCAAAGAAATAGCTGCTGATATTATTAACCTTGGTTATGATTTCATTATCGGTTTCCTTAAAATTGTTTGTAGGTCCATCAAGATTAGTAGAACATCTGAGAAGATTAAAATATGTAACATCATCTTGTTCTTCAACATTAGTAATATACACACCTTTTCTATAAGATGTACCTGGTTTGTTTGATTCTGTTAGTAATTGAAATTGATGCTCTTTATTAAGTAATTCAAAATAGTTTTTGTTTGTATCGAAGAATTGTCTGAAAAATATACCAACATTATGAATATTAATTGGAACTTCGCCTAAAGTGATAACAGTAATTTTATCACTATCGTCATAATTGGAAGACATCTCTTTTATCACATAGAATAATTTTCCATCCTTATTACTTATTTTATTCAAAATATCTTTGATGTTACCAAAGATATAAATAATGGTATTATCATTACTATCATTGTTCGATTGATTTAACTTTGAAACATCATCAATTACAATACCACAAAAATGTTGTTTGATATAAACTATTTCTTCATTGCATGAGTTTTCATCTTCATTATAGAGAAGAACATGTTTATTTAAGTATAATTTATTTTCCATTTATTACAGTAGAGTGTTAGATCTTTATGTATATTATAATCATAAAACTAAATACATACTGATGAAATAATGATATTTGATTTTCAATTTTTTTATAATGGAATGTTTAGTATTGAGATATTTGGGAGAATCCATCTACAATCACGACACTATAATCTTTATTCTATAAATAAAGAGGGACGAGCCCTCTTCATTCTATAAATAAACATTCTAGAGTCCAACTGATAGATAGATGGATCCCCCAACCCACCCCAAAGGCAAAGGAGGGACGGCTATATTGTGAATTGCAGGTATTGTCTGAATGCATTTCTTGATTGATTCTTTTTGTTTGTATTGATTGTACATACTCCCTGCGCGTGGTCCATGTGATAATATCCATTTATCTTCACATGATATCAGCGCGTGGCTCCATATGTTAATGTTATGCAATGATCTAAGGTACTTTGAAACCATTGCATCAATCCACATATGCTTTATCCATAAGTTTGAAGCCACCTAATAAAAGCACTCCATATAAACAACCATATGAATACCTCAACATAAACAATAGCAATCATCATAATAACCATATATCATCACCATTTATAGTACTCGTCAAATGGGCCGAATAAAATGTCATAAGGCGACCACTTCGAACTGCCCTACGCGTGGTTCATGTGACAATATCCATTTATCTTCACATGATATCAGCGCGTGATTTTATATGTGAAATAAATGCAATAATCTTCAAGGTACTTTGAAACCATTGCATCAATCCACGTAAGCTTGACAATAAGTTTGAAGCCACCTAATAAAAGCACTCCATATAAACAACCATATGAATATCTCAACATAAACAATAGCAATCATCATAATAATCATATATCATCACCATTTATAGTACTCGTCAAATGGGCCGAATAAAATGTCATAAGGCGACTAATTGAAAATGCATCGGTACGTGGTCCATGTGATAATATCTATTTATCTTCACATGATATCAGCGCGTGGCTCCATATGTTAATGTTATGTAATAATCTTCAAGGTACTTTGAAACCATTACATTCATCCTCACATATAAACCATTCAATTACATCAAAATATGCCTCCTATATTGTGACCCGAGTGATAACAACCAAGTATCATATATTTAAACCAATAACTACAATTAGTTAAAATATATGGTTTTTTAGTGTATGATTGATTAAAATTGAAAATCATAATGTTTGAATGGTATGAATTAATCATTTGATATACAAATAAATGAATCTAACTAGAGATACATTATTCGAGATACTTCGTGTATCATCAACTGATGCACTAATAAGATGTTCTGATGTATGTGAATATTTTAATAAAGTGACAACATATGATTATTTGTGGAAACAAAAATGTTGTAGAGATATAGATTGCCGATTAATAAAACAATTATACAAAGATAGTTATATGGATTGTTATATTAAATGGTATATGTTGAATAATCTGAAAAGTAAATTAAAATATAAACATAGTGTGTATCAATTATATAATTTACTAAAACTTGGTTTGCGTGATAATCAAATAAGTGAAATCCCAAAAGAGATAGGCCAATTACAGAATTTACAAAATCTTGATTTGTCTTATAATCAAATAAGTAAAATCCCAAAAGAGATAGGCCAATTACATAATTTACAAATATTCGATTTGTCTCATAATCAAATAAGTGAAATCCCAAAAGAGATAGGCCAATTACAGAATTTACAAAAACTTAATTTGTCTTGGAATCAAATAAGTAAAATTCCAAAAGAGATAGGCCTATTACAGAATTTACAAACACTTCGATTGTATGGTAATTCAATAAATAAAATTCCAAAAGAGATAGGCCAATTACAGAATTTACAAAAACTTGTTTTGTATCTAAATCAAATAAGTGAAATTCCAAAAGAGATAGGCCAATTACAGAATTTGCCAAAACTTGATTTGTCTAATAATCAAATAAGTGAAATCCCGAAAGAGATATACCAATTACAAAATTTACAATACATTGATTTGTCTGATAATCAAATAAGTGAAATATCAAAAGAGATAAGCTTATTACAAAATTTACAAGTCATTGATTTGCAAAAGAATCAAATAAGTGAAATACCAAAAGAGATAGGCCAATTACTGAATTTGCAAGCACTTGATTTAGATGATAATCAAATAAGTGAAATGCCAAAAGAAATATGTCAATTACAGAATTTACAAATACTTCATTTGTCTCACAATCAAATAAGTGAAATACCAAAAGAGATAGGTCAATTACAGAATTTACAAAATCTTAATTTGTATTATAATCAAATAAGTGAAATACCGAAAGAACTGAATCATATGAATATTTATCATTAATTTATACATACGATATTATTACACACTAATACCATATGTTGAAGCAAATAATTACTTTCCAATTGATTGAATATTGACTTCAACAGAATTAATTAAAAATTGAAAATCATAATGATTGAATGATATAATATGGATTAATCATTTTAAAATACCAATAAATGAATCCAACTAGGGATACATTATTCGAGATACTTTGTGTATCATCAACAGATGCACTCATAAAATGTTCTGATGTATGTGAATATTTTAATAAAGCAACAGTATATGATTATTTGTGGAAACAAAAATGTTATAGATATATTGATCATCGATTAATAAAACAATTATACAAAGATAGTTATATGGATTGTTATATGAAATGGTATAAGTTGAGCAATTTGAAAAGTAAATTAAAATATAAAGATAGTGTGTACACATTATATAATTTGAGAACACCTCATTTGGATTATAATCAAATAAATGAAATACCAAAAGAGATAGGCCTATTACAGAATTTACAAAAACTTTATTTGTCTAATAGGCAAATAAGTAAAATACCAAAAGAGATAAGCCATTTACAAAATTTACGAAAACTCAATTTGTATTCTAATCAAATAAGTGAAATCCCAAAAGAGATAGGCCAATTACAGAATTTACAATTTCTTCATGTGTCTTATAATCAAATAAGTGAAATACCAAAAGAGATAGGTCAATTACATAATTTACAAAACCTTGATTTGTCTAATAATCAAATAAGTGAAATACCAAAAGAGATAGGTCAATTACAGAATTTACAAAATCTTGATTTGTCTAATAATCAAATAAGTGAAATACCAAAAGAGATAGGCCAATTACATAATTTACAAAACCTTGATTTGTCTTATAATCAAATAAGTGAAATACCAAAAGATATAGGCCTATTACTGAATTTACATGAACTTGTTTTGTCTAATAATTACATAAGTAAAATTCCAAAAGAAATAGATCAACTACATAATTTACAACGCATCGATTTGAATTATAATTTAATATCTGAAGAAATTCCAGAACTAAAACATATGAATATTTATTATGGAATCAAACGTACGAGATCATCACGCACTTGCACCATATGTTAAAACCAATAATTATTTTATGATTGATTGTATTCATTGTTGATTGTATTATTGGTTTTAACAGAATTAATTAAAATTGAAAATCATAATAAATAGTATAACATGACTTAGTTATTTAAAATACCACTAAATGAATCCAACAAGAGATACATTATTCGAGATACTAAGAGTATCATCAACAGATGCACTCATAAAATGTTCTGATGTATGTGAATATTTTAACAAAGTAACAATATATGATTATTTGTGGAAACAAAAATGTTATAGAGATATAGATTATCGATTATTTAAACAATTATACAAAGACAGTTATATGGATTGTTATATTAAATGGTATAAGTTGAGCAACCTGAAAAGTACATTAAAATATAAAGATAGTGTGTACAAATTATATAATTTATCCAGATTTTCATTGAATGATGGACAAACAAGTGAAATTTCGAAAGATATAGGCCTTTTACAGAATTTATACGAACTTGATTTTTATGATAATCAAATAAATGAAAGTTCAAAAGAGATAGGCGAATTACAAAATTTACGAGAACTTGATTTGTCGTGTAATTGTATAAGTGAAATTCCAAAAGAGATATGCCAATTATCTAATTTACAATATCTTTTCCTATCTAACAATCGTATAAGTGAAATACCGAAAGAGATAGGTCATTTACGTAATTTACAAATTTTGTTTTTGTTTGCTAATCAAATAAGTGGAATACCAAAAGAGATAGGCCAATTACAGAATTTACAAAAACTTGATTTGTCTTGTAATCAAATAAGTGAAATACCAAAAGAGATAGGTCAGTTACAAAATTTACGAACACTTGATTTGTCCAGTAATAAAATAAGTGAAATACCAAAAGAGATAGGCCAATTACAGAATTTACAAATACTTAATTTGTCTAATAATCAAATAAGTAAAATACCAAAAGAGATCAGCCAATTATTGAATTTACAAGAATTTCATTTGTTTCATAATCAAATAAGTGAAATCCCACAAGAGCTAATACATATGAATATTCAATATTAATTTATCCATGATCACATACGAATACCATATGTTGAATAAAATTGAAAATCATAATGATTGAATGGTATAATATGGATTATTCATTTAAAATACAAATAAATGAATCTAACTAGAGATACATTATTCGAAATACTTCGTGTATCATCAACGGATGCACTCATAAAATGTTCTAATGTTTGTGAATCTTTTAATAAAGCAACAATATATGATTATTTGTGGAAACAAAAATGTTATAGATATATCGATCATCGATTAATAAAACAGTTATACAAAGACAGTTATATGAATTGTTACATGAAATGGTATAAATTGAGCAACCTGAAAAATACATTAAAATGTGAATATAATGTGTTCAAACTGTACAATTTACAGACACTTTTTTTGCTTGATAACCAAATAAGTGAAATATCAAAAGATATATGCCAATTACAAAATTTACATACACTTTATTTACTTCATAATCAAATAAGTAAAATTTCAAAAGACATAGGCCAATTACATAATTTACAAAGACTTAATTTGTCTTTTAATCAAATAAGTGGAATTCCAAAAGAGATAGGTCAGTTACAGAATTTACAATTTATTGGTTTCGCTAGCAATCAAATAAGTGAAATTCCAAAAGAAATAGGTCAATTACAGAATTTACAAACACTTGAATTGTATAATAATCAAATAAGTGAAATACCAAAAGAGATAAGCCAATTACATAATTTACAATCTATTGATTTGGATAAGAATCGAATAAGTGAAATACCAAAAGAGATATGTCAATTACAAAATTTACTACACCTTAATTTGTCTCGGAATCAAATAAGTGAAATCCCAAAAGAGATAGGCCAATTACAGAATTTACGAAAACTTGATTTGTCTGATAATCAAATAAGTGAAATTTCAAAAGAGATCAGCCAATTACATAATTTACAAAGACTTGAATTGTCTCAGAATAAAATAAGTGAAATACCAAAAGAGATAGGCCAACTACTGAATTTACAAGAATTTAAGTTGTATTGTACTAAAATAAGTGAAATTCCACAAGAGCTGATACATATGAATATTTATTATTAATTTATACATGTATAACCACATATTAATACCATATATCGAAGCCAACAATATACTTTCCAGTTGTTTACATACATTTGTTTCAATATAATTGAATAAAATTGAAAATCATTATAAATGGTAAAATACGGATTATTCATTTAAAATACAAACAAATGAATCCAACAAGAGATACATTATTCGAAATATTAAGTGTATCATCAACGAATGCATTAATAAAATGTTCTGATGTTTGTGAATATTTTAACCAAGCAACAATATATGATTATTTATGGAAATATAAGTGTTGTAGAGATATTGATTACAGATTAATAAAACAACTATACAAAGGCAGTTATATGGATTGTTACATAAAATGGTACACGTTGAACAAGGTGAAAAGTACATTAAATTGTAAATATAGTGTGTTCAAACTATATAATTTACAGACACTTTATTTGGATTATAATAAAATAAGTGAAATACCAACAGAGATAGGCCAATTACAGAATTTACAACAACTTAATTTGTCTCATGGTCAAATAAGTGAAATACCAAAAGAGATAGGCCAATTACAGAGTTTACAAACACTTAATTTGCCTTTTCATCAAATAAATGAACTGCCAAAAGAGATAGGTCAATTACATAATTTACAAACACTTGAATTGTATAATAATCAAATAAGTGAAATACCAAAAGAGATATGCCAATTACATAATTTACTAATACTTATGTTGTTTAGCAATGAAATAAGTAAAATACCAAAGGATATAGGCCTTTTACTGAATTTGAATGAACTTTATTTGTCTTGTAATCAAATAAGTGAAATACCAAAGGAGCTAGGACAATTACAGAATTTACAAAAACTTTATTTGGATGAAAATCAAATAAGTAAAATACCGATAGAAATCGGCTTATTATATAATTTACAAACACTTAATTTGTGTTATAACCAAATCAATGAAATTCCAAAAGAGATAGGCCAATTACATAATTTACAAACACTTAATTTGCATACTAATCAAATAAGTGAAATTCCAAAAGAAATTAGCCTGTTATATAATTTACAAGGACTTTTTCTGTCTTATAATCAAATAAATGAAATTCCAATAGAAATTGGTCTATTATATCATTTACGAAGACTTTATTTGTACAGTAATCATATAAGTAAAATTCCAAAAGAACTGAAACATATGAATATTCTTTATTAATTTATACATACGTGATCACATACGAACACCACATATTAAAGCCAATAACATACTTTCCAATTGTTTGTATCCACTAGTTTCATTAGTATTGAATAAAATTGAAAATCATTATGAATGGTATAATATGGATTAGTCATATGGTATACAAATAAATGAATCTAACAAGAGATACATTATTCGAAATATTAAGTGTATCATCAACAGATGCACTCATAAAATGTTCTAATGTTTGTGAATATTTTAATAAAGTGGCAACACATGACTATTTATGGAAACATAAATGTTATAGAGATGTTGATTATCGATTAATAAAACAGTTATATATAGACAGTTATATGGATTGTTATATAAAATGGTATAAGTTGAATAAAGTGAAAAGTGGATTAAAATGTGAATATAGTGTATTTAAACTATGTAATTCACACCAACTTGATTTGCATCAGAATCAAATAAGTGAAATACCAAAAGATATAAGCATGTTACAGAATTTACAAATACTTTATTTGTTTTACAATAAAATAAGTGAAATACCAAAAGAGATAGGCCAGTTACTGAATTTACAAACACTTTATTTGTTTGTAAACATAATAAGTGAAATACCAAAAGAGATAGGCCAGTTACTGAATTTACAAACACTTTATTTGTTTAATAATAAAATAAGTAAAATACCAAAAGAGATAGGTCAATTACAGAAGTTACTTAAACTTAGTTTGAACAGCAATCAAATAAGTGAAATTCCGAAAGAGATAGGTCAATTACAGAATTTACAAATACTTGATTTGTCTGAAAATCAAATAAGTGAAATTCCAAAAGAGATAGGTCAATTACATAATGTACATGAACTTAATTTGTCTTGTAATCAAATAAGTGAAATACCAAAAGAGATAAACCAATTGCAGAATTTAGTAAGACTTGATTTGTCTCACAACCAAATAAGTGAAATACCAAAAGAGATAGGCCAGTTACAGAATGTACAAGAACTTGATCTGTCTTATAATCAAATTAGTAAAATATCAAAAGAGATAGGCCAATTGCAGAATTTACAAGATCTTAATCTGTCTTATAATCAAATAAGTGAAATACCAAAAGAGATCAATCAATTACCGAATTTACTAGAACTCAATTTGTACCAAAATCATATAAGTAACATACCGAAAGAACTGAAACATATGACCATTTATTGTTAATTTATCCATGCATAATCATACATGCGAATACCATATATCGAATCCAATAATATACTTTCCAACTATGTGTATCCATTAATCTCAACAGAATTGATTAAAATTGAAAATCATTATGAATGGTATAATATGGATTAATTATTTGATATACAAACAAATGAATCCAACAAGAGATACATTATTCGAAATATTAAGTGTATCATCGACTGATGCAATCATAAAATGTTCTGATGTTTGTGAATATTTTAATAAAGCAGCAATATATGATTATTTATGGAAACATAAATGTTATAGAGATATTGATTATCAACTAATAAAACAGTTGTATAGAGACAGTTATATGGATTGTTATATGAAATGGTACAAGTTGAGTAAAGTGAAAAGTACATTAAAATATAAATTCAGTGTGTACAAATTATACAATTCACTTGTACTTGATTTGTATGGTAATCAAATAAGTGAAATACCAAAAGAGATAGACCAACTACATAATTTACAAACACTTTATTCTTCTTTTAATCAAATAAGTAAAATACCAAAAGATATAGGTCAATTACTGAATTTACAAACACTTATTATATCTCACAATCAAATAAGTGAAATACCAAAAGAGATAGTTCTATTACAGAATTTAATAACTCTTTTTTTAGATTATAATCAAATAAGTGAAATACCACAAGAGATATGTCAATTGCGAAATTTAGCAGATCTTAATTTGTCTAATAATCAAATAAGTAAAATCCCAAAAGAGCTAGGTCAATTACAGAATTTACATTTATACACGATGATTTATAATCAGATAAGTGAAATACCAAAAGAGATAGGCCAATTACATAATTTACATACACTTTTGTTGTCTCATAATCAAATAAGTGAAATTCCAAAAGAGATAAGTCAATTACAGAATTTGGAAGACCTTAGTTTGTCTCATAATCAAATAAGTGAAATACCAAAAGATATAGACCAATTACATAATTTAAATGTGCTTTATTTGTCTCATAATCGAATAAGTGAAATACCAAAAGAGATAGGTCAATTACAGAATTTACATATACTTTATTTAGATGATAATCAAATAAATGAAATACCAAAAGAGATAGGCCAATTACTGAATTTACATGCACTTGAATTGTCTTATAATCAAATAAGTGAAATCCCAAAAGAACTGCAACATATGAATATTCATTATTAATTTATACATGTGTGAATACCATATATTGAAGCCAATAATACACCTTCCAAATGTTTGTATTTATTGGTTTCAATAGTATTGATTAAAATTGAAAATCATTATGAATGGTATAATATGGATTAATCATTTGATATACAAACAAATGAATCCAATAAGAGATACATTATTCGAAATATTAAGTGTATCATCAACTGATGCAATCATAAAATGTTCTGATGTTTGTGAATATTTTAATAAAGCAACAATATATGATTATTTATGGAAACATAAATGTTATAGAGATATGGACTATCGATTAATAAAACAGTTATATAGAGACAGTTATATGGATTGTTATATGAAATGGTATAAGTTGAATAAAGTGAAAAGTGGATTAGGATATAAACATAGTGTGTACAAATTATATAATTCACTAGAACTTAGGTTATCTAATAATCGAATAAGTGAAATACCAAAAGATATAGGCCAATTATATAATCTACAAAAACTTGATTTGTCTGGTAATGAAATAAGTGAAATACCAAAAGAAATAGACCAATTATATAATTTACGAACACTTAATTTGTTCGGTAATAAAATAAGTGAAATATCAAAAGAGATATGCAAACTACAGAATTTACAAACACTTAATTTGGCTTTTAATCGAATAAGTGAAATACCGAAAGAGATAGGTCAATTACAGAATTTACAAACACTTAATTTGTCTTGGAATGACATAAGTGGAGTACCAACAAAGATAGGTAAATTATATAATTTACAAATACTTCATTTGTTTAAAAAACGAACATATGAATTTCCAACAGAGATAAGCCTTTTACTGAATTTACTAACATTTTATTTGTTTGGAAATGTAACAAGTGAAATTCCAAAAGAAATAGGCCAACTACAGAAATTACAAACACTTGATTTGTCTGAGAATAAAATAAGTGAAATTCCAGAAGAGATAGGTCGGTTACAGAATTTGCAAAAACTTGATTTGTCTTGCAATCAAATAAGTGAAATTCCAAAAGAAATAGGTCAATTACAGAATTTACAAACACTCGAATTGCATCATAATCAAATAAGTGAAATACCAAAAGAGATAGGCCAACTACAGAATTTACAAAGACTTGATTTGTCCAAAAATCAAATAAGTGAAATACCAAAAGAAATAGATCAATTACAAAATTTACACAGACTTTTTTGTGTATGATAATCAAATAAGTGACATACCAAAAGAACTGAAACATACGAATATTCTTTATTAATTTATACATACATGATTACATATTAATACCATATATTGAATAAAATTGAAAATCAGAACGCATGGTATATTTAAGATTAACCATTGAAAATACAAATAAATGAATTTAACAAGGGATACATTATTCGAAATATTAAGTGTGTCATCAACTGATGCAATCATAAAATGTTCTGATGTTTGTGAATATTTTAATAAAGCAACAATATATGATTATTTATGGAAACATAAATGTTATAGAGATATGGACTATCGAT
>Ga0315288_10007796_pt1 | contig 13566 bp, 11 predicted proteins | sample YL17G11_20_MG_FD_203454 | JGI IMG/M metagenome (GOLD analysis project Ga0315288, IMG submission 203454) | Sediment microbial communities from Yellowstone Lake, YNP, Wyoming, USA - YL17G11_20 | ecosystem: Environmental > Aquatic > Freshwater > Lake > Sediment | place: USA: Wyoming | collected...
GCAGCGAGAGACGCCCGAAGAGTGGCTCCAGTTCGGAAACCCCTGGGAGATCGAACGTCCGGAGTACCGGCTCGACATCAAGTACTACGGTCGCGTACACCACCCCAATGCCAACGACCTGCGCGCCCCGGCCGACTGGCTCGATGCCGAAACCGTTATGGCCATCCCGTTTGACATTCCCATTCCCGGCTACCAGAACAACACGGTGAACACCCTGCGCTTGTGGTCGGCGCGCGCTGCCAGTGAGTTCAAGCTTGAGTATTTCAATAGCGGAGACTACATTCGCGCGTGCGAAGAGAAACTTTCCAGCGAGAACATCTCCAAGGTGCTCTACCCCAACGACAACAACCACTCGGGCCGCGAACTGCGACTGCGGCAGCAGCATTTCTTCACCTCTGCGTCTCTCAAGGACATCATCCGGCGCTATCTCAAGCACAACCCCAGCTTCGACGAGTTCCCCAACAAGGTGGCCATTCAGCTCAACGACACGCACCCATCCATTGCCATTGCCGAGCTGATGCGCCGTCTTGTTGACAAACACGGCATTCCGTGGAACACCGCCTGGGACATCACCAGGCGCACCTTCGCCTACACCAACCACACGCTCATGCCCGAAGCGCTTGAGAAATGGCCGGTGAGCATGTTCAAGCACATGCTGCCTCGTCACCTCGAGATCATCTACGAACTCAACAAAGACTTCCTTGACGAGGTGGGTCGCCGGTACCCCGGCGATGCAGATCGCATGCGTCGCATGTCGTTTATCGAAGAAGGCGCTGAGCCCCAGGTGCGCATGGCTCACCTGGCGATCGTGGGAAGCCACTCTGTCAATGGCGTTTCGGAACTGCATTCCCGACTGCTCACCACCGGACTGGTGCGCGACTTCTGCGAGATGTTCCCCGATCGCTTCAACAACAAGACCAACGGCATCACTCCCCGGCGATGGCTGCGCAAGGCCAACCCATCGCTTTCGGAGCTCATCTCCGAGCACATCGGCGCCAAGTGGGTGCGCAATCTCTCCGAACTGCGCAAGCTCATTCCGCTTGCCGAAGATGCTGCCTTCCGCAAAGCCTGGCAGAAGTCCAAGCACCTCAACAAGGTGCGTCTGGTGGAGCGGTTGAAAGCCAAGGATGGCATCGATATCGGCGCCAACTTCATGTTCGATGTGCAGGTGAAGAGAATCCACGAGTACAAACGCCAGTTGCTCAATGCGCTGCACTGCATTGCCCTGTACAACCGCATCAAGTCGGGCAACACATCGGGCATGGTTCCCCGTGTGGTGCTCTTTGGCGGCAAAGCTGCTCCCGGCTACTACATGGCCAAGATGATCATCAAGTTCATCAACTGCATTGGCGATGTTGTCAACAACGATCCTGCCTGCAAAGACCTCCTGCGCGTGCACTTTGTGCCCAACTACCGTGTGACCATGGCTGAGTATCTGATGCCTGCTGCCGACGTCTCCGAGCAGATCTCCACTGCCGGCACCGAGGCCTCGGGAACCGGCAACATGAAGTTCGCGCTCAATGGTGCAGTCACGGTTGGCACTCTCGATGGGGCGAACATTGAGATCGGTGAGGAGGTCGGCGACGACAACATCTTCATCTTCGGCCTCCGCTCCGAGGAGGTTGACGATCTTCGCCGCCGAGGGTACAATCCATGGGACTACTACCGCCGGTCAAGCGAGTTGCGCGGGGTCATGGATCTCATTGTGTCAGGTGCGTTCAGCGCAGGAGACCCCAACGCATTCCGTCCGTTGCACAGCTCGCTGCTCGACGGGGGCGATCGCTACATGGTGATGGCTGATTTTGACCCGTACGTGCAGTGCCAGAACCGCGTGGCCGAAGCCTATCGCGACCGGGAGAAGTGGACCCGCATGTCAATCATGAACGTGGCCACCATGGGCAAATTCTCCTCCGACCGCACGATCCAGCAGTATGCCGAGGAGATCTGGGGAGTCAAGGCGGTCGGGGTGGAGCTGGATGGGTGATCGGGGGAAGTGCGGAGTGGGGAGTTCGGAATGCGGAGTGATGGCGGCGATGCGCGAGAAAGTGGATCCGACCTACTCAATTCTCGCTTCTCGATTCTCACTTCTCTCCGCAAGCCGACGCCAATTCTATGTTGAAAGACCAACCAATCCACCTACCCTCATCCAAAGGAGTAAGGCATGTCAGGCAAGAACGTGATTCTCTTCGGGCCCCCGGGCGCAGGCAAAGGTACGCAGGCGGCCAAACTCGTCGATCTGCTGAAAGTCCCCCACATCTCCACCGGCGACATGTTCCGCTATCACATCAAGAACAACACCGAACTGGGAAAGACCGCCAAGTCCTACTCCGACAAGGGACTGTTGGTGCCCGACGAGGTGACAATCGCCATGGTCAAGGAACGTCTTGGCAGAGACGACGTCAAGATCGGCTTCATGCTCGACGGATTCCCCCGCAGCGTGCCGCAGGCTGAGGCGCTGGCGAGGATCCTGGCCGAGCAGACGATGAAGCTTGACCATGTCGTCAACATCGCGATCTCCGATGACGAGATCCGAGCGCGTCTTGCCAAACGCGCAACCATCGAAGGTCGGGCGGATGATGCAGATCTCACGGTGATCCAGAATCGCATCAACACGTACAAGAACCAGAGCGAGCCGTGTCTGGCATTCTACCGCCCGCAAGGCATTGTGCGCGATGTGGAGGGGCTGGGGTCGATTGACGACGTGTTTGGGCGGGTCACGGCTGTGTTTGGGAAGTAGGGGACACAGGGCAGGCGCCGGCGCCATGGAGAGACCATCGGCCCCAGTGCCTGCAACCCGTCCGGCGGCCTTGTCGGCGTGGTGGACGGATGGTATCTTGTTGGTAGAGACGGACTCGTGCTGGTGGGACCGGCACAGGGCGACTACGCTCTGAGCACTTCCTTTGAGGTGAATGACGTCAAGTTGTTGCTCGATGGCGCGCGGAGGATCATCGACGTCTTCAAGACCATGACCGCTCGCATGTAGTGGCCGGCCTGCATGTGGAATTCTGCCGCGTTGGGCGCCGCCGCAGCCACCACCCTCACCGATGCTGCGACCGCCGTCGCCCCCTCATCTCATCCCGGAACATCAGATACCGCTCATACCTGGCCGGTGAGATCTCACCCGATTCCGCTTTGTCACGCACCACGCATCCCGGCTCATTGTCGTGCAGGCAGTTGTTGAAGCGGCAGGCCCCCACCAGCGGCGCAATCTCGCGGAAGTGAACGGCCACTTCCTCTACGGGCACCGTGGGCAGGTCCACGAACGTGAACCCCGGGGTGTCTGCCACGTACCCTCCATGCGGAAGTCGAATGAGAGACGCCCAGCTTGTGGTGTGCATGCCTCGCTCGGTGTACTCCGAGATGTCGCCGATGGGGAAGGTGCCGTCGGGGAATAGTTGGCCCATCATCCTGCTCTTGCCCACGCCGGAGAGGCCCGCGAGTGTGGAGATTTTCCCCTCGCATGCACCCGCGACTGCGTCGAGCCCCTCACCCGTCTCCGCCGATGCCAGGATCACGCGGTACCCGAGCTTCTCGTACGTGGCCAGCACATCGCGGACTGCGGTGGATTCCTCCGCGTCAAGGAGATCGATCTTGTTGACCACGATGACACTGGCAAGGCCCGCGACTTCGGCGGCAAAGACGCACTTATCAAGGGTCTCCAGGTCCAGAGCCGGTGTCTTGCACGAGGCCACGAAGATCATCTGGTCGAGATTTGCGATGGCGGGTCGACGCAGAAGCCGCGCTCGCGGGTGCACGCGAACCAGCGACGCGAGTCCGTTGGCGTCGGCAGATCCGTCGATGTCAACCAGATCGCCCACATAGACACCGTACCGGCGCACCTGGGTACCGGAGATGGCTGCATCCACCACGCCCCTGTCGGTGTCGACCGTGCACACACGGCGGCCCAGCTTCACCACCCTGCCTACGTGACTGCCGACGGACGCTGGTTGCGCAGATGGTCCAGACGCGGTCTCGCGGAGACGCTTGGCAGCTCGCCGCGTCGATGCAGCGCCCGCACGAGGCTTGATGCGCGTCTCGTCATCGAGGCGATCCGCATACTCCTGAAGAGCGTCATTGTCGAGTTCGGGGGAGCGTGGCATTGTTGGAGAAAATAGCTCGGGTGCCGATGTGGAAGGAGTGAGTGACGAGTGACGAGCAAGCGAGCGCCGCACTGAGCCCAGTCGAAGTGTTACGAGTTACGAGTGGGCATCGATTCCCGATTCCTCGTCGTTCCAGTGAGGAGCGTGGGGACGGCGGCCCGACCTTCTCGGTTCTCAATTCTCGATTCTTGCTTCCAACCCATGGTTGCTTCCACGCACTCTACGTATTTTGCTGGGAACTCAGACCCCGGTTCCCCCCTCATCTTCACGCAGAAGGATCGCCTCAATGAAGACAGTCTACTTCGAACTCGTGTGTGGCGCCGGCGGTGACATGATCCTCTCGTCGCTGCTGGACCTGGGCGTTTCCGTCGATTGGCTCAACGAGCAACTCGCGCGGCTTGGCATCCACGGACTCAAGGTCGAGCTTGACAGAGTGCAGCGATCGGGCATTACCTGCGCGCACATTGCCGTGCATGCCGGACACCAGCATGCGCACCGGCACCTGCACGATCTGCTCGACATCGGTGAGAAGGCGGGCGTCTCCGCCACGGTGCTCGCCAACTACCGCAAGGTTCTCACGCGCATCGGCGAGGCTGAGGCCAAGGTGCACAACGTTGCCTTGGACCACGTGCACTTTCATGAGATCGGCGCAGTTGACACCATTGTCGACGTGCTGGGCGCGTGCCTGTGCCTGGAGCATCTGGGCGTGGAAGCCGTCACCTTCTCCGCGCTCACCAATGGTCACGGCGCCATCACCACCGCGCACGGCGCCATGCCGGTTCCCGCGCCTGCCACGGCCGAAATGATGCAGGGGTTCGCCACCAAACAGCTTGACATTGAGGGTGAGATCCTCACGCCCACAGGGTGCGCAGTGCTCACCGCTCTGGGCACACAGAGCCTGGCGCCGCCCGATGGTACCGTTGTCAAGATCGGCTATGGGTGCGGCGACAAGACGTTCGGCAACTTCCCCAACATGTTGAGAGCGCATCTCGTTGACACGACCGTCATGTCCGGGAGTGCAGGATCGGTGTGCGTCATCGAGACTGACATGGATCACATCTCCGGCGAGATCATGGCCTACGCGGCAGAGCGTCTCATGCAGTCGGGCGCGCTCGATGTGTCGTGGATGCCGGTATACATGAAGAAGGGGCGTCCGGCGTATCGGCTGACCGTGGTGTGCCGGGAGTCCCATCGCAGCACGCTCACCGACATTGCCATGGCTGAGACGCGGACTCTGGGTGTGCGGTGGCACCGGTGCGAGCGCGTGTGTGCCCGGCGGACGCCCGCAACCGTGGAGGTGCTCGGGCAACAGGTCACAGCCAAGACCTGCACGTATCAGGGCCGCAGCTTCACAAAACTGGAGTTCGATGCGGCTGCTGCCCTTGCCCGTCAGACGGGCCGTCCACTGCTGGAGATCCTCGACGAGTTCGCGCGGTCGGCGTGATCCCGCGTCTGCCGGCACACGCATTCTGCCCTCCGCCAGTCCCGGACCTCGGCGAACTGTCCGGAGGATCGTCGCACGCCGCGATCCGTACGACAGTGCAATGACGGTGGTTCGAACAACTCTTCGCTTGTGCGGCAGGCAGGACAGAGCATGGGCCCGCCCAGCAGGAAGGGCGGGAAGCCCCGCGAGAGCGCGATGCGGAGCGACCCCTGCGGAGCATTGAGTGCGGAGCACGAACCCGGCGGAGGGCCGACCGATGGTCGGCCACCGGGACCGCCCAGCTTGCCTGGTTCAAGCATCAGCGATGGCTAGTCCAGCAATCCCCATTAACTATTTTTTGAGACTCCCAAAGAACGAAGAATCGAAGCACGTTCTCATACACATCTTCATACTGCCAAGGAGGCACGATGAATCGCCTGTTTACCTCAGAAAGCGTATCGCAGGGCCACCCGGACAAGGTGTGCGACCAGATCTCCGACGCCGTGCTCGACGCAATGCTCGCGCAAGATCCCAACTCCCGCGTGGCATGCGAAACCCTGGTTACCACCGGTCAAGTCGTTGTTGCCGGCGAGATTACCACCAAGGCAATTGTTGACGTGCCGGGCATTGTGCGCCAGACCGTTGCCGAAATCGGTTATGATGTGCCGGGTATCGGTTTCGACTCCGAGAGCTGCGGCGTGCTCGTGGCCATTCACCAGCAGTCGCCCGACATTTCGCAGGGAGTCACCGAGGGCCAGGGCCTGCACAAGGAACAGGGCGCCGGCGACCAGGGCATCATGTTCGGCTATGCATGCAACGAAACCAAGACCTACATGCCCCTTGCCATCGACCTTGCGCACAAGCTCATGGCCGAGCTCACACTTGCTCGCCAGAAGGGCACCATCAAGTGGCTGCGGCCCGACGCCAAGTCACAGGTGACCGTTGAGTACGATGGCCTCAAGCCCGTGCGCGTGCACACGGTCGTGGTGTCCACGCAGCATGGGCCCGAAGTCAGCCATGCTGCTATTCAGAAGACCATCATTGACAAGATCGTGAAGAAGGTCATTCCTGCCGAGATGCTCGACAAGAAGACCGTGTACCACATCAACCCCACCGGCCGTTTCGTGGTGGGCGGCCCACACGGCGACAGCGGCGTGACTGGCCGCAAAATTATTGTTGACACGTACGGTGGATACGGCGCGCACGGTGGTGGCGCGTTCTCCGGCAAGGACCCCTCCAAGGTCGACCGCAGCGCAGCCTACGCAGCCCGCTGGGTTGCCAAGAACATCGTAGCAGCCGGTCTGGCCACGCACTGCAAGCTGCAGCTTTCCTACGCAATCGGCGTGGCAAAGCCTCTGTCGATCAACATCGACACCCAGGGGTCGGGCAAGATCTCCGACGAGAAGATCGAAGCGATTGTGGCCAAGCTCTTCGACCTGCGCCCCGCAGCAATTATTTCGCATCTCAAACTGAAGCGCCCCATCTACCGTCAGACCGCCAAGAATGGCCACTTTGGTCATGAAGGCGCCGACTTTACCTGGGAGAAGCTCGACATGGTTGCGGCGATCAAGAAGGAAGCCGGGCTGTAGTCGGCTTCACCGACACGGTCAACATCGGTTGACAAGCGCACAGCGAGGTCTCATCCCATGAAACCAACCACGATACCCACGATCCTCCTCTGCATGACGGCCGTCTGCTGTGCCGGTCAGGTCCGGCGAGGAACCCTTCACTCCACGGCGCTGAGCCGCAACATCGGCTACATTGCGGTTCTCCCCGACAACTACTCGCAGCAGGTCGCCGGCGGGAAGAGATTCCCGGTCGTCTACCTGCTCCACTGCGCCGGGTGCGACACCGGTTCCTGGGTCAACGAGCCGGGCTACTGCACGCCGCTCACCAACCATGTCGACAGCGCGGGCTGCATCTTCGTTGCGCCCGACGATGGTCAGGTGCTCTCGTGGTGGCTGGACAGCCCGGTGCGGCAGAACTCCAGCTACTCCACGTTTCTGGTCGGTGAGTTCAAGCCCTTCGTCGACGCCACCTTCGCGACGGTTCCAGACCGCGCGCACACCGGGGTTGCGGGCCACAGCATGGGTGGGTTCGGCGCACTGCACAACATCATCGCGCACCCGGACGTGTTTGGTGCCGCGTACAGCCTCATGGGTGGAGCGGACATTGCTCCCTGTCAGAACAACTGGGGGTTGTCGAGCATCTTGGGCGCTGACCCTGCACAGTACCGGCAGAACTGCCGTGCTGTCAATCCTGTTGACAATGCGTGCAAGCTGGTTGGCCAGAACGTGTCACTCGCGTTTGTGAGTGGAACCGCTGACTTCTTTCACTCGGGCAACGCGCTGCTGCACCGGGTGCTCGATTCGTGCGGGGTGGCGCACCAGTACAATGCCGGCGTTGACACGACTGCCGGGCACTCGCCGATACCGCAGGAGTACTCACGTGCGATGGTGAGTTTCTTCGACTCAGTGTTCGCGTCGGCAGTTCCGGTGTCCCGGCCATCGGTCACGACACGTGACGTGGTGCGGGGCGCGGGATCTTCGGGTTTCGTCGCCTGCACGATCACCGGCCGGCGCCTTGGTTCGCAGAGATCGCGGTGGCCTGCGGGGGTGGTGTTGTCGTTTGGACACGACCGACGCCGGGTGGTGCGCGTGCGGTGAGCTCGGAGCGGCATAGTCCTGGTCAGCGGATAGGCGGTTCCCTGGGCAACGGTACACTGGAGATCGGGGACGGCACTGCTCCGGTTGTCAAGATCGAGCGATGTGCCGGCATGAGCATGTGCAGGCCCTTCGTGGGGGTGTCGCGCTCGACGAGTGCCTCGATTGTTCCCCGTTGCTTGACTTTGGCGTCTTCAAGGAACTGAGGGACCTCTCCTATTTCCGAGAGGTTCGGGTGAGCGGCGGCACCGTTGTCTGGCCCCACGAGCAAGACGTCTGCCCAGATACCCTCTACCTCGACTCCCGCAAGGCCATCGCAGAAACGGCTCAGTAGCATTCCACCGTCTTCACAGCCCCCGGGGCTTCAGCACCGGCAACGGCTCCCAGGCAATGAACGGCCGTATGCGGCGCTTGTGCCGTCCAAGTTCGGCATAGTGCAGAACATCGTACACATGCTCATCCTTCCCGAAATGCTGGTTCGCGCGGTGCAGGCTTCTGTATCCGGGAACAATACCGATGTTGTCCTGCGCAAGGAGCCTGCGCCGGATTCCCTCCGGATCGTCAATTGAGATGCGGAGTCCGGCTTCCTGGATCGCAAGGAACATGCAGATCGTCTCGGCGAGTCGCCCGATCGAAGCGCCACACAGCTCTACCTTGAACCCTTCTTTGCGGTACAGCGACGGACGGTACACCGCAAGATTGATGTGGGTAGTGTTTCCGCCGCGCTTGATCTCCCAGGGGTGCCCCCCGCCCGACTTCTTCGGATGTGTTCCGTCAATCCAGTCGGCGAACTCCTGCGGGGAGTCGGCGTCGATATCCAGAAGCCCTTCGTGGCGACCGTCTGCGTAGCGTTCGTACATCTGGCGGCCCGAAAGGTTCTCGTCGACGTGGTCATCGTCCCGCTTGCCCGCGATGTATGCGATTCGGCAGTAGTTGAAGAAATCGCCGGCGGTCATGGTCTGGTTCACGGTGTATTCGTCTTTGTGGAAGAAACTGTCCTCCACAAGACTGATGAACTTTCTGGACTGTGCGGGACCGATCTCCTTGTCTATGCGGTAGATATCGGACAGGCACTCGCGGATGAGCGCATTCGGAACGATCCCGAATCGCCGATCGAGAGGATACGCTTCGCAGACAAGCCTGTTTGCGCTCACCCAGTCCTTGCGCACGGTTTTCAGCCATGCTCTGGCCGATGCGATGATGGGCGCCCACACTGCCCCGGGGTCGTAGCGGCCCTGCTCGAACGAGGATGACCCGAACGACTCGGCCGCCTTGACGCTCTGGCCGGGCGCCACTTCCAGCGAGCACAAGTCACCATCGATGTGGTTGATGTAGAACGTCTCGCGGTACTTGGTGACGATGACGTGGTACCACTTCTTCTTCTCGTGAAGGAAGTACATATTCCACACATGGTCGATACTGGACAAATCGTAGCCGAAACGCTCCAGTTCCTTCAGAAACGCGTAGACCGTGCTCTCAAACTTCATAGCGCCTCCTGTCGTTGTTTTGGTCCTGCCCCGCAAACACTCCAATCCGATCTGCGAAAATCTGCGCAAATCTGTGGACTCTCGGGTATTGTCCGGACAAGCGCAGGAGAAGGTGGTCCACAGATTGTCGCAGATTAGCGGGCCCCACAACCCGCCGGGGAATCCTCGTGCCCCGTTCGTAACACTTCGACAGGCTCAGTGCGGCGCTCGTAACTCGCTTGCTCGTAACTCGTCACTCCCGCACCCGCCGAACCGAGAACATAGTACGTTGCTCGCGCCTTGCCGACCATTCTCACCATGCCTTTGCGCACCAGGGCATTGAGGATCTTCCTGGCCATGGCCTGTGACCTGCCGATGCGTTGCGCAAAATCTTTGCTTGTCAGGTGTTCGGTGTCTTGTACAATACGGATATACCCGGCATGAGTGGATTCGGCGCCATAGACAGGCGCTGGTGGCGCGCTGACCATGTTGCCGGGGATCTGACTCTTGTAGAGAACAACCTTGACGTGTTGCTCAAGCTCCTGGAATCGCGGTTCGGGAAGCCCTGCATTGGCGCACAATGTAAACACACTGTTGATCCCGATGCCCTGCTTCTCAATCAGGTTCATTTTGCGGAATGCCTGTGCCACAATCGGGTTGCGGTATCGCGACAGCCCATCGCGCAAGGTGTGCTCGTTGATGGGCGCATAGAATGAGCCGGGGTTGAGGATTTCGAGACGATCGGAGAAGAGCGATATCCGGATCGGCGTTTCGAAATCGTAGGCCCGGTGAACGATTGCATTGACGAGCAGTTCGCGCATTGCCGGTTCGGGATAGTCGTGCACCCGTGGAATCATTCTGCCGTTGTACAAGTACAAATCGCTGCCGGTTGTCTCCTTGAGGTGCTCGAACGCGCCTTCGAACTGCTCGACCACCGCCCCCTCGAAGGTTTCCCGGTGGGCGATTGCAGCAGTTGTGGTTCAGGAGTATCGCGTGACCGTGACGTATGCCTCGGGTATGAACGTGCACGGCCTTGGGTGAAACAGCAGCACCCCGCCATTGGTGGCCTTGATCTTCTGGTCAACGTCGAGCGCACCGTATCCGCCTGCAACAAAGGTTTCGGCGCTGGTGTTGTGGATGATCTTGTCGAGCATAAGCGTGGACAGGCCATCGAAGGCGGCCCCCACAGTGAGCATCTGCTCGAATGACGCATGGTTTCGCGCACGTTCGAGATCGCGAACCGCGTACTCGTCGGCCGGGCGATTGTGCGATCCGTACCTCATGAAGATGCCCTTGGGATACCCCAGGCGCGAAACGAAGTACGGCTTGTGCGGGCCGGGAAACACCTTAACAACAAGGCACACCATGCCCTCGATGTTGCGCGCGAAGGTGTCGACCGCAAGTTGCGGGGAGATTTGGTCGACCAGTGCCGGAGGGATTTCCTCCTGGTACTTGAGCACCTGCGATTCGCTGAGCCCGACCACTTCGCGATCGATGTCGCGAATGCCAATGATAATTTCGCCGCCCCGAGCGTTGGCAAAAGCAACCACAGACTCCGCAGCACGGCGGTAGTCTTCGAGGAACTCCTTAAACTCGAGGTTCTTCGACTCGATGAGGGGGAATTTCATGGGGAGTGGTACTCGCTGGCCACTATCGGAGAGTCTACAGCCGATAATATAGCATTAATTGGATAGCAACTCAACAGTGTGCCCATACCGACTACGACAAGCGCACTGGTCCCCTCTCCGCAGTCGCCCTGCCGCCATGTCAGAGCTTACAACCCGGGGGGGTCCCTGCGTGATGGATCCGCACCGCTTTGGGTCTGCGATATTGGATAGTATCGGATAACGAATCGGATAACATACACTATTATCCGATTTCGCGCCAGTCCTGCAAGGCACTTTGGTTGGCAAAGCTGGGCACTCGGGTCAGCAACGGCAAGGCACTCTGGTTGGCAAAGCCGGGCACTCGGGTCAGCAACGGCAAGGTACTCTGGTTGGCAAAGCCGGGTGGCGCGTCGATGGAGTGTTGCTGATTCGGTGCACCCGGTGCGCGACACCCGCGGGCAGTTGTGCTGGTCGGTCCCTGATCCGCTGGCGCAACAGGCATGATTGGAGCACCAGGGCCAACGCATCGATGACAGACGCGACAAGGCGCTGTGCCGCGAATCGAAGAAAATCCGCGTGTTTGTGACATTGGTCACAGACTTGGCGCGCGGCAGGAAGCGATTTTGGGTGCGAACCTGCGACACGCCGGCAGAATTCCGCAGGGTCGAGGTCGGGGAGGAGTCGTAACTGCTCAGGTCCTCGATGCTCGTCTCGATACGCCTCAGCCGGTCGCCGAGCGCTGCACTGAGCCCGGTCGAAGCGTTGCACTGAGCCTGGTCGAAGCGTGGCCCGTCGACATCTCGACAAAGCTCGATGCGGCGCTGAGACGGGCTGTATCGAGGCGCCCGGCTGAGGCGCCGAGACGCAGCGGACGGGGCGGCGGACTGCCGGGACGTTCGCGCTGATTGCCCGATGCTCGATCGGATTGGTGATGCCCGAACAGTCAACCGTCGCTGATCTGCGACGGTGATTCTCCGGTATGCGACGGTTCGCCCAGGGGATCCTGCGATTGCAGCGTGATTTCGGCCAGGCGACGCGGTGGCACGTGGCTTGTAGTAGTAGGGCTCGCGGATCGGACCTTCTGGTCTACGCAAATCTGCGAAAATCTGTGGACTCCCGTACTGTCTGAGCAAGGCAAGGCATCCACAGATTTACGCAGACTATCACAGATTGGCAGACACCAGGGGGACGAAATCCATCCGGCGTCTCAGAAATGATGATTTGTACCCGAAATGTACCGAGCGTCCTGCACAATCTCGCGTTAGATTATGAGTTCGGCGTCTTGGTGGATGAGCCGTCGGATGACCGAACGGCGCTTAATTCCCGGAATCGGGAGGAAAGGAAGGGCGATGACAGGGACACGGAAAAAGCGGATGGAGCACGGATGTCCGCGGATCGGGCGTTCGTGGAGTCACGCTTCTTGTCCAAGACAGCAGTCAGTTTGAGACGGACGAAGCACAGCAATGACACTCATGGTCGACTCCTCAACAACCACCAGCCGTACCACCGACCCCGCGCCGCTCAACGATGCCATCATCGAGGTCTCGCCCGGCCACCGCCCCTTCCGGCGCAACCGGGTTGAGCACAAGAGTCGCACCCATGCCCGGGAATTCGCCAGGTGCAGGATCTGCCGGGGCGTGTGGATCGGCAGCCGGATATGAAGCCGGTGGAGAGGCCGTTTCAGTTGCTGCATTTTGTGCAACAACTGGCGCGGATGTCAAGGGGTATCAGGATGGAGAAGCCCCGATGGTCGCTCGTAGCTGGAAGGACGGAAGCCCGGCGAAATTCCCGACACCCGGGCGAAGATGGTTTCCGCGCAAAGAAGGGCATTTGACATTTCTGTCAAACTTTCGCGGACACGAGGCATGTATGTTATTGGGGCGAGTTCGTCGATTGGCTCGCAGAAACTTTGACGTATGTGTTCTGATGAATGTGGTAATTTTGGGTCGGGGTTACGCTCACCAACTGAGACAAGTATCTTTCAGAGCGCGCAGAGGCTGAGACGGTGATGTGGTTTCTTCATGGGCGGTGGATGTTTGCGGCGAGACGCGCTTTCGCGAGTCACGTGGATCTCTGCGCAAGGGTATGAAGTATGATCACTGAAGTACACAGCGACATCAATTGCGACTACGATCTTGCCTTGGTGAACGCCGGCATTCCCGAGGCGCACCGTCCGCATTTTCGTCGGTGGATCGGGCAGTACAATCGGTTCTGCGCCAGGAATTCAGTTCCGGACACGGACCCTCTATCGCTCGATGCGTACATTGCTGAGCTCAGCTCGCAGGGCCGCGAGGAGTGGCAATGCAG
>Ga0315288_10007797_pt1 | contig 13565 bp, 10 predicted proteins | sample YL17G11_20_MG_FD_203454 | JGI IMG/M metagenome (GOLD analysis project Ga0315288, IMG submission 203454) | Sediment microbial communities from Yellowstone Lake, YNP, Wyoming, USA - YL17G11_20 | ecosystem: Environmental > Aquatic > Freshwater > Lake > Sediment | place: USA: Wyoming | collected...
CTCGGAGGACCTTACCGACATCCAGACCCCTCGGCAGTGTGGCTTCCTTCGTCGAGGTGTTGAGCGTGTTCTCCACCAGCGCTACCCAGGCCCGCGTCTGTGGGTCCTCAGCATCACGGCAGATGTCGGGCTCGCACACCGTCGCCTCGCCGGTCTCTAGGTCCGTCTCCAGGACCGTACCGTCACGGGCCTCGCACCACTCGATAACCTTCGGGTCGTCGGTGATGAGGATGCCGTTGTTGAAGCGGACTACTACGTCGCCATCCCGTCGCAGGTCAATAGGCATCCCGCCTGAGAATGCGTTTGGCGGCGCCTGGACCACCGTGCCCGGAATGATGAACTGCTCGTTCTTGTGCGCCGGGGATACGAACCGTCGTAGCCCGACTTCCTTCGTGCGCGTCATTTCGACTTTGCCTCCTCAGTTGGCTTCTCCACGAACTTCTCATACAGGGGGAGAAGCTCTAGGGTCAGCTTGCCGTTTGCATCGAGTTCCTTGAAGCACTCGATGATGACTCCGAGGGCGGCTTCGCCGAACGGAATCTCTTTCGGCTTCTCGTTCGCGGTCTTCCAGCGGGTAGCGCCGAACTCATCGGTTGTGACTTCCATGTCTGTAAGCTCCTGGTCAGAGAGGCCAATAGCCATCTGCATCTCATGGACGAGCCGGATGGTTACAAGGTTTCCTGACTTTCGCTGGAGTATGCCCGTTAGTAGGAGCCTCTCTTTGACTGACAGTTTCATTACCCTCTCCTGTTTTATGAGGGCCTGTTGAACTAGACCAGACCCTCCGCATTTGACGGCTTCTAGTTAGCCGTTTTAGCCTCTTTACTAAGGGGTCCGGGAGTCCGCACTGTCAGGTACGAACTCCCATTCCCCTGCTATCTGCTAGTTCCACTCCGTTGCCAGCACGAGTGGGATGTAGTACGCCGTTCCCGACGCACCCTCCGCACCCACACCGACTCGGATGCCAATTGTACTTGCAGGCAACTCCGCAAGGCGCGTGCTAGACAGGATGTTCGTCACTCCCGCAGCGGCCGTGAAGCCGCTGAAGTAAATGGCGTAGCCAGCCGCGAACAACTCGAAGTCCTTGTTGGTTGCGAACGTACCGTCGCCGGTCTTCAACTCAATGCAGGAGATGCGCTGAGCCTTCGTCGGGTCAGAGCTAGAACCCCCGCCCTTGATGTTGAAGCAGGCTGCACGGTAGACGCCACCACCCGCACCCGGCAGGGCGAAGTTACCGAAAGCAACAGTACCCTGGACGACAGACAGCGAACCTGTTACGCGACCCGCCGAGCTAAAGTCCATGAAGCACTCCACTCCGGTAACGGTCGCGCAGGCTGTCTTGAGTGTAGCGTCACCCTGGAGGGCCGTAAAGTTCAGACCCGCCGTTCCAGTAACATCCGTGTGGATGTAGAGTCCTGCCGGCCATCCATTTGCAGCGCCACAGTCGAAGTAGCCGACGATGAAGCCGGCTGCACTGGCTGTATCGTTGATAAGTGGCGTGGCTGCGACACCCATTCGGATGACGGACCCGTCCACCTCGGTTTCCGTACGAGGCGCGATGTCGAGGCGTGCGTACACACCCTCACTTGCGCCGCCCGGAATACCGCCGACTGGTCCGCCAAGGTCTTCCTCGTCCGTGATGTAGTTCCTAGACATGGTTCAATCTCCTTCCCTCTCTACCTCACGGCCTAAGTCGTGAGCGAGAAGCTGTGAATCTTGCCCATGCCCTGGACACCCTTGACCATGCAGGAGAGCATCGCGTAGTAGTACCGCTCGACGTACGGTCCGGTCGAGGACACACCTGCCGGGACAATCAGGTGGGGCACTCCGAGCGAGCCAAACGGCCGCACAGAGATGTTCTCCCGATTGAGCAGGTAGATGACGCTCTTGGGAACCGCCGTGTGGAGCAGGAAGTCCATGACGCCGAAGTCGGTGTTGATGCGGTCAACCGTGACACCCACCGTCTGGCCGGCGCCAGGAGCTACGCGCTCAGCAGTCGAGAACCACGAGGACACCTTTCGCTTTGCCCATCCGCCGAGGACGCAGGTTCGAGCCATCTTCTCAGGTCCGACCGCGTACCACAGGTTCTGGAGCATGTCGTCGAAGTCCTTGCGGGTCAGCGCGGCACTGCCAACGTCCGTGACCTGTGCGCCGTTCGCAGCCGTGATGTAGTAGACCAGCCCGCCGAACATGGCCGGGTGGTCGGCATCAGCGCCGACGTAGCGGTCGCCCAGGACCAGACCTTCCTCGATATTGACGAAGTTCTTGGCAATGCAGTTCGCAGTCAGGTAGTCAAGGTCCGTTCCTTCGAGGCCGTAGAACTTCGACTCCATGCGAGCGAACGTGACGTGGATGGCCTCGGACATCACCTGCGCGTAGTTGAACGGCATGGTGAAGTAGCCACCCGGACTGAAGGCCCAGGCCGCATCTTCAGCCTTCGACAGGCCGGCGACCAGAACCTCATGTGTGGACAGCCACGCAGCGTCATCACCAGCGGTCGACACGTCTCTTACGACGGTCAGTTGACTGGCGTCGGCGCCGGGAGCAATGGCCGTGACACGAATCGTCTCTCCGGTCGTCACGTTGTAGAACAGCGTGCCGATGGGGAAGCGATAGGCGATGTCAGCGCCAATCTCCAGCGTGGTGTCCGCGTGAGCGATAGAGCACCCGGTAATGCGCCGGTTCCCGGTGTCGTCCTCGACCCACTCGCACTTCGTATTGGTGAACGGATTGCCGGTAGCAATTCCGCCCAGGTACTTCAGGAGGTCGGTGGACTGCTCCTTCATGTTGACGAGCAGGTTATCCACCCACCGGATTTTGAGGTCCCCACTGCCAATCTCGGCCGGATACCCGGACGGATAGCCAGAGGGTCTCAGGGTACTTGTCGAGCCAGACATTTCCTTTTCTCCTCGTTACAGAATCTTCTCCGGCCTGCTAAGCAGGTCTCTGATGTTCGCGGCCATCGAATTGCGGCTCTGCGCTGTACCGAGCTTGAAGGTTGGAGTGGCAGGTCCACCAGCACCAACATCGGACGCTGCTGAGGCGGCTGCCGGAGTCCCGGCCGGAGCCGGTAGCTTACCGCCAGCACCGAGGAAGTCGGCCTTCTTGTTGAGAGCCTTAATGGTCATCTCCTCGACCGTGTCTTCATCGTCGATGTCGTCTTCCGTGAACCCGAATGGACTGTACGTGCGGACCAGGTTGAGGGCCTCAACCGAACGGTAGAAGTCCTCGACGCCCTTCGCCTTTATTTCTACGTCAGCGAGGAGGTCTTCGGCCTCATATCGCTTCAGTAGAATCGCGCGCTCAGGCTCCGGCAGGTTTGCCATCTGGCCTTCCCGCTGTAGGCGGTCGGCCTGTGCCTTTGCTGCCTTTGCCTCGACCCTTGTAGCGTCTAGGGCCGTCTTGAGAGCCTGGTTCTTCTTGTCCCAACCACTCTGCGCCTTCGAGACGCGTTCCGTGACCATGCCATCAATGGCTTTCGCCAACTCTGGATTTTTCAACAGAGCAGCGATGTCCGTGACGGCACCCGAGGGGACGGAGGGCACTGGCTGGCTCGCAGGTGTCGCCGGTACGGTCGGTGCCTGTTCCGGTATAGGCGTCACACCCTGACCCCGTAGGTTAGGGTCTACAAATGGGTCGCCTGCCGAACCAGATTCAACAACCTGTATACCTGGCGGAAGACCTGAAGGTTCCGAATTGCCCGTTGTCACCTTTATTCCTCCTTCACTATTGTACTGCCTACGCTCCCATTACGCAAGCTACCGAAACAGACCAGCGGCGCCACTGGTAGGCGCAGGTACTGGAGTCACCTTAGTCGTGATACCCGCCAGAGCTTCCTCTAGCGCAGCCGGCAGGTCAGTCTTCTTCCATATACGCATCTGCTTCAGGACCTCAGCATTCTGAGGCTGCCCGAGATAGTCTATCGAGACGGCGTCGTTGAACGCCCACCAGTCCTTCATCAAGGCAGAACGTACGTCTACACCAGCCTGGTGTGCCTGAGCATCGCCAAGTGGCTGGTTCACACCATACAGTTCACCCAGGGTCTTTGAGTCCTTCCCACCCGAGGGGAAGTTACGCAGGTCGTCCGGGATGCCGGACGCACGGAACTGCGTGAATAACTCCTTGTCTAGGGCCTTCTGGTACTCGGTAGCCGAACCAAAGTTCAGTGGGCTACGACCATCAGCCAGGACCGGCAGCGCGTAGTCAGCCCACTTACCAGCCGGGTCGATGAACGCAGCCATACCATCAGTCGACCACAAGCTGTCCATGTACGCATAGTAGGTGTCCTGAAGGAACCAGTTGACCTCCCGGCGCTCGCCATCCTGCGGGTCCATCGAGGACGTGTACTGTTTAAACACCGTCATCCGTGCCTCGTCACCAACGAACCGAGGACTGGTCGGGTCGGGAGTATCCGAGAAGAACTGGCGCTCCAGGACGTTCTGTAGGTTCCAGTCGATGTTACCATACTCGTCCTTCGACGCTATCAGCACCTTCTCGTTGTAGTCCAGGATAGTCTGCTGCTCCCGCGTGATGGCAGCGGCGTCATAGGGATGGGCAGTGTAGTAGGCGCTAATGGCAGTTGCCTCATCGCCCAGAGTCTGAGCCACGCGTGCCTGATAGACCTGGTGGTCGCCATAGGCCGGGTCGTTCTGGTTGTTCATGGCAAAGCCGGCCTGAGCAATCTTCTGGAAGGCCAGCGTGCGGGCCTGGTCAACCTCAACCAGCGGACTGTCATTGTGCTCATGCCACGCCAGGACGCGCTTCGTGTCATTCGGGGAGAACGTGTCGAACTCCTCTTTCAGATACCGAGGCAACATACTATAGCTGTCGGGTGTGAACTTCTGTCCCTGTAGGTCAGTAAGCTGGTGTCCCATACCAGAAGCCCAGGCGTAAACATGCTCGTTACGCAACTGCGTCGGTGAGATAGGCGTCGTGCGTCCAAGTAGAAAGGCGCCGATAGAAACAGAGAAGTGCGTGGCAAGGTCGCCGTGGACCTCCTGCCAGGAGCCAACACCGAACGGCGATATGAACCCCTGGAACAGGCGAGCAACGTCCTGCCAACTGGAGCGGGTAGGCTGTCCAATATAGTCCTTGCCGATAGCAATGTCTATCAGGTCACTGACGCCGGCCGCCGACCTGGACCTAAAGAAGCGCACAGCCGGGTCATCCAGGAAACGCCTGGGGTCATAAAAGACAGAGGGGTCGGTGCCGGCAGCTACCAGCGAGCGTGCAGTTGTACTCATCACCGCTCGTAGAATACCCGGCAGACCCAGGTAGTTATCTCCAGCCCGGACAGACAGGAAGTCCGGCGCCGAAGGGTCAAATTGCGGCTCCTGCCCCAGGGCATGGGCAACTGCCGTGTAAACCAGCGATGCCGACGCCGCCAGACCACCAAGAGCGCGGCGTGCCTCAGTCCCTCGGATACCGCCACTGACGGCATCTGATAGAAGGGCAAAGACCGACCGCGTATATCGAGGAGCAAACAGGAGGAAGGTCTCAAGGGCACGCTGCTTGCCAGGAATACCCAGACCAAGCGTACTTGTCGTACCGAGCGCATTACGAATAGTCGCAGCCAGTTCCTGCGTGCCCGCCTTACCATAGCGCTGGAAGACGGTAGGGTACATGCTCTTATACCACTCCCACTTGCCGATGTCTAGGAACTGGTCAAACGCCTCACCCATACGGCCGGCAGCATGCCGGAGGATGGGAACCTTAGACAGGTAGCCCTCGCCCCTCGTTGACAGAAAGAACTCGGACTCACCAATCTGCCGAACGTCATTGACGAACGACTCCCATGCCTCCGGGTAAAGCTGCGCTTGTTTGACTAGATAGGAGCGGGCGATGCCTGGATTGGCAACAGTCGCGTAGGAAATCTTCGCAGCCTTCGCCCAGGCAGCCGGATTGCGGCCGGCAAGAGTCACACCCTGAATGAATGGGAAGTTCAGGTCGAATCCTGCCTCCAGCGCACGGCCCATGTCAACGACCTTACGGCCTTTGGTTATCCATTCGTTCACACCCGTCTGATAAACCTTCTCTAGCGCCTCTGTGATGTCGCTAGGGAATAGGTAGTTCTGGAACATGGGCCAGCGGTCGCCGCCGAGCTTACCGATAGCAATAGCACCCTCTGGGAAGTCAACCATGCCAGGGTGTGCGCGCTTCATCAGCACGTCGAAGGGGACAGTTGGAGGGCCAACCGTCACATCGAGCAGGCCGGCATCAAGCTCGGCGGCAGTCGGGGTCCGCTGGTAGGTAGCCATCGCGTTGCGAATCATGTCCATGCGATTTGTCACTTCAGACTTCGCGGTAGTCGATAGCTCATGCAGAACCGTCAGACGCTCGTTCATGCTGTTACGGATGACCGTCAGTTCCCTGTTCATGTCCTTGACGTTAGTTGCGGTCAGAGTGCCCTTCTTGGACATCTTGGTGTACTTGGTCACGATAGCCTTGATAGCCTCTAGGTCGTCTCGAAGCGCCTTTGGCATCTCCTCGCCCAGAGGACCCCTTGCCAGGTGAATAGGGACCTTGCTACCAGGCCGACCTATCTGCTTGTTGAGGGCATTACGCACGCCGCGTAGCTGACGCTCCCGTGCAGCCGCTGCCTGTACGTCCTCTGTAAGCTCGGCTGGAATGAGGGACTTCATTGGCACACCGAGCTTCTCGACCATTGCTATCATCTGATGGTCTGCCCCAAGTTTATAGAGGGTGCGGAAAGAAGCAGACATCACGCCCATGACCTCGTCCGCAGCTATACCGCCATCCATGAGGAACTCAGCCTGGGTCTCGTTGAAACGCTCGCGGAGCAGCCCCGGCTTGAGGAGCGGACGGGTAGCACCAGTCGACGGACGGCGAGCCTTCTCGACCCCATACTGACCCTCGTGGACGCGGGGGAAGTACATCTCGCCCTCGGCAAACTTCAGTTCGTTGACGGCAAAGCCAATATCATCCAGGTCCGCGAGTATCTCTTTGAACGCCTTGTTTGCCGTCTCACGGAAGTAGATTTCGTCAGGCGTGAGTACGTACCACTTCGGACCGTACTGCATGATGTCGGCTGGCGCCCGGACCCGAGCCAGGGCCTGAATCTCCTCGGGGAGGTCAGACCGGACAGCGATAGTCAGTTGCTTCTCACGATTGACCAGCCGACCAGGGCCGATGTTTGCTAGGGCATTCATGCGCAGGGTAGCAGCCGCGTTTGCTGACTCAATGTATCGGTTGTAGCCAATGATGGGTCGAGCCAGCGGCTCCGTACCAGAGGCATACGGGTTAAACGGAATCTGGAACTTCTTGAGCCCAGGGAAGTATTTGGTGGTCCAGTCCCAGGAGGTCAGTTGCCAGGAGCCGGTAGAGAAGGCCAGGTCAGCCTGAGCCTCAGCCGTTGCAACACGAGGCGCCAGTGGACCGAGGGTGCGGTCTACTGCCTCAGTTGGAAGCTCCGCACGTCCCCTCCACGGGACAAGGGACCCCCGGTCGATGTCCACTGCAAACCGAGTAACCGTACCATCACCGAGCCGAACCTCTGTCCCACCAGCCGCAACGGGCAGGTCCTTACCAACCCGTGCCGGCCCTCGTATAGGGTGAATCATAATCTTCCCGGCGACCGGCTCCATGAGTAGCTCGCCATCAGGAATCAGTACGGAGGTCTGCCCAGAGATTTTTCCGATGGTGTAGGCATCTCCAGATGACAGGTCTGTAACAAGGACGGACTTTTCCTTTGTCAGTACGCCAGCCTCGTTGACCCAATAGCCATCTGTAACCGTTGCGTGAAATCCCTTACCAGTCAGGTCCTTAGCGAGCCTCGTGTTAGCGATAAGCTGGTCAGCCGGTGACATGCCCTCGGTTGTTGCCGAGACAACACCCCATCCGCGCCCCTGTACCTTCTTTGCCAGGGCTGCCTCGTTTGCAAAATTAGCAATACTACCGCCGGGCATAGGAGCCAGGCTGCCGGTGATGTCGATGGCAGTATGCAGGCGCAGGTTCGCCTGGTCGAAAATGACCATCGTATCCTTACCGGTTATAGCCCCCTGGAAGCCGGCCTCCTCTAGGTGAGTCGTGAGGGTCGTCATGTCCTCAGCCGAGTCGCCCGTTACCAGCCCACGGTTCCTAAGCTGGACGCGCAGTGCATTCACATCCTCCTCTGTAGCCAGCCGTAGGTCCTTTGCGACAGACCCGGTAACGATACCACGGCCGACCGGAGCCCCGGTCTCGGCTGCGAGTACGTCGGCGCTAATCCGGGAGTACGATGCAGCCTCGTCGACATCCCGAGTGACATGAACGCCAGGGAACGTACCAATGGAGGACTCGCTTAGGGGCAGTTTGCCAGACCCGATAGCCTCCTCAAGCATCTGGTTTGTACCGCCCTTAGCAACCGGGATGAACCCCGCCTCAGCAGCTACGCCACGTCGTAGAAGCAAAGCCACATCAACCGCAGAGGGTAGGAGACTACCAGCCAGCATACCGACCATCGGGGAGATGTCTGTTCCTAGATACCTATTCGACTGACGTACTATCTCATCGGCGGCAATGCCGGCAGCGGCCATCTTGCCGGTGAACATCAGCATCCCAGATGCAGACGTACCACCAGTCAGAGGAATAGCTGCTGTCATAGCAACCATAGCCGGGTCGAGCCAGAAGTTAGAGAAGTCGAGCAGCAGGCCGTGGATGTCTGTATAGCCCGGCATACCAGTGGGCAGTTTTTCGGTGGCCGCAATCGCGCCCCTCTGTGGCAAGCCGAGCGCGTCTACATAGGTCTCGATGTCCTCAGTAATCTGGTTGCCATAAGCCCCCAGAGCAGGGCCAACCGGCAGTCCGAGGGGCTTCCAGCCACTGACCTTATCACCTATCCTACGCAGGGCATCAGAGAAGTCGGCCCGCAGACCCTTCTGCGGTGTTGGAAAGTCGACCTGGAGGAGCTTGTCACTGATGATATGGTCCGCGAGCTTCGACGCCTGCTCCTGGGTCTGGAGGGCTATGCACGCTTCATGGGGGTCCTTACCCTCGAAGAACTCGTTGATGGCCGCATCCATTGCCGCAATCGGGTCAAACGGCAGGTAGTCCCGAGGGTGGTCCGGGTCCGCAGGGTTTGCATATAGTGGCCCGGCAAGAGGTTCCTCGCCTGGTACAGGGACTGGACCTGGATGCTCAGGACTCTCTGGATACCGGACAACCGGATGGCCTTCCACCGCCGCCTGAGCCGCAGCAGGGTCATACTTCACGACCTGGGAGTGGTAGTCATTGACCAGGCGCTTCACCAACCACATGTAAGCAGTACAGTTCATGTCCTGGTCATTCTTGACATTGAGCCCGTGGTCCTTGATGAACGTCGGTGAGAAGTCCTGGAGGAACTGCGTCTGAAGCTCATCCTGGCTAGGCTCCGTGTACTTGTACTGGAACTGCGTAGTTGAGTACCCACCGACTGGCGCAGTCGCAGCCGTAACCGGTGGTTCAGCCGGAGGCATAGGGGTAGCGGTGGGCGGTGGCGCCTTCGGGGTTGCCGTAGGTGCAAGCGCCTGCTTCCGCGTTGTCCGCACTCGGTTAAGCAGGAAGTCAGCGCTGTCCACCAATAGACTCCAAGAACTTAGTGACGTGGTCGAGCATCTCCGGGTCGAACTGTGGCTCCTTGACCCCAGGACTCTGTATCGGACTAGGTCCTAGAGCCGGAGGCTTTGTAATACCAAGCGCCAGCGACGCCTTGACGTTCTGTTGCTTCTGCTTGACCAGGTTAGCGAGGTGACTGCCAGAACCACCCGTAGCCATCTAAGCCCTCCTTGACCCGGACACCCAACCGGACGGAGCGGGTCGACTCGACTTGCCAGCACCGTACTGAGACCCGGCATAGGCCAGTTTGATAGACGTGGGAGACAGAGTCTGCGTCAGGAAATCCAGGGGCTTGATAACAGCCTGTGCCGTGAACTCCTGGGAGACCCCGGTTCCGATGTCCTGGGCCTGTTTAGATACATCAGCCGCCAGTCCAGAGATGGTAGTAGGCTCCTTGACGCCCGGTCCCAGAGCCTTGTCCAGTGCCGCACCAGCGGGCGTGCCGGCACCGACTCCGCGCTGCTCACGCGTAATCTCACCGAGCGTGAACGGACTAACGCCGGTCTTCGCTAGTTCGCCCATCCGTGCCGTGTACTTCTGTAGGTACTCATTCTGCAACTGGTTCGTAGCGAAGTCGGCTTCCTCGTTAGAAAGCTGACCGCCGGACCGCAGACCCTCGATATGTGTTGCAAAGGCGTTCTGATAGTCCCCCAGGAACTCCTCGGCCGTAGGGAGTTTCTGGACGCTTGGCTCGGGAGGACGAAGTAGAAGACTGACAGACTTCTCACCCTGGACGCCGAAGAACTCTCCGGCGTAGGCTGTAAGCTGCTGCGAGAGCAGATTCATCTTATTCGTAGCCTTCGCAAATGAGCCGGCGCCATAGAGCCTGTCCAGGAAGCTGCCAGAGCCGAGAAGACCCTGGGCCTTGTTAACAGCATCTATCTGCTTCCGCAACTCAGCGGCGACGTTCATCATGTCTTCGGTCGAGACGGGCATGGGAAAGCCGTTCTGCCGTAGCCACTCCCGAAGCTCCTGGTTCTCGGCCGACGTTCGCGTCGAGGAAGTTGGCTGAGCAGCAGCCATGCGCGCAGCAGCCTGAGCCGGCGTCTCAGGCGACATAGTTGCTTTAGGCGGCGGCGGTGGATTATTTCCGTCTGACATCGTTCCTCAACCTCTTGATGCGCTTTTTCAGGTCCTTGTGCATAGTCTTTGCCACAGCAGGCGTAACGGACCGCTTCGCAGGTGCCGACGCCGGGAACACCCCAGCAACGAAGTCATGAAAGACCTTTTTGTCTAGCAGCATCAGGCCAACCTCTCGGACCGCGTATCACGGCAGCGCGGACAGACCAGGGCGACGTTGTAGACAACGCGCTCTCCCTCGTTGTTAACAATCCGTGACTCGCACATGTCCGTAATGACATACTTAGCCTTACCACAGGCCAAGCAGACCTTGTTCGTCACGCCCATCTTCGGTTTCATTATATCCCCAACTGTCCAGTCGGGCTAGGGCCTTCAGATGGCTGCCCCTGGCCGGGGCGACCCTCGCCCCCACCTGTAGCACTGGCCGCGCCAGTCTCAGGCCCCAGACCGGGCGCCCCACCCTCGGGACCGCCGGCAGCCAATTTGAGCATCTCCCTGGTCTGCATCTCCTGGGCGAACGCCTGCTGGAACTCCTTTTGCCTAAGCTGAGCAGCAAACTCCGGGTGGCCGTCTTCCTCGAACGCCTGGGCCAGCCGCTCCAGCAGGATGATGGGGTCGCGGTTCCCCACATCCCAGAGCATCCGTACAATCTCGCCCTCGGGGTCCTCGACCATGAACACCTCGTCCAGAACAGTGACCAGTGACATGATGGGGCACTTCGGGTCGAGTAGGAAGCGGGCAATCTGTGCCTTCTGCAACAGGTCCTCGGGTAGCGCCGGCTTGAAGACCGGGCGCGGGCTGTACTTGCGTTCCTGCAAATCAGTAGCAGGGTTGAACTCCAGCCTGAAGGCCGTACGCTTTGTACGTACAGTCAGTGACAGAGGCTTGAAGTTCCTCTCTATCTGGAACTGTGCCAGGATGTGCGACCCCATCTGACTACCGAAGTTGACCATTCCCTTCTCATAGGGCTCCAGACCGTGACGGGCGGCGTTGATAACCTGCTGGAACAGGGCACCAGTCCCCTGGAAGCCGGACGCGGCCTGGATGATGTCTGCCAGCGTGCCACGCTGTCGCTCATCCCTCAGAATACTCAGCAGCTTCCAGGCGTCGTCGTTAATGGGTCGGGCCTCCACCCGGTTTCCAGTCTCGCCAATCTTCAGCGGAATCTTCGCGTTCATGCCCTCCTCGAACTCCGGCACCTCGCCAGAGAACGTGTTGAATATCCACTGCCCGAACGTGCCAATGCTGAAATGCTGGAGGGCTGTAGCGACGAGCTCGTTGTACTGAGGGATGTTCTCCTCCACAGTGGACAGAAGACCACGCCCTGACTCCGCAACCCATCCAGACGGGTCATGCCATGATACCTGACCAACCAGGTCAGACCTCTGGTGCATGTACTGCGTAATACGAGGTAGCGCAGCCGGCTTGGTCTTGATAGGCACGCCATTTACCGGCACACCGACAACCGGCAGAGCGTTCGGAGGCAGTCCATGCTCGTAGGGCGGGATGAGCCACTTGTCCGCTATCGCTGTAGGCGCAACGCCGCGAGCCGGCGCCGACCCTGTCAGCATGTCAAAGTAGACCAGCGTAGCACTGCGACCCTTCCTACCAGGACGGTCGTTCGACCAATACTCCAGCTTGATGCAGGAGGCAGTCGGGTCGAACCCACTAAGGTCCTTGTCACCAAACAGTCCGGGGTAGTAGTTGATGAGGTCGGCCAGTGTCGTGTACTTCTCTGCGATGAACTCCGATAGGCCCATACCGTCCACGAATGGATAGACTGTGCGTGGGTCATACATCTCGGAAATCAGTGGCGCCTCCCGACCCATCTCCAGCGCCTGGGACGTAATATGGAACTTGCCCCAGATATAGCCGCGCATCAAGCCGAACCACGCCGCTTGCTTCCAAAGGGGCATCTCCAGCCGCTCAAGGAACTGTTCATCGACCTCGTTCGCCAGACCTGCTAGAGACCGCTCCAGCTTGGCAATGCCCTCGCGCTCCTCTTGTGGGCAGTCGCCGGCCGGCATGTCGATGCGCCAGTAGGCATCGTTCGTCGTTAGGACGGATTGGGCCTTGTCGATAGCGACGCGTGGGTCGTTGGAAATGAAGCGCCGGAAGCCCAGAGGCTTAGACTGCTGCATCACGTCGAGCAGCAGGTACATATTGAGCCAGTAGTCCATCCGGTCATGCAGGGGCTTCCAGAAGCGCTTGCCAAACTCTAGCTTAGTGCGGAGAGCACTAGCAAAGTTGGGTTCCTGCTCAAGGACGGTAGGAGTTGTCATCGCATGAAGTTCCTATGCTGTTTAGGTAGGTCGGCGCCTGGACTGGTGACAGACTCGGCCTTGCGCTTTGGAACGTAAGGAGCTATTGCAAGTAGCCCGGCCATCATCATAACCATGTCGTCGTGCTGTCCCTCGCTTGCCTCAGCCTTCCAGGTAGTGCCGGCCTTCGTCCATGTAAACGCCCCCATCTCCATCAGGAGGACGGGGTCAGCGAAAACGAGCGTGTGTCCGAAGACCGCTGCTCGTAGTCCCCCTAGCATCTTATCACGGTTTTCCTTCGTTGTATACCATCCGGCCTTTGGATGTGTGGGCTCATTGAGAAAGTCGTAGTAGAGGTTCGGGTACTTCATTCGGTCAAGGGCGACTGACAGCGCAGCCAGACCGTAGCTGTTGCGCTCAATGCCCAGGAACGCACCGTTGTAGTACATTGCAACGGCACTAGCCATCTCGCCCGTGCGCTCAGGAGTCGCTCGAATACGCATGCTGGCAACCAGATGGTTAGTAGTCGGGTCCAGCACGCCGATAGCCGAGAAGTCTTCTGACTGTCCAGTTGCAGTATCCGCCCAGGCCGCGTAGGTATGTCCCGGCTGAGGGGGCTCCCAGATGTTCAAG
>Ga0315288_10007798_pt1 | contig 13565 bp, 22 predicted proteins | sample YL17G11_20_MG_FD_203454 | JGI IMG/M metagenome (GOLD analysis project Ga0315288, IMG submission 203454) | Sediment microbial communities from Yellowstone Lake, YNP, Wyoming, USA - YL17G11_20 | ecosystem: Environmental > Aquatic > Freshwater > Lake > Sediment | place: USA: Wyoming | collected...
GAGTTATAAGAAAGCTTAAATATATCTTTAATTTTGAAAGGTTGCTGGGATAGCCAAACCTGGTCACGGCACCGCTCTGCTAAGGCCCTTTTCTAAAGAAAAGCGCCTGCGGAAAAGAACTCCGTTACGCAGATAGGCGGCGGGCGCAAGCCCATGAGGGTTCAAATCCCTCTCCCAGCGCTCAGAGGATTTGAACCTTGGTTCATCTTCGGCTGAGCCAAAGGCTCGCCGAGAGCTCGACCATGTCGTAAGTTGCCTTGCAACTTCGATAGAGTCGAAGCAATCCCTCTCCCAGCGTTCGGGCCGATGGTCTAGTGGTATGACGTCGCGCTTACAACGCGAAGATTGCAGGTTCGATTCCTGCTCGGCCCATCAAGCGAGGCGTGTGAATTTAAGCTCAACGAAGTTGAGCATTAATGAACTAGCCGAGCGCGATAGAAATTAGACGCTCCCATCGTCTAGCCCGGTCAAGGATTCCGCCCTTTCAAGCATGAAAGGTTCGAGCGCAAGAAATTGTGCTGTGACAAAGAACGGCGGAGGCGGGGGTTCAAATCCCCCTGGGAGCATTCGGTTAAATGGAGATTCTCTCCATTTAAATACTCTTTGGCTGCCATTATCCGTATGAGCAACGTCAGCATTTACAATTATGAAAGGCATCTCGCGGGAACAATCAGACGAATCAAGGAAGACAAAACAATATGTGCGGCGAACAAGAAAGTCATCGACGAATTCAGAAGTTTTCTCGTTGCTGGCGGCGATACAGGAACGCCGCGAGTTATGAAGTATCTATGCCATTTGCACATGATTGCAAAGTTGATGGGCAGGCTGCCTTTCGTGAATGCAAAACGGGAAGATATAGTTAAGGTGTTTGAGAAGATACAGAATCACGGCTATGCCGAAAACACAGTCAAAGATTACAAAGTCGCGATGAAAAGATTCTACGCATGGCTTCGTGAGTCCGAACCGTTACAGTATCCGAAAGAAGTCTCTTGGCTTCGCTGTTCTATTGACAAAGACAAGCAGAAAAAATTACACCGCGAAGACCTTCCAACTCCAGAAGAAATCCTGAAGATGGTCGAAGCTTGCATCCAGCCGCGTGACCGTGCATTTCTATTTACACTATACGAAGGTGGTTTCAGAATCGGTGAAATCGGGTCTGCAAAAATAGGCGATGTCAAGATTCACGATGGAGAATGTGATATTGTGGTCAATGGTAAAACTGGTGAAAGAAGTGTTCCATTATACGCTTGTATCCCTTATCTCCAGCAATGGTTGGAGTTGCATCCGTTAAGAAATGATAAAGACGCTCCGCTCTGGACTGGCTTTGGAACGAGAAACTTGCAAAAACAAATGAAGTATGCGGCGCTCGCTCATATTGTCAAAAGTGCCGCGAAACGAGCTGGAATAATGAAAAAACTTCACCCGCATCTATTTCGTCACGGAAGAATGACCGAACTCGCCGCGAAAGGTTTTCAGGATTCGAGAGCGAAGAAATTTGCGGGCTGGACGATGGCATCAAATCAAATGGATACTTACATTCATTTGATAGACGAAGATGTCAAAGATGCAATAGCTGAAATAAACGGCACAAAGGAGCGTAAGCCCATAACGTGCCACGCATGTGGTCGCAATGACAATCCAGTCGGCTCAAAGTTCTGTGCTGGATGTGCCGCGTCGCTTGACCCGCTTGCTGCTTTGAATCCTGAAGTCGAAAGGAAGAAGAAACTCTGGGCTGGTGGAGAAAGCGCGTTGATGAAAATAATCATGGAGCAGCCGAACTTGCTCAAGCATCCAGAAAAGTTGCGGGCTGCCGTAATAAAAATGGCTGGAGATTAGGAGCTCATTCCGACTGCTTGGTGTGTCCCTAATCGGTTGTGTTCTTCACTCTGGCGACCTGGTCGGCGCACATACCGTTTGTCTTCGTTGCGAGTGCCCAGGGCACTTCGCACACTCATTTTCTCATTTTTAGTTTTGCACATGCAACTGCGTTTGCCATCAATTCAAACGCTTCTTGCGGTCGGCTCGGATTTATCTTCGCAAGTTCTCCGCCGTAGTTTTTCAGCATTGCGCCGTGCTTGCAAACTTTCCGAAGCATTGATGTTATTTCTCTATTCACAACACGCCGAATCAGCGGGGCTACGTGCTCGCGCTGGATTCCGTCCAAACGTAAGTTTAACGATTCTACTTGCTCGACAATGCTTTGCGGCATATCCGCTGGGTCAAACTCTGTGGCAATCTCGGCAAGAAATTTTTTATCATCATCCAGATTGTTGAACCCTTTAACGGCTTCAAACTTGCCGCCGCCCCTTACGTAGAATATCCAGCCGAATTTTTCGATGACTTTGTTTATTGTTCTTTCAACGTCGAACGATGCAAGGTCACCAACAGACGTCGGTATTTTCGGCATGATTGAAGATGTGACATCGAAACCAAAAACGTTTTGCTTATAAACAGACCTGTCGAAATAAACACTGCCGTCGGAGAACTCCTTAACTATTCCGCTTTCCGCCAGCCGCGAAATAATCTCGTACGCTCCGTGCCCGAATTCTGAACGAATGCCGTGACGGGAACACACACCCTTGCGGTGAAGAAACCGCAGAATCTCTGCTTTCAAGTCGCCGTAATCGGCTCGTTTAACTTCCGTTTTCATCGTAATACGTTTTTCACAAAAATACTAAAACGGACGTTTTCGTTTTGTGCCAGGCGGTTTGTCAACAAGTTACTATCGTCTTGTTCGGAACTTGTTGAAAATTTCATAAAATATTCCCATTGTGAAAAACGTAAGTATGGGAGAGATACATACAAAGCGGTTCACATTCGCGCTTTCTCCGCAGATGCTGAAGCGATTGCAGGAAGCAAGTCTGCACGACGGATGTAAAGAAGCAGAATTTATCCGCCACCTTCTTATAACGGAGTTTGGAAAAAATGCCAGATGATTACGCACAGCTTCCAGAGTGGGCGCGTGAGCTTGCGGAACGATACGAGAGTGCAACGGGTGAATCGTTCTGGAAAATTCTGGAGGCGCTTGAAGCTAAAAAAGAAACTAAAATAAAAAGTGCCGCGCAAACGGCGAAAGAAAAAATAGATTGAACCAACGAGGTGTTAACGACGGGAGAATTTGTTGACGAATTCAATAAAGCTCTAAAAGAGCGACACGACCAGTCAGAAACTGCGCCGACAGGTCTTCCCAAATCCGAATGGACGCTTATTCACAACGGCGTATTCTTCAAGCTGCCTAGTGGTGAAACCCGTCTTTTGCGATTCGACGAGCTTGACAAAAAGCTTGATACAACCTTGACCGAATGCGGACTTGCTGAGAAAGCGGTAAAAATCAAACCACAAATCGAGCGCGCCAAAAAGATATTTGATAGTCGCCTGAAGGATTTCACGCCGTTGCTTGGCGAGTTGAAGGGCAAGCTTCCGCCATGCGTCGTGTCTTCGCTCGAAGATGAAATCCATCACCGTGATGTTCACACTCTGTTACTCGGCTTACTGTCGCTTGGATTTGATGATACAGAAATCATGGAAACCTTTCTGTTGCATAGAGATGCATTTCCTGAACATCGTAATACCAAGCAAGATGTTCAGAGAGAAGTCAAAGGTTGGCTCGACTGGATTCGACATAATAGTTCGCAGACGATATTTCCCTGCAACGTGTTCCGCGCAATCGGAGTTTGTGGGCATTCCAACGTTACACAGTGTCAATGGCATGGCGCGTTTCGACGACGGTGGGATACGTGGGCTATGGACTCGTATAAAAAACTCACCAAAGACACGACCCAGCGTCGGCTATCATGTATTATAAAAGGCCGGGTGATGGCTGAACAAATTTATGATGGAACGTCAAAATTTGCGATATACGATGCTGACACCGACACTGTGCGATACGCTAATGATTTCGACGAATACCTTCCAAACGAAGGCGAGGAGATTGAAAAAGGTTATGTGCTCTTGCCTTCGGCTGCTATCGAATACGACAATGACAGTCTGCTTGATGAAGAAATCAAGTCGTTCATTCGTCGCTGGCTTGATGTTCCAGAAGATTTCTTGCAGTTTTCTTTATGGAACATAAAACGGTCTTGGGTATACGACAGATTTCATAGTTTGAATTATTTGCGCGCACTTGGTGACTTAGGCAAAGGAAAAAGTCGATTGCTTGATGTTCTGGGATATGTACACTACAAGTGCATATTGACCGCTGGCGCAACAACTGGCGCGCCGCTGTTCCGAATAATCGATAAGTGGCGCGGCACGATAGCGATAGATGAAGGTGACCTTCGGAAAGATACTGATGAGACGAACACCATAGTCAAAATAATTAACTCTGGGTTTGAGCGTGGAAGACCGATAATGCGCTGCAACCAAGAGAATTTTGCAGACGTTGATTTCTTCGACCCGTATTGCCCCAAGCTTATTGCGACTCGCAAACCGTTTGACGACAAGGCGGTTGAAAGCCGATGCATAACGCACATCATGATGGGGACTGTGCGCAAAGATATACCAAGAAATCTTACCGATAAGTTCAAAGCGGATGCGCTATTGCTCCGCAACAAACTTCTGATGTGGAGATTTCGAAATTACTTCAAAATCAATCCAGCTGAAGAAGTTGATTTAGGGTTGGATATAGAGCCGCGTGTTGAGCAAATCGTTTCTGGTTATACTGCGTTGTTCGCGCATGACAAAGTGCAGCTTGAGATGTTCAAAACGTTCGTAATGGGGCATCAAGAACGCCTGATTGAAGAACGACGGGAGAGTTGGGAAGGACGCATTGTGGAAGCTATCGCAAACCTTCTGAGAAATACTGATGCCATAGATGCTGAAGATATTATACACGAAGCAGGTTTCGTGGGCAAGGATGGTTCACCATATAACCCGCGAGCATTATCGACCCCATTGAAAACACTCGGTTTGAAACCACAAAAACCCAGAAAGGTTAACGGACAACCCAAACGTTGCATCCCGATTGATACCGTCCAGCTTGAATCATTGTTTCGCGGTTACGGAGTTACGGACGTAACGATAGTTACGGAGAGCATGCTTGGTGGTGGAAAACGAGTGTTCGTTAAAGATAAAGAGAAAGTTGACGCTCCCCGTAACGACCGTAACAATCGTAACTCCGTAACCGAAGACGGGCAACAGGTGCTTACATGAACATCATCATTCCCCGTAACAATCGTAACAACAGTAACTCCGTAACCGAAGCTAGACAACAGGTGCAAAACGTATGACAGACCACCCGCCATATTTCATGGAAAGATGCCCAACGTGCCACCGCCTTTGGAACGAGCCGCGCCAGCAGGGCGGCGTGCTGGTCATCGAAGAATTATTTATGATAAGACGCAAGCCCACGCAGCCAAGCAAGGAAGGTTCACCGCATGATTAATTATTATTATACAGGCGGACAGCCCGTCAAATCGCCCAATGCGCACGGCGCAGACGAACCGCGAAAGGGCGACACACTATAATTATAGAATGGATAAACTGAAATCGAAAAATGCGTGATGATATGGAGAATTCAGACAGAAGCAAATTGGAGAATCAAGGCAACGCTAATCTGGATACACAGATTCGTGCCCAGCTCAAGCTCGCGGACGAGCTGCTGCAAAAATATGGCAAAGCCAAACTTGTGAACGTGAGCGAATATGGGGAAGAAAAGAACGCACTCGAAACGCTGGCAGCAGACCTGACAGATTGTTTTGCCACGCTCAAAACGCTCGTTGAAGGTCTTGCCGAAAGTCGCGGACAGGCGGTTAATCTCCGACCGCCGCTTGTGGCGAAGGGCGAACACGCGGGCTGCAAAGGTATGTGCCCGCTCTGCGAACGGCACTACGAGTCCGAATCGTATAAGTCGCATAATGGTCTGACGCGCTCCGTGTCCGAGATGCGCGATTTTCTGGAGCTGTGCCGTAAAGTTCTGCTCGGCGATAAAGTCCAGCCAAGCGAATTGGAAAAGCTCAAACGCCGACTGGCAGACGTTGAATCCACGTGCAGTGAGCTGAGTGAAACCGTCGAGAAGTTCGACGTGGAACGCATCGCAGACGAACTCGAAAGTGCGCTCAAGGCAATTGTCGCTGCGCGACAGGAAACGATTGATGTTACTCATTCCGAGCGTACGAACATGCCATGGAATTCTGCAATCGAAGCACGGCTCGTCGAATTTCAAACGCTTGCCGAGCAAATCCGTGCCGCCCAAGCAACAATCATGTTATGCTTGCAACAGCAAGCTCAATTCAAAGTCTGGTTCGGCGACGGCACAAAACGGTGGCAAGACCAAAGACTCGCGACGGGAGAGCCACTGATGGTGAATGCCATAGACCCAGCGCTCGACTATCCTTGCCGCTGCCGTCCGAAGCCGAAGCCCGAAGCTAAACCAGAAAACAAAGCCGACAAGCCCAACGAGCCAAAGCCGCAAGCCGAGCAGCCGACGGGTCGCATTATGATAGGTGACAAGTAATGGGAACACCAGTCAAGCTCGTTAACGCTGGAAAATTTTACTTTGGAAAGTGTGAGCTTGAGCGCTCACAGAATATTTTGGATATTTTTGCAGAGCAGGGTTGCAGTCTGAACATCAGCGCAGTGCGCAAACTCTACAATGAAAAACACTCGGACAAACCATCGACGTTCGAGAGCATAAGCAAGACGCTATTGATGATGGCGCTGGCGGGATATTTGAAAGCTTCACAATGGGGGCGCAGCCGAAACTTTCGGTTGAATCCGAGACGGGCGAAAGCATCATAGGTGATAGTATGGACAAAAAAATAAAACAGATGGCAATCAACACACTTCGCCGCGCAGACAGAGCGCTAACTGTCGTGCAGCTCCTTCGACTACTTGACCCGTTGCTCAAGCAAGAACTTTTGGAAACGCTGAAGGAGCTGGAACGCGAAGGCAAGGCGGAATGTATGGAAGCTGGCGCTGCGTTTTGGGGCACACCCAGCAAAATGAATCGCGGATGGATGCCTGACGGAACTTTTATTCCAACCACAAAGCGCGGGCAAAAAGCGCTGGAGTTTTGAAAAAAATGACAGTAGACGATGCCCCGATACTCGAAGCCACTCCAACGAAGGACGGCGGTCTAAAAGCGTGGTGCGAATACTGCCGCCGCTTTCACCATCACAGCGATGGCGAAGGTCATCGCGTCTGTCATTGCAGCAATCCGAAATCGCCGTATCACAAGATGGGTTACATTTTGAAAATCAAAGCTGGAGAAGCGATTTCAGATGCCTAAACTTTGTCCGCTCTGCCGCAACGCACGGCTTGAAGTCAACTTCAACTCAAAAGGTCGGCGTTATGTTTTTTGTCCGTCGTGTGGCTGGGGCACAGAGCGAAAGAAAAAGGCGGCGTAAATGGTTGACGATGACAGTGATTGGGATGAAACTGACCACGATGACGATTTCGACGAAGTAGACGACGATTAATAATACTGGTGATTTGAAATGGAAAAACAAAACGAAAAGGAAAAGAGTTGGCTTGTCAAACACTGGCGAGCTATTGCAATCGTGGTCATCGCGGCAATCGCAGTTGCGATTTTGTTTACCCACTGGAGCTGCACGGGCGCAGTTGTGAATTCAACAGCGCTTGATTCGTGCGGCTTCATTTGGTAAATCATATTCGCTGCGGGGTCTGGCTGGACGCGCACAGCCACGCGTGCGTCCAGCGCCCGCAGTTCAATCGTAGTGGGGATGTAAAATGACAGTAACAGCAAATGAAAAGGAAGTTTTGGACGCGCTTGGTCGAACAGGAAGACCGACCCGAACAACAGCAATCGCAAAGATGGTCGGCAGAGAGAACGAAGCAACCTACGCGACTTTGCGACAGCTTGAGAGCAAGCAGTTAGTTACTCCGAGCAAACGCAGTGATGACTATCTCAATGTGTTCTGGTCGCTGAAGGACGGAGAATAATCCGTGACATCGTTGAAATTATGACACGACAGGACAAGCGGAGCGAAGACAAGCTTGCGCTGCTAACAAAGCAAATCAAGAAGTTGGCAGGGCGCAAGCATTCTGTCAGCATAAGCAAGCTGGCACAAACGACAAAGCTCTCGCGTGAGCAAGTATATTACTATACACTTGGCACGCCGAGAGACGCACCGCGCAAGGGTGGGAGCTTGTCCAGCCGCATCGTCATTGCGGGTCGGGACGGCAAGAACGTTTTGATTCGTTGGAGATGGTAACTTCAACGATGACGTTGAAAATTATGATTAGAGACTTGTTTCGTGTGCCAGCAGGCTCAAACCGTATAGAATGGCTGTTTTGCTGGGACATCCACAGATTCTGAATGATATGGTTGGCGGAATAGCATGTTACAGTTCGACAGCAGAAAAATTTTCAACATGAAGTGCGGAGATGTCGATAGCAAGCTGGCTGTGGTCGCCAGCTTCCTTGCAGAGAGCGAGCAGGAAGCTGCGATGTTGCGCAACCTGCTCCTTCTGTTTGCGCAGAACAGAGACAAAGGTCTGACAGGGCGCGAACTCGCTGCTGTGCGGGACAAGCACAGCATAGCAGCGAGCAGCTGGTGGAATCTCTTGCAGCGGCTGGAAGCTGTCGGACTCATCAAGGTCTCGGCTGGCGCTCGCTTCTATTATATTCAGCCGCGCTTCGCCAGTGTGCTGCGCAAGGTCGCAAGGTCGGCAAAGGAGTTACTCTGATTATGCTGGCAAAGACCTGTCGAGCTTATCGTGGACTACTGCCCGCGTAGCTTTTCTGAAGTGCCAGCCCACTTACACCGAATACCTTACCAACTTGTTCGGTTGCTTTACCTTCCCGTTCGGGCAATATTTCCCTATCGGGAAAATTATCGCCTTTCTTTAATGTAGCAAGTTGCCGTTTCTTCGCTTCGGCTTCAAAGAACGGAAGCGCGTCCACAGCGATTACTGCCTTCTGCTTGTTTTTTTCCAGCTTGGACATCCGACCTACCCGTGTGCATTATTGCACTAGGGTCTGCTTTCTTACCTGCCAACATTCGTTTCTTTGCTTCGGCTTGTGGCAATTTTTCCACAAGCGGTTTGCCACCGTATATTCCTTTGCCAGATGTAGCTTGTCGTTTCTTTGTTTCGGCTTCAAAGAGCGGAAGGGCGCGCCAGAAAGTTCGTAGTCCTTGCAAAAAACTGGCTGGAAGGCGATATCACTGTCCATCGGGTGGACAGTGAATCTAAACGCAAAGGTGGAATACACCAAAAAGGATTGCATGGCACAGAACCTCAATCCGATTCCGTCCGTTCCATAGCAGCCTTCCCAGTCGACCAACCCAGTTCTTTTGCGATGATTGTTCGGGTATCATGTTCGGTGGCTTTGTCAGTTTTTGACAAACCCACATGCTGCATTGATAGTTTCTTCGCCCCTGCGTAATTTTTCTTTCGTTGGCTCATCAGCTTCGTTATCAACGACATCCGCCATCACAACTTTTCCAGTCGACCAATCCAGTTCTTTGGCGATTATCTTTTGTGTGTCGTGAGCTTCCGTTTTACCATTTTTTGGTAAAACGGGCGTTTTGTCACCTTTCTTTAAAGTGGATAGTTGCTTATCCCTCGCTTTCTTGGCGGTGATGACTCACGCCCGCCGCTCACCTGCGCACCTTCCATACGCAAACATCGCCATAACCGAGACCGCATTGCCGAGCTTCTTGTCGAGCGAAAAACCCCACACGTCGATTCCAAGCACCCGTGCCGCACTAAGGACTTCCTTTGTTGTTATGTCACCGCGACCAGTCGTGATATGAAACATTGCAGATTTTGATTTGCCTTTGCGCATGTTCTTCCTTATCGCCGCAACTGCACTGTCAAGTTCGTTGGCGGTAGCAAGGTGAAAATCGACTGACCTTGCGCCTTTGGCGGCGTCGCCGTCCAAGTGAATTATTCCGTCGCCTAGTCTTTCGACCATAGATTGAGTTTTCATATTTCACACCAGCCTGCGCGGAGAGCACATAAATGGGAGCTTGCCCCAAGTCTGTCGCCGAATAATATACGCGCCAATTCCCAATCGTTCAATATAGTGCTCCATGCAGCTGCAATCGGGCGAAAATAAATTCCAATCGAGCGCTTCTTCGTTCCAACGAAGCTGCGGACAAACGTGCGGCAGAATTATCGCGCCTTTGCTTATCGCATCTTTATTTTTACGGATGGAAGAAGGCGAAAAGCCAATTTGTCGCAGCATGTCGCTGCGGAAGTTCACATTAGTTTCTATTCTATTCTGTCTTCCATGTAATTTTTTCATATCGACACCCCGACACGTTTTGTCGTGCAGGGTATAAATTATTTTCGCCAGCGCGATTTTTACGCAAAGAATTTATCCACCGAGATTTGCAGCTAATCGCCGATTTGGTGCAAATCTATTCGAGAAGTATTTACAATTTGCCAGAAACGATACCTTTAAACGTGTGCCCTGAGGTCACTTCCGCCCTTCATTCTCGACTAGAATTTTAATTAATTTTTCGATGTTTCGGTTAAGCTCGTCCAGTCCACGAACGCCTTTGGAAATTTCGTCGAGCTTTTGGACGATTTTCTTTTCAAATTCTGTATTCATAACATTCATCGCCTTTCGGCAAATTTAAACGTTTATCGCTCCGCGCTTCAGCCGCCGATGCCACTTAGCGCAAACGAATGATACCCTGCGTCGCACTTCTCTCTAATCTGGTTCAACAGTTTAGGCTCAATCATCGCTTCAGGATTGCTTCGTATCAGATTGTAAGATTCATCCCATTCCATGCCAGATTTCAACAGATAAGCAAGAACTACGGCGTTGCTCCTAGACATGCCGCCGCGGCAGACGACTACCACGCGTTTGCCCGCTTTCAACGCCTTTTCCACGATGTTTACCTTGGACGCGAATTGACCCCAATTGTTTTGGAAGCCGTCAACCAAGTCCTTGACTAGCACAAATTCTACGTCAGGTTCTTTGTCTTTAGACAACTCGGCGTAATCCCAATATCCACATGCACCGAGTTGCTTTTTTATGTACCAGAACATCTAATCACCTTATTTTTTCGCCTTTTTCTGGGTAGTCTTCTTCTTCCATCATGGCATCGTAGAGCCGCCACAATATTCTTAAAGCAGTTTAGAACCGTGCAATCAGCAACGCCACAAGCCCAATCAGGCAAGCGAGAACTGCATATTGAAACGCGACCGCCGCCTTCTGCCAGCGAGACCATTTGCGATTCCAGAGTTGCATGTTATCGCCGCGTGCCACGTTTGTTCTTATTTTCAAGCCACACCCCGAAAAAGAACGCAGACGGATTTCCGCCCAAGCCGAATAATTTGAACGTATCATAGTCGGACGTATCATAGTCGGCAATGAAGCGTCGCCACGCCGATTTGAGCTTGCGGGATAATTTCATCGCAAGTCGCCTGCGCATGTACCGATTTGCCGCGCCATACAGCCGCCAATGCCCTTGTGCACGTTTTTCTTCAGGTCAGCGATGGCTTCGTCTTCGGTCTTGCCATAACCTTCAGTATGACAGCTGCCGTCTTTGCTTCCGTGCTTGAACGCAATCCATCTATCCTTACCGAGCTTGTGAGTGTTGAAGTTGAATATTGCGTCCTTTATCCGTTGCATTGCGGCTGGCAGCTTCTTCGCTCGATATGCTATGAATATCGGCTCGACATCGTCATCGACCATGCGCTCGACAAGCACCGCGCCGCACTTCTTGCATACGCGCTCGTCCTTGCGGACTGCGAACTTTGTGCTTTTGCAGTCGGGGCATCGCAGCGTTTGTGTCTTCATTTTAGTCATATCAAAACCAGTTTTTTTTATCCAAGACGACCTTGATAATATTGTCTGTAAATAATTGTGTGTCCTTTGTGAAAAAACGCAAAAGTATGATGTGTCGGTTGATTTCAAATTTCTCTTTGGGGCTACCCATTGTTTGCAGATAGCTTTTATAGAAAGTCCTTATCTTTGCAACAGTGGATTCGTTGAGGACTTTTCCGCCTTTGCTCACATAAAAATCTACATGAAGCATCGTGTATTTGTCGCTTTCCCACACTCTAATGAGGGGGCTAATTATATTTATTATCCGAGCTTTCATTCAGCATCGCCTTCTTCGTCTTCATCCCGTTTCACGACTTTCACGCCGAGCGTGATGCCCAAGTCGTCGAGCTTGCCTTCCTTTAGCTTGCCCATGAGCAGTGCTTTGAACGCCTTTTCGCCCCAGTTCGCCTTGAGCGCCGAATCGAGACAATCAGTGCACAAACCGCGATTCCGCTCTGTTGTGCTGCGCGGCACGCGCTTGTCGCAGAAGCTGCACGGCGAAAGGTCTGACGGGTTGAGTTCGTCGATAGGTTCAAGGGTTAGTTTTGGTTGTTTCATGGTGCAATCTCTGGCGCGAGCTGCGCCTTCTCCAGCTTGGTCAGCTTCTTCTTTGCCATCATTTTTTGTATGACGGCGGGGTTCGTGCCCGCGACTTCGTATATCTGCTGTGAGCTTGGTTCGCGCCCCATGATGAGCATTTTGCCTTTCTGACCGCATTCAGGGCATGTGATGTCCTTTGCGTGTAATTGCTCGCCGAGCTTCTTCCATGTAAGAATAATAAATTCCAGCCCGCAGCCGCCGTAGTGCTTGCATTTTATCTGCCAATGGCAGATGTTCTTCGGGCTGACGAATGACTTGCGTATGGCATCCCGCAGAACCGCCGAGGCGTTTATGCTATCCTTGTGCCGCTGAAGCTCCGCGTAAGTCTGCTTGTCTATCGACAGCGTTATCTTTTGGTATTCCGTCTTCTTTGATTTCATAATCTCACTACGTATTGATACGTGGTAGAAAAGGTTTAAAGGGGATTATCTGCGCTTTCTGCCTCTTTCAGATACATGCGCCTAAAGTGCCTGAAGCGCGAACTCGTCAATTTGAGTAGTTCGGGCGACCAGTCACGACTATTTTCGATTATTTCGGCACATCGGCGAGTGCTAATCATGGTATCACTTCTTTCCTTTCTTCATCTTGGCGTAGATGTCCCTTAAATAAAGAAAGCTTGCGGTGCATTTAGATAAGGTTTGCTCATCCCAGCTCATGCTTGATTCGAGTATCTTAAGGAGTTCTTCGGATTTCGTCTTAGCGCTTTCAATGCCTTCTTTTTCTTCGGCTTCTGCCGCTTCACGCTTCAATAGCCGTGCTCGCAGCATAAGGAATATTGGGTCTGCCATTCGCAATTCTTCTTCAGTCCAGCTTTTTGACCGCTCGTAGACGTCCAACATTTGACGTAGTTCGGTTTCGTTTAACATGGTCTACACCCTGTTAATGGATTGGCACAATATATTTTAAGTTGAAAACTACCATATTCAGAAAGGGATTAACCGTTTATTAGGTCTACCCCCTGGGAGCATCTAGAATTACGCGCCCCACGTTAGCCATTTTGCCATCTGAGAGTCCTCTGGAATTTCCCGTAAATACGCCTGACCTGCGATCACTTCAAGCTTGTATACACTGCTTCCGTGATAATATTTTGTTTCGCCCGCCAGTTTTTCCCCCCGAATTAGTTCGTATTCTTTTCCCCATACGTCTATTGGTATGTCCCCGCCGCTTTGCAGTGGGATGGGGTTTCTCGCTTCGAGCAGTTTAGGTTCGGGCACAAGATT